>Ga0315902_10008872_pt1 | contig 13550 bp, 9 predicted proteins | sample LakEriMetagenome_9_FD_203523 | JGI IMG/M metagenome (GOLD analysis project Ga0315902, IMG submission 203523) | Freshwater fungal communities from buoy surface, Lake Erie, Ohio, United States - Buoy 12 MA117 | ecosystem: Environmental > Aquatic > Freshwater > Lake > Lake biofilm | place: USA... | reverse complement strand
GGTGTGGATTCACCTTCGCTCCCGTACTGAGGAAGTGACAGCGAAACAGAGAGCGTCCCATGTCCCGGTCGATTTCATTTCTGATCGTCTTTGGCCTGCTTGGGTTCGTTTCGAGCTCGGCATTCGCACAGGGTCGAACCGGCACGACGGGAAGTACTGGAAACACGACGAGCGGTTCCGGCAATACCGGCGCAGCCAGCAGTGCGACATCGGCCCTATCCAGTGCCGCTTCAACCGCCGGTGGCGGAGGCGGCAGTGGCGGTATCGGAGCCCAGACGGCAGCTCCTGTGGGAAATGAGCCGACCTTCAACGCCGGAGACGGCTCCCTCGGAGCCCAAGTCGGCCAGGGATTCACCGGACGCCAAAATACCGGCTTCGTCGGAAACCGAAACGCGGGTGCTTCGAATCAGGCGTCCCTGATGCAGCAGTTCAGCCAGTTCGCGAACCAGGGCCAGCAGAACCGCAACAACACTTCGAGCCGGTCCAGCGTCCCTCAGCCACGCCCCCAGCTGAAGATTGCCTTCACCAGCCCGCAGGTCAACTTGACCAAGACGCGAGTTGATCTGGACGACCGACTGGGTCGACTGGCCAAGATTCAGGGCGTTGGCACGACGATTTCGGACCAGGGAGTCGTCACGTTGACAGGTAGCGTAGGGTCCGAAGACTCCAGGAAGCTCGCCGAGGCACTCGCTCGGCTGGAGCCGGGAGTTCGCTCCGTGAAGAACGAGCTGGTCGTCACGCCTGCTCCGTAGATGGGCTTCGAGCGAGAGCTGGGTTCGAAAGCTCCGACCGATTCGGGTATGTTCGGCTCCATGTCATCAGAAAACACCCGGCGTGACTTCCTGGCGGGGCGGGCGTTGCTCCGGCTGGCTGATCGCGCAGAGCCAGTTGAGGAGCGGACTGCTCCCAGTGGCGGACCGACCGTGCGGCTGGAAACGCGGGCGATGGCCTGCTCCTGGTCGGTCGTCATGAACCCCGGACCGCCGCATTGGGTCATGGCGGCCAGTGATGCATTGGCTCTCGCTCATGAGATCGAAGATCAGCTGTCGATCTTTCGCGATGAGACCCCGATTGCGCGCATCCGCGCGCTCCGGCCCGGGGAGTCACTCGAACAGCCACCCGAGGTCTTCGAACTCATTCAGCAGTGTTGCCAGTATGCCGAGGCCACCGGCGGAGCTTTTGATCCGACCTCGGGGCCGCTGAATCGCATCTGGCGCGATTGCCGTCAGGCTGGACGAATCCCCGAACCGGGCGAGATCGAGGCAGCTCTGGAACGGACCGGCATCGCCCGCGTTCTGGAACTCGATGCTGCCAGCCACTCGGTCCAGGTCCGCTGTGCCGGGGTCGAAGTCGACCTGGGAGCGATCGGGAAGGGGTATGCCATCGATCGGATCGTCGAGCGGCTGGCAGGCTCGCCTGAGATATCGACGCCCATCCCCGACTTCCTTGTCCATGGCGGCTACAGCAGCCTCCGGGCCGTCGGAGCTCACAACGGACACCCGGGTTGGCCCGTTGGCCTGCGGAATCCGCTCTTCCCGGATCGCAACTATGCCACGTTGCTGCTGCGTGATCGAGCCATGGCCACCAGCGGCTCGAACGTGCAGTTCTTCCGCCATCAGGGAAAACGGTTCGGCCACATTCTCGACCCGCGCACCGGCTGGCCGGTCGAGGGGATGCTCTCGGTGACGGTCGTTGCTCCCACCGCAGCTGCGGCGGATGCGCTGTCGACCGCGTTCTACGTGATGGGGCTCGACGCAGCTGCGGACTACTGCCGAGCGCATCCTGAGATCGGAGCCATTCTCATACCGCCGCTGACGGCTGGACGAACACTGACGCCGCTGATCCTCAACATTGCAGAGGACGATCTGTACTTCGGAGATGGCGTCGCAGTAGAGGGATAGCGGGTCGCATGCACCGGAACTCGGAGGATGCATTCTCTTCTCCCTCTCCCCAAGGAACACCGTAGAAACAGAGACGTCGGGAATTGGGGAGAGGGCCGGGGTGAGGGGCAAAGCACATCCCCCTCACCCCAACCCTCTTCCCCGGATGGATGTTCTGTTCTCGAATGAAGCCGTCTGCAGGGGCGAGGAAGTAAGACGGGTTCCAGTCGCCGTCGATTCATGCTCAAACGCGTGCGTTGATCCCACGAAGATCGGTTACACTCACGGTTACTGAATTCAGCGGGATTCAACATGACTCATCGCGCAAAGTTTTCTTGGCTGTTGTCATTGCTGCTGATCAGCGAGTGCTCGGCTGTCGATGTGCCACCGCCTCCGCCTGAGTCTGTGCGAATGGTGCAGTTACCGCCGCCTCCGCCGCGGGCTGTGCGGCTGTTTGCGGACAAGGGATTCGTGGAAGAAGCCCCCCGCGGTGCGTTGCGGGTGAGGCTTCACGACTTGACGATCGCCGGGGATCCCAAGTCCGCGACGCCGGAAACGGCTCGCAGCCTGATACCGGCATCGATCCAGGAGATGGACGGCTCGTTGATCAGGATCTCGGGGTTCATGTACCCACCGAATATGGAGACTGACCTCAAAGGCTTCATACTGGTCAGCGAGCATTATTATTGGAACTGGGGACGTTCGATCTCACTCGACAAGAAAATCGGAGTCCGGATGAAGGTTAGAACTACGACGGACTACATTGAGGGCCGACCTTTCGACGTCGTCGGACGCCTGAAAGCATTCCCCAGATTCCATGCGGGCAACCTCGAGTTCCTCTACATGATCGAGGATGCCGATGTTATAGAACGGCAATGAGGCAGAGAGGTAATTCAGCATAGCCTCCGGTTTCTCTGCCCAGCGAGAAGCGTATTTCGGTGCTTGACCTGGTTATGGTCGTTCTCTTGGGCAACTTTGTACCTCATACTTGAACGTGCGTTCTTGACCGTCCTCAACCCAGCGCGCCACGCCATCGTCTCCATACTGAAAGCCCCTGCGAGTTGCGAGTTTCCACGAGTATTTGTAAAGGTATCGAGCGATATTCGTGAACACGTAGGGAACGAGAAGCAGCCACAGCGAATGTCTCTGGAGCGTGCCGCGGGACAGATCACGAAGCAGGATTGCCAGAATGGTTGGCAATGAGAGTAGACTCACGAATCCCAGCAGATCGGAGCAGCTATGCAGTGTGGCCCCGAGTGGGGTGCATTTCCGCTTGCCGATACGCTCGCTCTCGCTGTCCCAGATGGGAGGGCCCCACACAGGGATGAGGTAGAGGAGTAGAGTCCACGTTGGTTTTGTATTAGGCATGATACGCAGTCTAGAGCCCTCACCCCCTCTCCAAGACGGAGCGGGGAGCCAGCAGGAACGGATGCCGTATGGATATGATGATGCCCCTCGGCACACTTGGAATCGAGAAGTTCTGATTCGCTCTACTTCACCGTCGCCCGCACGCAGCGAAATCCGACCGCATCGTCCTTCGCGACCAGCTTAAACCCCGCCCGTGAGCTGCAGGCCAGTTTGGGGTACGGATTCTTCCACGATCCGCCCCGCATGACGTGGGTGCCGTCAGTGGCGGCCTGCCCATCGAGAGTTGGCTTCCAGGGGTCACTGCAGAGCTCCCACAGATACCCATGCATGTCGTACAGCCCCCACGGGTTCGGAGCGAGGACACCGACTTCCGGGTCGTTCCCGGCGGCATTGCCAGTGTGCCAGCCGTACTTGTCGAGCAGCGTGGCCTTGGGGTCTTGATCCCCTTCCGCCTGGGCCTGGTCGCCAAAGCTGTAGCGGGTGGTGGTCCCCGCGCGACAGCAGTATTCCCACTCGATCTCGGTCGGCAGGCGGATCTCTTCGTTTTCGCCAATCAGCTTGCGTTCCCGCATCATGGCTGTGGCCTTCTGACAGAACTGCCTTGCCTGGCCGGGGTTCAGGGTCTCGACGGAATTGCGTCGCCCTTTCCAACGGCTGGGGTTCACGCCCATGACCTGTTCATACAGGTTCTGCGGGATCTCGAACTTCCCCATCTGGAACGGCTCGGTCAGCGTGACCTCGCGCGGCGGAGAGGCTGCGGGATCATTGGCGTCCCCCATCATGAAGGTCTTGGGAAACTGTCCCTGCCCCGGAGTGATCGCAACGAACTCGGTCGCAAACAGGGCCAGCGGGTCGGGCTGATCCTCAGCGAGGAGTGGAGACACCAGTAGCAGCAGTCCCAGAAGCATGCGCATCGTTCACTCCGAGTCTCGGATCGCCCACCATCGCGGCAGGCATTCCGGCAGTGTGAAGATTCGCGGAGGATCATGCCACTCATCAAGAACGACCGAGTTTCAACGCAGTACAGTGTTCAATCCGCACGCCATCCGCGATGATGCCCACAACCGTCAGACCCGAAGGATCTTCCTGATGCGAACTGTGGCCGAGGCGATGGCCTTGATTATCAGCTGCGTCCACCCGCGCCCGGCGCAGCTGGTGTCGCTGCTTGAATCGCACGGACAGACTCTGGCCGAAGATATTGTCAGTGACCAGGACTCTCCTCCATTCGACAAGTCGCTGGTCGATGGATATGCCCTGCGGACCACTGATGACGGCAACGGCAGCCGGTCGTTTTTCGTTGTCGAAGAAATCACCGCCGGGCATATGCCCCAGCATGCGGTCGGACCGGGAACCGCCTCGCGCGTGATGACCGGAGCCCCCATGCCCGAGGGGGCTGATGCTGTCGTCCCGATCGAGCGGACGGCGTTCGACACAGCTACGGAACGCGTCACGATCCTGTCCGAGTCGGTCCTGCGTCCCGGCTCAAACGTCGGCAAACGCGGCACGGCTATGCAGAACGGCGAACTGGTCTTGCGGGCCGGTCGGCTGATCCGGGCTCAGGAGATCGCCCTGCTGGCTGAGCTGGGGCGCAGCTGGGTGCCGGTGCATCCGCGTCCCACGGTTTCGCTGCTTTCGACCGGGGACGAACTGGTCGCCATCGAAGAAACTCCCGGACCGGCTCAGATCCGCAACAGCAACCAGATCATGCTCGCCACTCAGGCGGCGACACTGGGAGCGACACCGGTCGTCGAGGGAATCGCCCGCGACCACTTGGACGATCTGCGTCACAAGATTGGACGGGCGCTGCAATCGGACATTCTGTGCCTGACGGGTGGGGTGTCTGCAGGGAAGCTTGATCTCGTGCCGCAGGTTTTAAAGGAACTGGGTGTCCGCGAGGTTTTTCACAAGTTGCAGATGCGTCCGGGAAAGCCGCTTTGGTTTGGGTATCTCCCCCCGGAGCGAACAGCGGACAACCTGCCTCGCTGGATCTTCGGCTTGCCCGGAAATCCTGTCAGCAGTATGGTTTGCTTCGAGTTATTTGTCCGGGCGGCAGTGCGCCGGATTCGAAATCTGGACCCCGCCGAACCGGTACCGGTGATGGCGGAGCTGGAGGCGGAGTTCGCGTTCAACGACCCCAGGCCGACTTACCTGCCGGCGCGGCTGGAAAGTCAGGGAACCGGCTGGCGAGTGACTCCCGTCGACTGGAAGGGATCATTCGATCTGAAGTCGACAGCGTCGTCGAACGCTCTGATGGTTCTCCCTGCCGGGCCGAACAATCTCGTTCGCGGTGCACTCGTCGAAGTCGTCCCGCTGTCGGGGCGAGAGTGAGGAGGGTTGAGAGTTGAGGGTTGAGGGTTGAGCGAAAGACGAATCGTCTGGTCGCCCAACCCTCAACCCTCAACCCTCAACCGGCATGTTCCACGGAAGGAACCTCGGATGTCTCAGTCGGTCCAGGAGTCGACGTGCGTGGCACAGGATGAAGTGGCCCCGGAGCGGTCAGAGCAGCGCCTCATCGTTCAGGCCCTGATTGACCGCGCTCGCTCGGCCCCCGTGGCCTCGAAGGCTCCCTGGTTGCTGGCTCCGTTGTCCGGTCTGCTTCACTGGGGCAGCTTCACGCCGCTCGACTGGGGCTGGCTGGCGTGGTTCTCGCTGGTTCCGATGCTCTGCCTGATCCGGTCTCCGCGACCGCTCCGAAGTTCGCTGCGAGCTGCCTGGGTCGGCGGGCTGCTGTGCTGGCTGGCCACGCTGCAGTGGATGCGTCTGGGTGACCCCACGATGTATCCGGCGTGGGGAGCGTTGGCGTTCTATATCTCGCTCTACTTCCCGGTGTTCCTGCTGGTGACGCGCATTGCCGTGCATCGGCTGAACGTTCCGCTGGTGGTTGCTGCTCCAATCGTCTGGGTCGGGCTGGAGTTCGCGCGAGCTCATCTGATGACCGGGTTCGCCTGGTACCTGCTCGGGCACAGCCAGTACCGCTGGACAGCCATCACGCAGATCAGTGATCTCGTTGGCGGTTACGGAGTCAGCTTCCTCGTGATGTCAGTCAACGCGGCCCTCGCGAGTCTGATCCCCGTGCCATGGCTCAAGCGGCTGGATGTGGTGCCAGCCGAACTCAATGACACGGAGCAGTCCCGCCTGCTTGGAACCAGCCGCGGTCGCAAGTGGGCCGTGGCTGGAGTCCTGGCGCTGTTCGCAGCCAGCTGGGGCTACGGAGTCGTTCGCAGTTCAATGAGCTTCGAGGCGGGCCCGCGAGTGGGTCTACTGCAGGGGAGCTTCCCTTCAGCGGTGAATCGCGATCCCAATCAGGACGAGCAGATTTTCAGTACGTATCGTATGCTCAATGGACTGGCAGTCCGGCATCAGGCCGAGCTGATCCTCTGGCCGGAATCGATGATGCCGTATGTCATGCTGCAGGCCCGCGAAGGTCGTACTGACCAGGAGCTGGCTGAGCTGCACCCGTTGATCCCCGCCGAGCGCTGGAAGGATCAGACCGTTCAGAAGGTGCTGTCGACGATGTCCGAGGAGTCGCGAGCCTCGCTGATCGTCGGTGCCTCGACCTATGTCGATGTCGTTGGAAGGGCCAAGCGATACAACTCGGCGGTCTTCGTGCAGGGATCCGGCATCCAGGGCCGCTACGACAAGATCCACCGGGTCCCATTTGGCGAGTACACCCCGCTCAAAGATTCGCTGCCGTTTCTGAACTCATTGACCCCGTATGCGGAGGTCACCGGCCTTGACGCAGGCAAGACCGTCGGAGTCTTTCGCCATAAGCAAGCCCGGCTGCTCCCGCTCATCTGCTTTGAGGACACCGTCCCGCATCTGGTTCGGCACTCGGTCAAGGTTTCTCGGTCGCAGGAGGCCGGAGAAGGGGATGTTGATTGCCTCGTGAATCTGACGAACGACGGCTGGTTCCACGGCTCCAGCGAGCACGACCAGCACCTGATCACAGCCAGCTTCCGCTGCATCGAGACCCGCGTCCCGATGGTCCGCGCGGTCAACACCGGAATCTCGGCCATCATCGACGGCAACGGACAGCTGCGCGACCCGGACATCCTGCTCGATCTGGACCGGGCCAAGGCTCACAAACCGTATGAGCGCAAAACGCTCGCCGATCCCGAGACTGGCAAGCTGCCGAAGCTCTGCACCATGGTCCAGGTCGGCCAGATTCCGCTGGACCCGCGCGAAAGTCTGTATGTCCGCTGGGGCGACTGGTTCGGAATGAGCTGCCTGGGGGCGGCGCTGTTTGCGTTGCTGTACGGAATGATTGTCGGACGCGAGATGCGGAAGGCGGCGCTGACCGCTGCGTAGCATGCATCAGGCGATTATGCCGCGAACATCCCCTTGAACCGGGGATCGCGGCTCAGGTCGCTTTCCTTGTTCGGGGTCTCGGCGATCATGCGCTCAATGACTGTGTCGGTCGTGATCCCTTCGCTCTCGGCTGCGAAGTTCACGACGATGCGATGCCGCAGAACCGGGGCTGCGAGGGCGGCCACATCTTCGGTCGTAACGTGGGTGCGGCCCTGGAGCAGGGCGCGGGTCTTGGCTCCCAGCAACAGGAACTGCACCGCGCGGGGACCGGCCCCCCAGCTGAGCCACTCGGTGATGAACTTCGGCGTTTCGGGCTGGTTCAGGCGGGTCTGTCGCACGAGGGCCAGGCAATAGTTGACCACGTGATCGGTCACCGGCACCTCGCGGACGAGGGCCTGCAGCGACAGGACTTCGGCAGCGCTCAGCACGGGAGTGATCTCTTTCCCCTTGCCGCCGGTGGTCTGAATCGCGATCTGTTTCTCTTCCGCGAATGTCGGATACTTCACGAAGACCTTGAACATGAACCGGTCCTGCTGCGCTTCGGGCAGCTGATAGGTTCCTTCCTGCTCGATCGGGTTCTGTGTCGCCAGCACGAAGAACGGATCGGCCAGCTGATGGCGGATCTGACCGACCGTGACCTGCCGCTCCTGCATTGCTTCCAGGAGGGCGGCCTGCGTCTTGGGTGGGGTGCGGTTGATTTCGTCGGCCAGAACCATGTTGTGGAACAGCGGTCCCTGGATAAAGCGGAACTCGCGCTCGCCGGTCGTCTTGTTCTGTTGCAGCACATCGGTCCCGGTGATGTCAGCGGGCATCAAATCGGGCGTGAACTGGATACGGGCAAACGTCATCGAGAGTGTGCGGGCCAGGGTGCTGATCATCAGCGTCTTGGCCAGCCCCGGCACACCTTCCAGCAGACAGTGCCCGCGACTGAACAGCGAGATCAGCAGCTGATCGATGACCTCGGATTGGCCGACAATCACTTGCGACATCTGCTCCCGGATCGAGCTGTAGGCGGCCTGCAGCTTGGCGATCGACTGGCGGGCGGCATCGGACTGGATCTGGGTGTCGGACATGGAGTGACCGTGAAAAAGAGGACGCAGCTGCTTGGAGAGAATCCGGCGCGACGGAGATCGTATTGCAAAGCAGCAGTGTTGTCAGCCGCGGAATCAGTCGGCGACTTTTTGGCAATTCCCATGGGAGGAGCCCCTCTTGTCGGTTAGAATCCAAGCTCACCCCGGATCTCCGCACTCGCCGGAAATCAACACCACTGGACGCCTCGGCCCGCAGATGCTGCCAGCGGATTCGAAATCGAATCCTCAAGCAGACTCCACTGAGGAAGTTATGTCGCGACCACTTCAATCCGAGACGCCCCAACATGACCGCTGGATCGCGGTCATGTGGCTGGGATTGTGTTTGTGGTCATGCCCGAATGTGGTCTGGGGACAAGCCTCCAAGCCAGCTTCAAAGGACGCGAACGCAGTTGAGTCTGCGGGAGCAACGGCCCCGACCGATGGAATCCCGGCATTTCACCTGGCGCGACTGGCGCTCGTGGGGCAGGTCGAAGGTGACCGCGCCACGATCACAGCCGAGATCGACGTCGATGTGAATCGCGATGGAAGTGGCTATCACGACGTCCCACTGCGTCTGCAGCAGGCACATGTACTCAACAAGGAGTATGAGGGCCCTGGCCGGGAAGGTCCCATCGTCGACGTGCCGGTGGATGATGGAATCGTCTGGAGATTTAGCGGTTATGGGACACACCATTTGAAATTGACGATGTGGGTTCCGATCAAGGAATCCCCGGCGGGCCGTCAATTGGTGCTGTCATTACCGACGATGCCACCTGGGTTCGATGCACAGGTCGAACTGACGATTCCCGGTGCCCCAGTGGCTCTCCGCGGCAGCCGAGAGTTGACGGTCCTATCGAACAGCGTTGAGTCAAGTGGCAACCGCATCACAGCCAACGTACGTGGACCGCGGCTCGACTTGACGTGGAGTGAACCTCCCGAGGTGCAGACCGCATTCCGGCAGGTGACCAACTCGTTCGTCCTGCATCGCGACGGAGATCGAGTGATCGCACAGGCCGAACAAGTGCTGATCCCCGAAAACGCCAGTGTGAAGGCCGCCGAAGTCAAGCTGCCGCAGGGGTTCGAACTGGAGGAGGTCACGGGACCGCAACTCAAGAGTCACGAGCCGATCGCTGGCCGTCCCGGCTGGCGCAAACTCACTTTCCGCGAGGGTGGGGGCGAGCGGATTGAGCTGAATTGGGTGCTGGCGATCCCGTTCGTCTCCGGCGGAGGCACTTTGCCTTTTGATGGACTGACCGTCCCGGAGGCACGTAACCAAAGCGGTCGCATCCGGCTGCTGGAGTTTCCGGGCTACCAGATGGTTCCGCGGCCCGGCCAATTCGTTCGTCGCGCACCTGCCTTGACTCCACAGGTCGCAGAAGTGTTCGAGTACACGAAGCAGCCCTTTCGAATCGAATGGTCGGTGCAGAAGATTGTGCCGAAGTTCTCAACCCGCTCACGCTCAGTTGTGTTCATCGGCGGAGCGAATCTCACTCTGGACCAAACCTACCAGTTCCAGACGGACGCCGGATCGGTCGAGGACGTTGAGTTCAGTTGGCCGGACGCAATGACGCAGGGGTGGAGAATCGACCCGGCCTCGATCACTGGCGACGCCTTCCTCCCCGCGGATGGAGATCGGCTGAGTCGCGAAGGGAAGCTGCGTGTCAGCTGGAAGACACCGCGAACGGGAGCCTTTGAACTGGCGGTTCGATTCAGTCGTGTGCTCGACACGAATCAGTCGCAGTCGAAGTTCCAGCTGCCAACCATCACCGGGTCGCGATCGATGCCGCCGGACCTGTTGATTGCGGCGGAGGATCAGTTCGACGTGACAGTTCTTGATGCTCAAGGTCAGATGGTCCCGCCGGCGACAATTGATCCTCAAAGGCTGACGCAGACTCCCTTGAATCTGGCCTCTCAGGTTCGACAGCACCTGTTGCTGGCTTCAGACGGACACAGTGTTGATCTTGCCTGGAAAGCCCAGACACGGACAATCGAGGCAGAAACAGAAATCGAGTTGCGGCGTGCCAGCAGTGGTCGTGTCCGTGTGCAACAGACACTGAACTACCTGATCCGGTTTGGCCGGGCCAGCAGTGTCCAGCTCGAACTGCCGAAATCGTTAGCTGGCATGTTTGACGCTGACAGTGCAGCGCTCGCAGTCATGATGGACGGAGTCAGCGTTGCTTCGCAGGTTCGCGAAGGGATTGTGACGATCCCGTTTCCCGATCCGCGCATTGGCCGAGTCACGCTGACGCTCGACTACTCGCTCCCGCTGTCGACGCAGGCCGCGCCCTCGGTGCCCGTGCTCAGCTCGCTCGACGCGGCTTACTCGGTCATCCGAACTCGTATCCCGGAAGGGGAGCCGCTCCGGGTTTCTCCAGTCGCCTCCGAGTGGCAACCCGTTCCTACAGCACCGGATGCGCTGGTGTGGGTCTCGAAGTCGGGACGTCAGATTCCCGTGATCCTCGAAGCCGAGCAGTCGACCGCTCCCCGATTCAGCATCGATCAGGCGTTCTATCGTACGCGCTATGATGCGCTAGGCCGAATCGAAGGGGTCTGTGAGTTTCATTGGTCGGGCGGGGCACGATTGCTGCCGTTGACTCTGCCTCCCGATTCTGAGTTGCTCGCCGTCCGCTGCAATGGAAAGAATCTCACGACCGAAGCTGGCCAGATTCAGGTGGAGTCAGGCCGCCCGGAGCAGATTTCGATTCGACTCCCGACAGCGAGCGATCCCGTCCGACTGGCGGTGTTGTACCGTTCCTTAAAAGAGTCCAGGTTCTCGCAGCGAGATCTGCGGACTGTGCGATTGCCAACTCTGCCAGCTGATGCTTCCATCGTTCACTCCTGGTGGGAGTTGGAACTGCCCCCTGGACAGCATCTGTTTATCGGGCCATCCGATCTGACCGTCGAGCAGCGCTGGCAGCGAGCCGGCATCGTCTGGGCTCGGCAGCCACTCGCGAGTTACGCGAAACAGCGGAACGACGGGTTCGTCGAAGCGGCCGCCTTGACGAATCTTTCCGATACGTCGCGAGCATATGCCTACAGCAGTATCGGTCGAATTGAGATGCCGCGATTCCAGTCGATGAGCCGAACTCTCATTCTGCTGCTGGGAGCTGGGATCACTCTCGCGATGGGATTCCTGTTCTGGAATCTACCCGCGACGCGAAACATGTTGACTTTGCTGCTGGTGGCCTTCGGAGTCAGTCTGCTCAGCCTGTGGTTCCTGGAGCCGATCCAGCTGCTGCTGCAGCCTGCCATTCTGGGAGTCGTTCTGGCGATTCTGGCTTCGCTGGTCGATTTCAAGTCTCGTCAGCAGTCGACCATCTATATACCACCGGCTCTGCCAGGAGCAGTGCCGCCGGTTCCAGTGATCCCCGCCGTATCGCCCTCTCAAGGCTATGAAGTCGGGACCCCCGCTCGAGGCAGTTCCGTGGCGAGACCTCCCAGTGGTCCTATGCCGCAAACGGCCCTGTACCAGCCGCCCCCCTCGGAGGTCCGGGGATCGTGACATCTCTGAGCAGGCAGCTTGGCTCTCGGGCCATCTGGTGGATCACAGCGTTGCTGATCCTGGTGCGAAGTGTCAGCGCGCAGAATCACCAGGTCGACTGGAAGAAGATCGAGCCGCCAGCAAACTGGCAGGCCGCTGCCGATTCGTGGATTACAACGACGAAGCCCGAGTGGGAACGATTTCAACGATATCTGGCGTCTGCCGATATTCGACCGCAGGCTCCCATCATTCTGCAGGCGACGTATTCGGCCCGATTTGATGGGGACCGCCAGCTGGCGGGTCGGATGAACTGGGAGTTGCATCACCTGGATGCACAACCCGGCTTTTTGAATCTGGGGACCAGCTCGCTCGCGGTGTCCGAAATACGCGCCGGGGAGAAGGTCGCGATTCATGGGCTCAATCCCTCCGGAGAATGGCAGCTCTGGAGCTCCGGTGATGAAGCTCAGCTCGTGGGTCAGTGGTCGCAGTGGGGAGAGTCGCGGCTCTCGTCTCGCGTTTTTGACCTCAAGCTGCCACGAGCCTTGGCGTCCCGAATCGAGATTGAGCTCCCGAGCGGCTGGGAAGCTTCCGTCAGCGGTCTAACCCCCGAGGTTCGGCCTCAGGGCTCGATGGGTGTCAGGACCTGGTCATTCGATCTGGGAAGACAGCTGACGGTTCCGCTGCGGATCGAACGGGCCCGGCCAAGTGGGGCACCGAGAATCCTGGTCCGTGAAAGCACCGTTTACCGGCTGACGACGACCGATGACCTGATTCGGCTCCGTGCGGACCTGGATTGCCAGGTCGATGGTTCGCGGAATTCGGAACTCATTCTGGGAGTTCCCAAACCGCTTCGCGTCTTCAACGTGATGTTGTCAAATGAAATCCCGATTGCTTTTGAACGCGAACTGGGCAGCGAGATCGATCAGATCCGTATTCCACTTCGAGCCCTGACGCCCGGTCAGCGCGTAAGCATCCAGGTACTCGCCGAAGCCAGACGCAGTTCGGACAAGGCGTTTCCACTGCCGCGCATTCAACAGCTCAATGCCACATTGCAAGAAGGGACGCTGCAACTCGAAATCGATCGACCGCTGGAAATACGCTCGATCGAAACCCAAGGACTACGTCAGTCCTTGCAGACCGAGGAGTCGGGCAAAGAGTTTCGCAGCTATCAACTGCTGCAACCAGATTGCCAGCTCCTGGTGAATGTCGGCGAGCCGTTGCCCGTTCTGTCGGGGGATGTGCGATTCCTGGCAGACATGCAGGGAGAGACACCGCGTGCCCGGGCTCGAGTGCGGATGTCGACTCGAGAAGGTGAGCTGTACTCACCCCAGCTTCGAATCCCGGCAGGATGGGATCCGATCTCCATTGAAATCGCGGATGCTTCTGAGACCACTCCAGCCGCTTGGCATACCACCCCATCAGGGTCGGGAGATCAGTTGATCG
>Ga0315902_10008871_pt1 | contig 13550 bp, 10 predicted proteins | sample LakEriMetagenome_9_FD_203523 | JGI IMG/M metagenome (GOLD analysis project Ga0315902, IMG submission 203523) | Freshwater fungal communities from buoy surface, Lake Erie, Ohio, United States - Buoy 12 MA117 | ecosystem: Environmental > Aquatic > Freshwater > Lake > Lake biofilm | place: USA... | reverse complement strand
GAGATCTTGTATCTTGAATACAACGCTGAAAGGGAGAATTTAAATCCTGATCAGTTTTGTTAGTTTATCTTGTCTGTAAGATCAAATCTTGACTTCTACACATTACTACAACCACGATAGGCCGCATTCTGGAAGATATTGCTATGGCAAAACACCTATGCAAACTTTTATTGATAGCAAAAAATTAGCGGTTGAAAAAAGTAATGAGATCTTGTATCTTGAATACAACGCTGAAAGGGAGAATTTAAATCCTGATCAGTTTTGTTAGTTTATCTTGTCTGTAAGATCAAATCTTGACTTCTACAAATTATAAACATTACCAGATGTTTTTATCAATTCACTATTCGCCTGAACGTTACCCAAACTAGTCATACGATATTGAAAATTAATAAAGTAATCCCCTTTAAAGTTATATCGCAAGCCTAGAATTGCATTCCACGCAAAAGTGGTATGATTTTTTGGTTTAATATAGCCTATTTGCTCAACCAAAATAGGCATAGCATTTTGGCTACTGTAAGACATATAAGTATGCAACAATTGATTATGTGCGGCACCGATACCAATACCAATATATGGAATTACTTTATTTTCATATTTACTCGCGCTAAGCCCTTGATTAAAATCACAATATACATTAATCATAAACATTTTGCTTTTCAACTTACTGCTTAAATAATGGATAACACCTAAGTCAATATCAGCAGACCAATTAAGTTTCGCAGCTGTAAATGCAAAATACTCTATTTCAGCACGTATCTCATCTATAGCGCCACCAAAAGCTAAATAATAATTAGCAAAATGCTCGCGTTTTATCGGTATATACCTGGCTTTTGTCACGCTCCCCCCATCAACAATACCCTGTAATTTTTTTTGCGGCATTGAAATACCGCCACCCGCTGTTAAATACAAATGCTCATTAACTGCCAGCGCATTATTAAGCCCTACTGTATAGAATAACAGAATAATTAACCAAGATATTTTTCTCATATTGGATTTTTAATCCTTATATAATTATTGAACAAAAGTTATCACTATCCGCAATAGCCGCATTAGTGTTACAAAACTGCTGGTAATATTCACTATCTGAGGCTAATTCACCGCGCGCATTATTTAAAATTATATTAAAGTTATTTTCTACGCTGTTTAAATTAACTGGATTAGCTTCCAGGGAAAGTTTTAACTCCCGTCCATAAAATTGAGATGGATTCGTATTAATTTCACCATCTGAAACCACGACACTCTGATTACGGCAACCGATATATAAAAAAGGAAGTTTAGATATAGTAGTTTTCCATGCTGTATTTTGTTCTTGGCTTAACAAAGCATCCACCAATAGTGTATTAATTCCACTAATAGCACTTTTTTTATTATCTATTTCATCTTTGGCAGTTTCATTATTATTACCCAAATTTAGATTATAACAAATATCCCCCCAATAAGTATTAAAGCTTGTTAAGTTATTCAAAATGGTTGTATTAGTTATTGCAGAAAACCCAAAATCTATCTTAGAGGCATAAGTTGAATTTTTCACACCAAAATTACAGTATGTATTAAGAAATTTAGGATTCATAGTCCTAACATTTGCATTATCGCTATCTAAAAATAACGGCCTAGCAAAAGGGGCTGAATTATAAGTGCTAATTGCAGTAGTAGCAGCAATTTCATCTAAAAAAGAAGTGATATTCTTCAAAGCGTTGTATTGATTATATATAGCTTGCGTATTTGCTAAATTATATGAAAAAATCTTTGCACAATTAAATGGCAAGCTTTGTTCAGGCGCTTTACCTCCACCAAATAATTTTATTTGCAACTCTTCAATAGTAGCTTGATTTGGCAACATACTACTTTTAGCAATAATATCCCCAAGCAGCATAGCAACTTTCAAGCTAACAGTGGACAGATCAGCTTTTGATATCGCGTCAATAATACCAGCTTGCACCACGGTACGTGATGCCCCATCAAACCATAAATTAAGTTTATCTTCGGTAATTACACTCATACCCCTCCTTAAAGCTTAACAGCAAAGCTTATTAAAAACATATGATTATTAACTTTTCCATGCAGTAAAGGCTTGCTAGCATCGTTAGTAATGGAGTTAGCTTTTAATTTACCTGAATATAAATAGCGGTAATTAGCATCAACATAAAAATCTTTATTTATATGATGTATAGCGCCAAAACCCATATTCCAAGCAAAGTCATACTCGGCTTTACGGGATACTTTTTGACCATTACTTAAAGCTAATTTATTAACTGAATTATAGCCAGCCCCTAACCCTCCGCCAACGTATAAAGTAGCAATTTGTGATAAATTTTTAAAATCATAATAGAAATTTAAATAATAAGTTTGCGAGTGTAATTTTGCTTCAGCACCAACTTTAGGATTATCCTGAAAGTTCCAGTATACTTTATACTTAGCAAAATTTAACAGCTCGGCTTCCCATCGGCTATCTTTACCTAATGAAGCACCAATTGCGAGGCGATGCATCAATACCGACTTACGGCTAATATTATAATACCCTCTGACATTATTTTGTACACTGAGTTCATCCATGGCTACCGCCGCCGCACCACCTATGGCTACATATGGCCTAACTTCATCCGCTTTTGCGCATATAGCCATTTGCCAAGAACATAGCAACAATGCCATTATTTTTATTTTCTTTCCCATCCCTTTAACTCTTTTTGAAATCAACCATTCATCAGGTTAGAGAGATGGGAAAGCTTAATCAATATAATTTTTAAACAAATTGTGTATTTATTAACCGTTACAGACTGCGCTTTGCTTATCCTTTTGCATGCAATCATCAAATTTTTTCTCAAGCACTAGATTAACTTGTTGATTACTTTCTGCATTATAAGTGCAAACCACTCGATAATTACGCGGCTCAACTTTAATGATTTTCAAACTATCAATATTTAACAAAGCTAATTTCTTACCATAAGCAACATATTTATCAGCATAACGCGCTGTATATAAAGAATTTACTCCATCTTCTGTAGTCATAACTTTATCAACAGGCGGGCACTCCACATATTGATTTTTATCCGCGTAAGCAGCGTTTTGCACTAAAACTAAACCAGCTAATGCAATTACAGACATTTCTAGGAACTTTTTCATAATTCACCTCTAAAGAAAAAGATTAACGCTTGAACTTTAGTGCTATGCAAATTACTTGTCAAACTGTAAATTTTCTAGCGCTTTCTGGCATATTCCGAGTTCTTTCCATTCACATCCCTGGCAAGCTTGATGAAAGTTATCGATTGTCATCTTTTCCTTAATCAAGTTAAGGGCACTTTGCCAACTTAAAATTTCTCCATAGTTTATTCCTAATGCATTGAGGTGAGCTTTATCTAAAGAATTGATTTTCTCTTGTACTACACATTGTTTATCATCGAGCAAATTAGGGCATTTTTCACATATATCATCACCATTTTGCACAACTTCTATCAATGCTTCTGGATCATTTCTTAATACTTGTACAATTTTATTATAATTTCTAATAAAATCAGGTGAATAACCTTTGCCAGAAAACCCTAATGTGCATAAAAAATGGTGTGGACGAAATTTTAGCTTTACACTCATTTATCGCTAAGGAAGCCTATCATGCGTAAAATAACAGTAAGCAGCACCGCCTTGAGCACTCCTGGAATAATGAAAGGCACAAAACCACTCATGATAGCTGGTTGCCAGCCTATAAAAGTTGCCAACCAGCTAATACCGCATATAAAAACTATTGCCGCTCCTACTAAACAATTTAAAAATAGCTTGTAAATAGTATCTCTACCAAAAATTTTAGCAAGTTTATGCATAACATATACGCAAGGCAAAAACCCTATTAGATAACCGCCAGTAGCTCCAAATAATTTATTAACACCAAAAGAATAACCCGCAAAAACAGGAAAGCCCAACGCACCTAATATTAAGTACGATGAAATTGTAACTAGCGCGGTATTAAGATTGGCATAGGTCAAAGCAATGGCCATTAGTGCCACTGTTTGCATAGTGATGGGCACTGGTTCTAGAGGGATTGTGACCTGGGCTGCAGCGAATAAAAAAAACACTCCCAAGATAATTTTTATCACTTCTACATTAGCACGGACGTCTGTTTGGCTAATCATTTATATACTAATTTATGTTATCAACCATGGCAATATACTATATCCACAAAAGGAAAAAAGTCAATTTGCTTTCTTGCAAAGTTTATAATAAACGCTATAATGCCATGTACTGTGCCCATAGCTCAGCTGGATAGAGCAGCTGCCTTCTAAGCAGCTGGTCGAAGGTTCGAATCCTTCTGGGCACGCCATTGTCTTAAACTTATTTCTAAGTTACAACGCCGCCTGCCAAGGTACTGTGTAAATTTTCATTCCCCACTGCTTTCATCTCTTCTTGTAACTTCAACTCATTTTTGCATTCATAAAAATGAGTTAATAATTTTTGGATAGCCTCCTTTAGTTCTGTCAGCTCACTTTCTTCTTTACTAACGCTAAAAATCTCATGCTTTTGCTTTAACTCATTTAGAATACGAGCATATAAATCAACATCTTTATTCTCCTTTAATTCAAATGCTATTTGCATAAAGCCATAAGCTAATTCTTTGAGCAGAGCATTATTGCGCTTAATTAATATTAAATATTCGCTAACATAAACGCCATATTCATTTTTAGGATTATTGAAATTCATCAATTCTTCATAGTTAGCATTAATTTTTTCCAATGCTAATATATATATACTAACATTATCTAAAGCCGTAAAATCTGATTTGTAGCTTTGGCTTTTTTGCAATTGTAAAATTTTATTTAAATTATATTGCATCACTCCCTCTTTATTATAGTTATTTTCTGGAATAAGCAGCATCTTGCGTTAATATCAGATGCTGCCTGATGGTATTAGCTTTAGTTATCCGTTCTTCTTTACGTAAAGAATTAAGTTTTTTCTTTTCAAGTAAAAGCAAATCCCTTTCTATCCTTTCGCGTTTCCTGCTTAAATCTTCTAGTTTCTCCTCCAATTCTTTTTTACCCTGATCAATCACCGAATCCTTTTCTAAAGCATTATCGATAATTGCAATCAAGTGATCTGCTAGACCATAGTTAGTATCAAAGCTCGCGTAATCAACAATATTGTTGCCATTGTATAATAGGGTCAGCCCTTTAAAGTATGGATCCTCACCATTATAATTAATAATCCCCCCTTCTGTTGCATCACTCTCATTATATGCCCAAACATCGAGAGGGATTTTAGTGATGCTCATGCTTCCATAATCATACATAGACAGATGAGAAGTGGCGTTTAAAGTATCAGTGAGGTTAATATCAATAGTGAAGTTACCTATACCAAAGAAAGGGCCGATCCTCCCCAATTCAAAATCGGTAGAATTACTAGCTGCATAAGAATTTAAGATATTTTTGGCTAAGTCAAAATTATTTTCTAGGAAATTAGCAAGGTAAGCATGATCAACTTGGAGCTTATAACGGGAATAGGGATTAAGATTTTCATCCGAATTTGTTTGCAATTTAGATTGCCCCATCCCTGCAATCGACAAAAGAGTGCCACCATCGCTTTTAGGGCTTGTATAAAAGCTCATTTCCATATTTAAGCGCTCGAACATATCTAAAAGAATTTGATTTTTGTATAGATGACTGCCCTCCGCACCTTTGATATATTCAGTTATCTCGCCATGATCACCCCTTTTTTGTTTTTTCTCACGTTTCTGTTGGGCGCTGACAAAATCAACAAAATCATTATAAGCCTCAGCAAAATCAACAATGCTCTGGTAAACTTCTTCAGTACTGGTATCTATCTCGACGTGAATAACATCATTTTGTGTTGGACGAAATATATTGATAGTCAAGCCATCAATAAATTCTGTAATTTTATTGTTACTAAAACTATAAACATCTGTACTACCTAAAAAGCATAGCTGAGCATCTTGCGCAACTGTGCGTAAATTTTCACCTGCTGGCGCAGTTAAATTACCAAAGGCATTATTTAAAATATTTTCACTATCGCTAATGTTAACCATACCAGCAGTACCAAATATGGTTGATTTAACTTCAAGACGATATTGTGTATTAATCTTATTTACATAAGCTTCAACATTTGCATTTGCATCATTTATTTTCTGCTTAAGTTTGTTTAAGCTATCCCCAGAATCTATAGCGATGCTAACATTGTTAATTTGAAATATTCCACAATTTAACTTTCCATTATTCAGCTCTACCACTTCTTGGGTGATATTAGCAGTATTGCTATTAAATTTGATAGTTTGCAGGCTATGCTTTGTTGCAATCTGAAGTATTTGAAAGTCATAAGCTTCATTATCATAACTTACAGCATTATTCGATGTACCAGTATATTCCATTCTACAATAATAATCCGCTTCTTTAGTGTTATTAGTTTCAGCGGTTATTTTTTTATGCTCAAATATACTACGTTTTTTTTCACCAGTTACTGCGTCTAATTGAGAAAATTGCCCTTCTGCAATTACTTTCAGGCTGTCACGCATTTCCTCCAATTTTTGGCGAAAAATATTATTATAAGTATTTATCGCTTGTTGGCTTACAACAATCTTATCTTCAACACCCGCGATTCTTTTTAAATGCTTACGCTCTTCCAAACGAAATATTTCCTCATGATCAATAACACCTTGCCCCATTACCGTACGATCGGCAGCAGAGGAAGAATATGTTTTAAAAGAAAAATCACTAGAAGGCATAAAAAACTATCCAGCTTGTATATATTAGAAATACAAGCAAAAAACATGCCAATACGAATAACTCAGCGTTTTAAATTATAAAGCCGCTTCTTCCAAACCCAATTCATCAATAAGGTTTTGATAATTTCTATTATCTTGGCGCCATTTGCAACCTTTGCGCAAAGCGATATTAATTTTTTTCCTAACAACTGATGGATTCCAGCCTGCTAATTCGCACACTGTGTCAAAATCAGTACTTTCCTCCCTGAGCCATTGCAACGCCTTGATTTTTGCTCTTATTTTTTTTGGCTGCTTGGATTGACATGACGCATCTAATAACGCCTGCCCAATTACACTTTTCCAAACGCTTTTGGCAGCAGTTACTTCATTTTCAGAATAAGCAATGTTCTCGGCTGATGGAAATCGATAAGTTTCTTTTAAAGAAGATAAATCAAAAAAATTTTCATTAGTTCTCATAAATAATTACCTCAAAATAAAAAGGGTTTAATAATTATATGCAAGCATGATGCTATTAACAAGCCAGCTTAGCAATTTAAAGTTATTTTTTTAGTAATTATCGCGCAGAGATAATCGTTATAATACGCCAGTTGACATAATCGTTTGCACAAAACATCCTCATTTTAAAGCTGAGATATTATTGAAGCATAATTAGCAGAAAGTCGTGTGTACCTTAAGACCTAGTTGCCAGTTATCAACTATATTCTCAAGTATGAGCTGAGGTTATTTAGCATTTAACCAGTTAAATATAATTTCGTTAAATTCTGTTGGCCTCAAAAGCGGTATATAGTGACCTATATCCTTCATCACATGTAATTCCGAACCCAAAATATTAGCATGCATGAATTTACTATTTTCCATAGTCGTTAACATATCTCCCTCGCCTGCCACAATTAAAGTCGGAGCTTTGATATTTTTAATTTTATGTCGATAATCATGACGTAAGACACATTGAACATAGTATAGAGAAATATCAATATTATCAGTAGCTTTTATCTGCTTTAATAACTGCATACTGGTTAATTCATCCATGCTAATGAAATATTTATCATAATCTTCTCTCAGCGCTTTAATCATCTTATTGATCGAGCTAATGGAATCATCACTATCCAGCTTAGAGGTTGTATTAACAAGCATAAGAGATTTTACTAATCCAGGATAATTACAAGCTATAATTTCACTCAATAACCCTCCCATAGACCAACCAAGAATATTAAATTCTTTCTCAGGACATGTTTTTTTCAATATTTCGGCAATATTATCGGCAATAACTTCTAAGCTATTTATTTCATTACTATATTCGCTCAACCCATAACCAGGATAATTCATACTTATTACATGATATTTTTCTGATAATAATTTAAATTGATATTTAAATGCTGCAAACGTAGCTTCTATAGGAGGTAATAGTAAAATACTCTCTTTATTCTGCAGTCCATCTTCAATAATTTCAATTTTCTTTTTATCGCAAAAATCAACTAACCTGTAATTCATTTTATCAAAATCAGCAAAAGTTTGATGATATGTTTCCATTATTCTAGCTTTCTCTGCCTTACTAAGTTTATTGACAATATTAACTTTTTTAGCGGTATTTTGTGAAGAATTATTATTTAGTTTTGATATACTAAATTTGCTAGCTCAGTAATACTTAATTGGGTAGAAATTTCTTTTAATTCAAATGATATATTATATTGATTGCTTATTTTATTAGTTATTTCCATGATTAATATCGAATCAATACCATTATTTAGGATAAATTCTTGATCTACCACTTGGTTAGGTGGTATCTTTAATACACCAGCAATAATTATCTTAATATCATCTATTATTTTATTTAAGTCTAGTCTCCTAGAAAATAACTTAGTATTAAACTTTGACGTGATAAATTTTTTAAAATAATGTAATGCATCCCTTAAAAGATCAGTATTAACACTATTATTTATTAGATTACGTTGTTGAGAAATTTCAACCCAATATCTTGTTTTCTTAAACACATACGTCGGCAGCGGGATTTTCTTGACCACTTCATTCTTAAATAAAAGTTCCCAGCTCACTTCGTGTCCTTGTACATATAAATCCGCAATGGTTAGGAGATCATTTTTATATTGCTCTTTTGGTAGTGAATCCTTTAGTTCATTAATTGTGATCTCTAGGGTTTTGCGCATTGCTGCCGAAGTTGACATAACCTTTGCCTTATCCCAATTCACCAATGCTGTATCCAGCTTCCTGCCCTTTAATATGGCCTCAATTTTATCAGCGATCTCATCCGTACTGCGCACTACTAACGCCGCTCGTAAGTCAAAATGCTCGCGGCAAGCTCCTAACGTATAACTAATATCTCTTATATCAGCGCTACTGTTCGCCGCAATCCAACTGCGGAATTCTTCTAACCTGCCCCGTAAACTCTCCTCACATTTGCCAGAGAAACTCAGCAAATAATATGGCTTACTAGCTGAAGACCTGGCATCTGCAGGGGGAACATATTCCTCAATCACTACATGCGCATTAGTGCCGCCGAAGCCAAATGAACTAACTCCAGCACGCCGCAAACCAGCAGAACGCCATTCTTGCGTCTCATTTACCAGGTAAAATGGGCTGTTTTCAATTTGTACATAGGGGTTTATTTCTTTAAATGTCGCCAGCCCTGGTAATTTCTTATGCTGCATAGCCAGCAATACTTTGATTACCCCTGCTATCCCCGCGCTGCCCTCCAAGTGGCCTATGTTAGTTTTTACGGTTCCCAAACCACAATGACCAACTTCTTTATCACCCAGCTCTGCAAACGCTTTCTTCAAGCCGTTAATCTCGATCGGATCTCCCAACGGCGTCCCCGTACCGTGGCACTCTATATAACTTATACTAGCAGGATCAATCCCATTCTTACGATATGTATCAATTAGCAACTGCGCTTGCGCATTAGGGTTTGGTGCCGTTAATGTATTAACCGCACCTCCATGATTTGTACCACTCGCCTTGATCACTCCATATATATAATCCCCATCTGCTTCCGCTTTCGCTAATGGTTTTAAAATAATCGCCCCAATCCCTTCGCCACGAACATAACCATTCGCATCCTTATCAAAGGTCTTACAACGGCCATCTGGGCTTAGCATCCCAGCTTGCGTAAAGGAAATATAAGCACCAACTGATAGTAACGCATTTACCCCACTAGCAATCGCCACATCACTATCACCACTTTGCAATGAACGAACCGCATTATGAATCGCCACTAATGAACTCGAACAGGCGGTATCAACACTTTCACTCGGCCCACTAAAATCATATAAATAAGATATCCGATTCGCCAAGATACTATGCGAAATTCCCGTTGGTATATGCGCATCTTCTATCCCTGCGCGTTCAATTAGCGTCATGTAATCAGACGTACAAGCCCCGATAAACAAACCAGTCTTGCATTTCTCTCCACTCAATGCCTTGAGATTATATCCCGCATTTTCAATCGCTTGGTATACAACTTGCAACAATAATCGCTGCTGCGGATCCATTAACATTGCCTCGCGTGGGCTGATCTTGAAAAATTCGCCATCAAATTTATCAATATCACTAATAAATCCACCCCACTTGGCAACATCTGGATATTGCTTATAATCCCAACGATCCCCTGGTATCTCGCTGATTAAGTCTTTTTTCGCCTCTAAATTAGACCATAATTCACCACCTGGAAAAATCCCCGCCATCCCGATGATCGCTACATCATCAACTTTCGCCGCCACCACAGGCAGTGGCTTTTCTTTGCTCACAACAAATCGGCTCCGCGGTGCTTCTTCCACCACCATAACTGTGCTTTTTTCTTCCTGCACAAAACTCTCTGGATGCGCATTAAGAAAATAGACCGCTAACCTCGCAATCGTCGCATATTCAAAGTATAACGATGGATTAATCGTCATATTATAACGCTTATTCATCTTGTTAGCAAATTCAGTCAGGGTGATTGAATCAAAACCATAATCGGTTAAGTTCTCATCCTTGCTGATGTGATTGGCATCCAACTTCAGAATTTCCGCCACCATTTGGATTAAGTCTTCTTCCAATCTTTCCAAAATTTCAGCAGATAAATTCTCCGTATTAATTTTAACAACCCTACGAACGGAGCTAACTAACCGCTGCAATTTACTCCGCTTGCCATATAAAACTGTGGCACCGCCATAGGATAAAGCTTCCTCAAATGCCTTTATTCCTTCTGCGGTCGGCAACAATTGCAACCCTTGGGTGGCCATTAATTCCTCAGCCGCTGCATCAATATGCATACCACCAGCTGCCCATAACGGCCAGTTTATCGCATAATAATTAGCATGCATGCCTGCATAACCATCCATAAAGCCATTCGCCGCTGCATAATCACTTTGCCCTGCATTACCTAAACTTGACGCAATCGAAGAAAATACAATACAATACGTTGGCTTGATAATCTCCGCTATATTTTTAAGCCCATCTATCTTTGGCGATAGTACTGATTTGAACTCTTCTACAGTTTTCTTACCTATAAAGTTATCCCTTATAATACCCGCCGCATGGATCACACCATCTATCTTCGGTAAATTTGCCAAACTCTTAGCATCAGATATATCTGCTTGAATATACTCATATTTACTATCTTTCGCCGCTGAACGGCCCATCAAAATTACCTTGGCCGCATACTTATCTGTTAGATAATTAGCAAATATCCTGCCTAAACCTCCCTGCCCGCCAGTAATTAAAATCCTATCTCCTTGCTTAATCGGCATTTCTTGCACGCTGGCGCTTGCCTCTACTGGCGTTTTAACATAGCGGGCATTTTCTTGATAACGAACTTCGATAGTGGTAACAAATTTAACTTCCGCATTTATTTGTTCTGCATTCTCAACACCAACTACATAGATGCGGAATTTATTTTGCTCTAAGTTCACCGTCTTCGCAAAACCGCCTAACATCTCGCCTAATGCAACATCACTCACTGGATAAGTTACGAATAAATCCTTCTCAATGCCACCCTTGACTAATTCAAATAACTGTAAAATATCATGATCAGCATTATATATAATATAGTCACTCCGCGCTTCCCCCTCTAATGCCTTGGCTTGCCAATTGAATTTATAGTATACTAATTCATCCTCTTCGTTGACAACTTGAATTTCACGGGCAACAAAATCACTGATCTTAACCACCACATTGCCAAAATTATCCAACAATTTCAGCGTGCCGCCATCAACATATACATAACCCTCCTCTGGCGTCTTTCCTAATATCTCTATCTTGCCAGCCGAAAATGGAACTGCCGTGGCACTGCCTTTAGACAGTGCCGCCATGCTTTGCAGCATCCCATCCATCATGCTTGGATGTAAAACATAGCCAGCTGTTTTATCTGGATTCTTGAGCTTTGCTAAAACCTTACCATCAGCGCTCACCGATACCCATTCAAGTGTTTGAAAGCTTTCCCCATAGCCCAAACCCAAAGCTTTTAACCTTTCATATAGAACTGCTTTCTCTATTTTCTCGCCCGTTACCTGTGGAACTTCCATCTTCTCAGCCGTCACCGCGCCAAATTTCACCATACCTTGGCCGTGCTTACCGCCACCAGAACTGACTATTTCATAGGCCAGACCATCCTGCTCTGGATATAATTTAACCTGAACTTCAACATCTTCAGAAACCACTACTGGGCTGCTCCACACCACGTTCTCTATGCTTGTGACTACATGCCCAGATGCTAAATTACCCGCCGCCCGTGCCATTTCTAAATACGCCACACCTGGTAGCAGGCAATTACCCGCAATTACGTGGTCTTTAATATAAAAGTCATTACCCTTTAATACCTTGCGGAAGCTTTGTTCTTTGATAGTCGAAATATTCTCATCCAACATCGGGTGTAAATTGCTTATATTACTCGCTACCAACTTAGGCGCCGAGCCACCCTCCACCCAATATCTTGTTTTCTTAAATACATAAGTCGGCAGCGGGATTTTTTTGACCGCTTCGTTTTTGAACAATGCATCCCAAGTAACTTCGTGGCCTTGCAGATATAGCCCCGCAATTGCTAGTAAATCTTCTTTATAATTTTCTTCGCTTAAGTTTTCAATAGTACTTCTGAGTAGTTTTTTCATTACGGGATCAGCTGTTGATACTTTGCTCTTATCCCAATTCACCAATGCCGTATCTAGCTTCCTACCTTTTAATATGGCATCTATTTTATCGGCAATCTCATCTGTACTGCGTACCACCAACGCTGCCCGCAAATCAAAATGCTCGCGGCACGCGCCTAACGTATAACTAATATCTCTTATATCAGCGCTACTGTTCGCCGCAATCCAACTGCGGAATTCTTCTAATCTTCCCCTTAAACTCTCCTCACATTTACCAGAAAAACTCAGCAAATAATATGGCTTATTAGCTGGAGACCTAGAATCTACAGGAGGAACATATTCCTCAACCACCACATGCGCATTCGTGCCACTAAAACCAAATGAACTTATTGCTGCTAAACGAGTATTTCCACCTAATTTCTCCCAGTCTTTATACTCCGTATTCACATAAAATGGGCTAGATGCAAAATCTATATGCTCATTCGATTGTGTATAATTTATGCTTGGTACTAACTTACCATACCGAAGCATCATTAATACTTTGATTATACCAGCTAACCCAGAAGCAGCACTCGTATGTCCCGTATTACTCTTTGCCGATCCAACTGCACAGTAACCAACTAAACCTGTGTACTTCCTAAAGCTACGACTCAAAGCTTCAATTTCAATTGGATCACCCAACTTAGTCCCCGTCCCATGGCATTCCACATAATTAATATACGACGGGTTAATTCCATATTTTTCATATACACTTA
>Ga0315902_10008870_pt1 | contig 13551 bp, 8 predicted proteins | sample LakEriMetagenome_9_FD_203523 | JGI IMG/M metagenome (GOLD analysis project Ga0315902, IMG submission 203523) | Freshwater fungal communities from buoy surface, Lake Erie, Ohio, United States - Buoy 12 MA117 | ecosystem: Environmental > Aquatic > Freshwater > Lake > Lake biofilm | place: USA... | reverse complement strand
ACCAATGACCTTTGTGAGTTGACTATCGACGATGCACGAGTGTGGGTTCGTCACAATATCGGCGGAAACAATCGGGTCTTCGGTGTATTCGAGAATTCCCTTCAGTGGGCCCTCGGCAGCTGCCTTGAGTGCAGCGTTGATTTCTGCTGCTGAAACCTCGCGCGATAGTTCAACACTTAAATCTGTTACCGATCCCACTGGGACTGGCACTCGCATCGCGTACCCATCGAGCTTACCTTTGAGCTCTGGCAGAACCAGACTGATTGCCTTAGCAGCTCCTGTGCTGCTTGGAATGATTGAGGTCGCGGCAGCTCGCGCGCGACGGAGATCTTTATGTGGGAAATCAAGAATGACTTGGTCATTTGTGTAGGCGTGGATAGTTGTCATCATGCCCCGCTCGATGCCAAAGGTGTCGTGCAGGACTTTGGCCATCGGCGCTAAGCAGTTAGTCGTACAAGACGCGTTGGAAATAATTGTGTGCTGAGCTGGGTCATATTTATCGTGATTGACGCCCATCACTATCGTGACATCCTCGTCAGTGGCCGGCGCGCTAATGATGACTTTCTTCGCTCCACCAGTGAGGTGCTTTTTCGCTTGCTCACCCTTAGTGAAAATCCCTGTAGATTCGATGACAATCTCTGCTCCGACTGAGCTCCACGGCAAGGCTGCTGGGTCGCGTTCTGCAAAGACGGTAATCGTCTTCCCGTCCACCGTGATGGAATTTTCGGTGTGTGAGACCGATTTTCCAATTGGACCGAGGATTGAATCGTATTTCAATAGATGCGCAAGAGTGGCTGTATCAGTGAGGTCATTGATGGCAACGATCTCCACATTTGCGCGAGCACTTTCAGAGGCAAGAATCGCACGGAAGAAGTTGCGGCCAATTCGACCGAATCCGTTGACGCCAACTTTGATTGCTTTTCCAGATTGTGCTGTGCTTGCCATCTTCGCTTCCTGTTCTGTTATTTTCATTTCTTCTTATTTTCAGTCTTAGACGTTAATTCAGGTTAATAAATCTGGGCTGATGCCAGACTCAGTATCTGGTATGCCCATTTCAGCCGCACGCTTATCAGCCATCGCAAGAAGTCTTCGAATCCGACCAGCGATAGCATCTTTAGTCATGGGCGGCACTGCAAGTGAACCCAACTCTTCAAGACTTGCCTGCCCATGTTCGATGCGAAGACGTCCTGCCTCCAAGAGATGATCGGGAATTTCGGCGCCAAGAATCTCGATTGCGCGTTGCACACGCGCAGATGCAGCTACCGCAGCGCGTGCAGAGCGGCGTAGATTCGCATCATCGAAATTTGCAAGACGATTTGCAGTGGCACGCACCTCGCGACGCATCCGGCGCTCTTCCCACGCCAGGAAGCTGTCAGTTGCACCCATCAACGTCAGAAGCGCTCCGATTGCATCACCATCACGAACCACTACGCGATCAACGCCACGGACTTCGCGTGCTTTTGCAGTAATTCCCAATCGTCGCGCCGAGCCGACAAGCGCTAGCGCAGCTTCCGGTCCTGGTGCGGTGATCTCAAGCGCCGACGAACGACCTGGTTCAGTTAGTGATCCGTGGGCCAAAAATGCACCACGCCATGCAGATTCAGCATCGCATTTTGCAGCGGAGACAATTTGTGGCGGTAAACCACGAACTGGTCGACCATTAGCGTCAATCAAGCCGGTCTGACGAGCCAGTGCTTCTCCGGTTTCTGCTACGCGCAATACATATCGACTGCCTTTACGTAAACCGCCAGGAGTCAGAATGCTCAGATCGCTGGTGTGGCCGTATACCTCGGAAATCTCCTTGAGTAATCTTCGCGCCGTCTGTGCCGTATCTAATTCAACTTCAACGACAACTTTGCCAGCCATTACATGCAAGCCTCCGGCGAACCTCAGTAGCGCAGATACCTCGGCTTTGCGACAACAGGGTTTAGAGATGGCAAGGCGACTTAACTCATCCTTCACAGTCGCTGTCATTGCCATGGTCGATTCTTTCTCTCGTTGAGTCCGCTAGCTCGTCATAATCTGTCGTAAAGCGGAAACTACCTTTTTTGGGTCGTGTTGGTCGCTGGTTGGGCCGTGGGCTAAGTCACGTACCTCAAGTTTTGCTCCCAATGACGCTACGTACTCTTCTAATTCTTTCGAGAGAATACTCGGGTCGGCAAGGACCACATCAATCGGGACATCGGGGCCATGATCATGCAGGAATGCCAAGCGACCAGCAGCGGCTAAGTCCGCCGCCTCATCGCCAGGGTGGGGCGCAACTAGGTTGAGCAGAAGTAACTTCCGGGCGCTGGTTCGCGCAAGGGCCGCTCGCGTTTGCGGCAGGAGAACATGTGGCAAAACGCTTGAATACCACGAACCTGGCCCGAGAGTTATCCACTCGGCTCGCTCGATAGCAGAGAGCGCCTCTGGATGGGTTGGGGGGTTCTCGGGAATTAACTCCACGTTTTCAATGACTCCGCGCGCTAATGCAACTTCACTCTGTCCGCGAACGATAGAAATACTTCCATCGCTGCGCGAACGTACCCGCGCTTGGATTTCCAGTGGAATTGAGGACATTGGTAAGACTCTGCCAACGACTCGAAGCAATTGGCCGACCCGTTTCAGTCCATCAACAGGATCGTCGTAGATTTCCCAAAGTGCAGTGAGTAAGAGATTGCCCACGTTATGCCCATTAAGTTCACCATCACTTGAGAAGCGATGTTGCAACACCTTCGCCCAGCCTCTACCCCATTCGTCATCCGAGCAGAGCGCCGTGAGGGCCATTCGAAGATCTCCAGGAGGCATGACGCCAAATTCTTCGCGAAGCCTGCCGCTTGATCCTCCATTATCGGCAACTGTTACAAGGGCAGTGATGTCACTTGTTATCTCCCGGAGTGCAGTGAGTGTCGCAGCTAACCCATGACCACCACCCATGGCAACGACGGGAATTTGTTCTGTGTTACTCATCGATCAACATCCCGATGCTGTAAATGAACATCAATCCCTAATTCTTTACAACGCTCTCCCACCTCATGTGCCACTGCAACGCTTCTATGGCGTCCTCCAGTGCATCCAAAAGCAACGGTGATATATCGCTTACCTTCACGTAAGAAACCAGCGCGTGCGGACTCAAAGAGTGAAATGAAACCAGAAATGAACTCTTCGGTAGCAGAATGAGAAAGCACGGCATCAGAGACTGGCTTTTCTCTTCCACTCATCGGTTGCAAAGCCGGAATCCAGTGTGGATTAGGTATGAACCTGCAATCTAAAATGAAATCGGCATCGTAAGGAATACCGTATTTGTAGCCGAATGAGAGCAACGACAAGTGCAGCGCCCGTTCATTTTCGCTGGAGAATGTCTGATCAATCTTCAGCGCTAATTGATGGACGTTAAGTGCTGAGGAATCAATAACAATTTCCGCATCCGCCCTAAGGTTTCGCAAGAGATCTCGCTCGCGCGCGATACCGTCGACAATGCGATCGTCACCTTGGAGAGGGTGTGGTCGACGGGTAGCTTCATAACGACGAACCAGCACTTCATCATGAGAATCCAGGAACAGAATACGAACATCATCACCATTGGCTTTGAGTGCAGCTACACCGGTAGATAATTCGGTGGAAAACTCTTTACTCCGAACATCAATCACAACTGCTACTTTTTCTCGTTCACTTCGTAACTCATCGACGAGCGGGAAGAGCATGGAGGCAGGCAAGTTATCCACGACATACCAGTGGTGATCTTCAAGGACATGAGCAGCGGTAGAGCGTCCCGCCCCGCTCATGCCGGTCACGATCACAACATCCACGACTTCACAACCCTTCTTGCCACAATCAACTCGACTCTAGCCTTTCACTACTGTCAAGAACCTCGCCAGTCTCGGCATCTACCCCGGCAAGTGCGCCCGATTCGACCTGCAACGAGGTAAGGATGTGCTCGGCGATCTTCCGCCCCATCCCTGGTAACGCGGCAATCTCCTCAGGTTGGGCGCCACGAATCTTTGCAACCGAACCGAAATGGTCAATCAGTGTTTTCCGTCGAACCGCACCGAGACCATCGATATCTTCTAGTAGAGATGCCAGCCCCTCTTTTGATCGCTTACTACGATGATAAGAGTTAGCAAATCTATGCGCTTCATCTCGTATGCGCTGAAAGAGGTAAAGCGCCTCGCTATTTCGCGGTAAAACAATTGGCTCTTTAGCGTGGGGTAACCAAATTTCCTCGAATCGTTTAGCCAGTCCGCAAAGGAAAATATCTCGACCCTCTAGAACTTCAGCAGCTGCATTGACTTGGGGCTTACCACCGTCAACGATGATTAATTGAGGCGGGTAGGCAAACTTAACTTTAGAGCGATCAACATCTTCCTCGTCAATTACTTCCTCATCGAGACGGGCTAACCTACGAGAAAGTACTTGGCGCATCGAGGCAACATCATTTGGTTTACCCGTATCGCTGTGAATACTGAAACGACGATAATCGGATTTCTTTGCCACGCCATCTTCAAAGACCACCATCGAAGCAACTATTTGACTCCCCTGCATGTTCGCAATATCAAAACATTCAATCCGAAGTGGTGACTGCTCCATTCCTAATGTGCGCTGAATTTCTGCGAGCGCTTGATTGCGAGTGGTGAGATCTTGTGAACGTTTGGCTAGATGGCGAAAGAGGGCATCATGCGAATTCCGGATAACAGAATCGAGGAGATCTCGCTTATCCCCTCGTTGCGGCACTCGGATCTCAACATTTGCGCCTTTCTTCTTGGCCAGCAACTCTTCAAGTGCGCTATCGGCCGGGAGCTCTTGATTGAGAAGAATTTCAGTAGGTATGTCCGCGCCATCGCTCGAGAGGTATTTCGAGGCAAGCAGCTGCTCTAAATGTTCGGCTTGTGCAATCTCTACACCTGACTCCACTATCCACGACTGTGCGCTAGTTACCCGACCTGCACGAACTTGAAATTGCGTAACAGCACCTTTCCCGCCCATCTCCTCCCATACGCTGGCGAAAAGATCGAGATTGCTATCGACGGGAAGTGCAACTGAGTTAGCCGTTGCAACCTTCTCAAGTGCATCAATATGATCTCGATACCTTGCAGCGCTCTCGAAATCTTCTTGTGCAGATGCTGCTTCCATCTTCGTTCGCAACTCTTCAATAAACTTCGCAGGATCAGAATTCATGAATCCAATCAACGAGTGAACCACTTGTTTGTGGTTCGCCACCGCGTTCGGGTCTTTAGAAAGACATGGAGCTACACATTTCCCGATGTATCCCAAGAGACATGCTCGCTGACTTCGCTCTGCACGTTGAAATACGCCATTGGTGCACGAACGCATCGGGAATGCGCTCTGCAAGATCTCCATAAGTTCGCGCAGCGCCCACGCGTGGGGGTACGGGCCGAAATATTTTGCGCCATCTTTTCGCACGGTGCGCGTGACAAAAATTCGAGGCACTGCATCTTTAACGGTTATGGCCAGATAAGGAAAAGATTTATCGTCTCGAAAAATGACGTTGTACTTTGGTTTCTCTTGTTGAATCCAAGTGAATTCAAGCTGGAGGGATTCAATCTCATTTCCAACCAACGTCCAATCAACACGATTGGCCTCCCAGACCATTGTCCGAACTTTCTCATCAAGATTGGCTTGGAAGTAGCTGCTTAAACGGGAGCGTAGGTTCTTTGCCTTACCTACATAGATCACCTTGTTCTCTGCATCGAAGAAGCGGTAGACCCCCGGTGATGTCGGGATGTTTTCTGGGCGATAGGTCGCCGGATTAGCCACGACTTCCGCCGCTATTGAGAACTTCTGACAGGAATTGACCGGTGTAGCTCTTTTTATTCTTTGCGACCTGCTCCGGCGTTCCCTCCGCCACGATATTCCCGCCGCGCGAGCCGCCATCTGGTCCTAGATCAATTACCCAATCAGCGCTCTTAATGACATCGAGATTATGTTCAATGACAACGACGGTGTTACCTGTATCTACGAGTCGATTGAGCACTCCCAACAATTTGCTGACATCTTCGAAATGTAAACCCGTTGTTGGTTCATCGAGTACGTAAATAGTCCGACCTGTCGAACGACGTTGTAGTTCGGTAGCAAGTTTTACGCGCTGCGCCTCGCCACCGGAGAGCGTGGGAGCGGATTGACCTAAGCGAACATATCCCAAGCCAACATCACAGAGCGTCTTGAGGTACCGGGCAATGGCCGGCACGCTTTCGAAGAATTCGTAGGCATGCTCAATTGGCATGTTCAGTACTTCAGATATGTTCTTACCCTTGTAATGCACTTCGAGCGTCTCACGGTTATATCGAGCTCCATGACAAACTTCACAAGGAACATATACATCAGGAAGGAAATTCATTTCGATGGTGATAGTTCCATCGCCAGAACAATTCTCGCAGCGCCCTCCTTTGACGTTAAAGGAGAAGCGACCTTGTTGATATCCACGAATCTTTGCCTCAGCAGTTTCTGCAAAAAGGCCGCGCACTTTGTCGAAAACGCCCGTGTAGGTCGCTGGATTAGAACGTGGAGTTCTGCCAATTGGTGATTGATCAACGTGCACCACTTTATCGAGAGCATCGATACCGGTGATGGTCTTATGACGACCAGGGACAATTCGCGCACCATTTAATTTGTTCGCAAGAACGCTATACAAAATCTCATTGACTAGAGTTGATTTACCCGAACCGCTCACGCCCGTCACGGCGACAAAAGTTCCCAGCGGAATCTCTACATCAATATTTTGCAAATTGTTCTCGCGCGCGCCCTTGATATGAATCTTTCGCTTTGGATCCAGTGGGCGACGCAGTGCTGGCACGGCAATTTCTTTTCGCCCGGAGAGGTAAGCCCCAGTGATAGAGCGCTTGTTCTCGATCAATTCTTTGTAAGGACCAGAAACCACAACCTCGCCGCCATGTTCACCGGCACCCGGCCCGATATCAACAATCCAATCGGCTGTTCGAATCGTCTCTTCGTCGTGTTCAACCACGATAAGGGTATTACCAAGGTCTCGTAGTCGCGTGAGGGTATCAATTAAGCGGCGATTATCTCTTTGATGTAAACCAATACTTGGTTCATCAAGAACGTAAAGCACACCAACGAGCCCAGAGCCAATCTGAGTTGCAAGTCGAATACGTTGCGCCTCTCCTCCCGAGAGCGTTGCAGCTGGACGATCAAGCGAAAGATAGTCAAGGCCTACATCTAAAAGGAAGCCAAGCCGTGCGTTGACCTCTTTAAGTACTCGCTCTGCAATCTTCTTCTCGCGCGCGGTTAGCGAAAGCTTGCCAATGAACTGAGCACAGTCAGCGATAGAGAGTGCGCATAACTGAGCAATATTCAATCCACCAAGTGTTACCGCAAGAATTTCGTCTTTTAATCGTGCGCCCTTGCAAGCTGGACACGGCGTCTCACGCATAAACGCCTCATAACGATCGCGACTAAATTCACTCTCAGTCTCGCCATGACGTCGCTCAAGGAAAGGAACTACCCCTTCAAAGCCAGTGCTGTACTGACGAGCTCGGCCATATCTATTCTTATATTTAACATGCACTTCGTAGTCATATCCGTTGAGGATCGCGTCCTTTACCTTTACTGAGAGCTTCTTCCACGGCGCATCCAATGAAAAACTCATATCTTTAGCGAGGGCTTCAAGCAACCGGAGGAAATACTCCGAGCTTGCGCCCATCGACCATGGAGCAATTGCTCCCTCGTAGATGCTTAATGAATCATCGGGAACAATTAGCTCCATATCAACTTCCAGCTTGGTGCCGATACCAGAGCAATCTCCGCACGCACCAAAAGGAGAATTGAAGGAGAATGATCGCGGCTCTAATTCTTCGATAGAGATTCCGCATTTCATGCAAGCCATCTTCTCGCTAAAAGTTCGTTCTCGATCCGAACTCTTCTCGTCGCGTTCTACGAAATCCAGTGTGACTATGCCATTGCCAAGCCTGAGCGCAGTTTCGATGGAATCAGTTAAGCGTTGCTTGCTCGAAGCTTTCGCCGTCAATCGATCAACTACCACTTCAATCGTGTGTTTCTCTTGCTTCTTGAGTTTGGGGACTTCATCTAACCCATAGACGGTTCCATCAACACGTACTCGTGCAAAACCCTGAGTAGTAAAGTCCTTCCAAAGATCAAGAAACTCTCCCTTGCGCTCGCGCACTACCGGAGCAAGCACATGAAATTTTGTTGCCTCTGGTAGCACCAAAATTTGATCCACTATCTGCTGGGCAGATTGTCTCGATACGGGATCGCCGCACTTCGGACAATGGGCTTTACCTGCCCGTGCGTAAAGCAGACGGAAATAGTCATACACCTCAGTAATCGTGCCCACTGTTGAACGTGGATTGCGATTAGTCGACTTCTGATCGATAGATACTGCAGGTGATAATCCTTCTATGAAATCAACATCGGGCTTATCTAATTGCCCCAAAAACTGACGCGCGTAGGCAGAGAGTGATTCAACATATCTTCGTTGCCCTTCGGCAAAGATTGTGTCGAAGGCAAGGCTGGATTTACCTGAGCCGGACAGTCCAGTGAAAACGATGAGCGAATTGCGCGGCAGATCGATCGAGATATCTTTGAGGTTATGTTCTCTTGCGCCACGGACTATCAATCGCTCTTTCATGCCCCGGCGCCCTCCATCCCACGTAGCTCTCGCTTCAACTCATGAATTTCATCGCGCAATCTAGCAGCCAACTCGAATTGCAGCCCCTCCGCTGAAGCTCGCATTTGCTCGGTCAGCGCGGAAATCAACCCCATCAACTCGTCCTTTGGTAACTTGCCTAGAGCCTTAGCGTTCTGACCAATTGCAGGCATAGAGGTAATGCGCTTTGCACGCGCAATCAATTTCTCAGAATCGTCTACTTCTTTGGAAATAGAATCGGTGATGTCGGCGATTTTCTTCCGTAATGGCTGTGGATCTACGCCATGTTCAACATTGTAAGCAACCTGCTTCTCGCGTCTACGGTTAGTTTCGTCTATCGCCTTGATCATCGAATCAGTGAGATTATCTGCATACATATGAACTTCACCAGATACATTTCGAGCAGCGCGGCCGATAGTTTGAATGAGTGAAGTTGCTGATCGGAGAAATCCTTCTTTATCTGCGTCGAGAATTGCAACGAGAGAAACCTCTGGGAGATCTAATCCTTCACGGAGCAGGTTGATTCCGACAAGAACGTCGTACTCTCCTTGACGAAGTTCGCGTAGGAGTTCCACGCGCCGCAAAGTATCCACCTCTGAATGTAGATAGCGAACTTGCACCCCTTGCTCTACTAAATAATCCGTTAGATCTTCGGACATCTTCTTGGTCAAAGTTGTAACGAGCACACGTTCATTTTTCGCGGCGCGCTCCTTGATTTGGTGAACTAGATCATCAATCTGACCTTTGATTGGCTTGATGATGATTTTGGGATCTATCAATCCAGTCGGTCGAATCACCTGTTCGACAACATGAGGTGCGATACCAAGTTCGTACTTTCCTGGCGTCGCGGATAAATACATTTTCTGTGGTGTGCGCTCTAGGAACTCGCTCCATTTCAGAGGCCGGTTATCCATTGCGCTTGGAAGTCTGAAACCATGTTCAACCAATGTTCGTTTTCGGGAGGCATCACCTTCGTACATCGCACCAATTTGAGGAACGGTGACATGCGATTCATCGATAATGCAGAGGAAATCATCAGGAAAGTAATCTAGAAGACAGTTTGGAGGCGCACCTGATTCGCGACCATCTATGTGGCGCGAGTAATTTTCGATTCCAGAGCAGAAACCCAGCTGTCTGATCATTTCAATGTCAAAAGTGGTGCGCATTCGCAATCGCTGCGCCTCGAGCAGTTTTCCAGATTTCTCGAACTTATCGAGTTGCTCCGCTAATTCAGACTCAATGGCTGTGATAGCACGTTCCATTGTGGCGCGGCTGGCTGAGTAGTGTGATGCAGGAAAAATGAATGCTTCCTGCTCTTCGCTGAGTACTTCCCCGGTAAGCGGGTGTAAGGTCATCAACCGTTCAATCTCGTCGCCAAACATCTCAATTCGAAGCGCTGTTTCTTGGTAGACGGGGATGATTTCGATGGTGTCGCCTCGGACCCGAAACGTGCCTCGCTCGAATGCTGTGTCATTACGAGAGTACTGAATGGAAACGAACTTACGCAGGAGTGCTGTTCGCTCTATTGACTGCCCTACTCGAAGCGGAATCATCCCGTCGACATATTCTTGCGGCGTTCCTAGCCCATAAATGCACGAGACCGTGGAAACCACTACTACATCTCTGCGAGTAAGCAGCGAGTGTGTCGCCGAGTATCGCAGGCGTTCAACCTCTTTATTGATAGAAGAGTCTTTCTCGATAAATGTATCGGTCTGTGGAACGTATGCCTCTGGCTGGTAATAGTCGTAATACGAGACGAAATATTCCACCGCGTTATTTGGTAGCAATTCGCGAAACTCGTGCGTTAGTTGCGCAGCAAGGGTTTTGTTTGGAGCAAGTACTAAGGTGGGGCGCTGTAGTCGCTCGATTAACCAGGCAGAGGTCGCAGACTTACCCGTTCCTGTTGCGCCAAGAAGGACCACATCAGATTCCCCTGCGCTCAAGCGACGCGCTAATTTGTCGATGGCTTCAGGTTGATCACCTGCAGGCTGATAATCGCTAATGACTTGAAAGGGGCGTCCTACCTTTGGCAGTTTCTCGCGGAGTTCAGGACGCATAGGTCAACCGTAACTTAATCAGCGATTCGAGGTGCGATGAAATCTGCCCACCATCGCTCTAGCGAACGCAGCAGCGCTTCTTTATCGCCGCTGTTCTCGATAACGTGATGCGCAATTGCCCGTCGCTCATCGTCGGAAGCTTGAGATGCCATTCGAATTTCAGCTTCTGCTCGCGTAAATCCTCGTTCTGTCAAACGTTCAACGCGAATTTCCTTCTCGCTTTCGATAGTGAGGATGACATCGAATTCTGAGGTTCGTTCCGCATGCTCTGCAAGTAGTGGAATCTCATAAACCACGACGCTTTCATCTGGTAGCGAATCACAGATTTCTTTAAAACGTTTCTGAATTAGCGGATGAGTAATTTTCTCTAATATGGCACGTTTGCCAGTATCGTTAAAGACAATCTCTGCAAGAGCTTGTCGGTTGATAGCACCATTGATGAGAATCCCATCACCGAATTGGGCAAGAACTTCGTTGTACCCGTCTTCCCCTCGCTCGAGTACATCGCGTGCCAATTGGTCGGCGCTGATATGAATTGCTCCCAAACGCGCCAAGAGGGAACCGGCGCTGGATTTACCAGCTCCGATTCCCCCTGTTAAAGCGATTACCAACATAAGGCTTGTTCGCCGTTCTGCATATTTGTTACCGAGAGTTACTCGGCGTTCTTTGCCTCTTCGCGTTGTTTGCGGTGAGCTAAGAAGCGCGCTTGTGCTTCCGCATATTGACGCTCCCACTCTTCGCGAGCAGCTTCGAAGCCTGGCTTCCACTCTTGTGCGTCAGGATCGAAACCTTCTGGGTAAATGAAGTTGCCATTCTCATCGTAACGAGCTGGCATTCCATATTGAGTTGGATCAAATGCCTCGACCTCAACTTCATGCCCTTCATTTGCTTGCTTGAGGGAGAGCGAGACACGGCGGCGCTCGAGATCGATATCGATGATTTTGACCATGATTTCATCGTCAACACGAACAACCTGCTCTGGAATCTCAACGTGGCGCTCTGCGAGTTCAGAGATGTGAATAAGGCCTTCGATCCCCTCGTACACACGCACGAACGCACCAAATGGCACAAGTTTTGTCACCTTGCCTGAGGTCACTTGACCAATGGTATGTGTGCGAGCAAATGCCTGCCAAGGATCTTCTTGAGTTGCCTTGAGAGATAACGAGACGCGCTCGCGCTCAAAGTCAACTTCGAGAACTTCCACGGTTACTGGCATGCCGACTTCGACTACTTCGTTCGGATGATCGATGTGCTTCCACGATAGCTCGCTGACGTGTACCAAGCCATCAACACCGCCAAGATCGACGAAAGCGCCGAAGTTAACGATTGAGGAGATAACACCAGAGCGAACCTGCCCCTTTTGTAATTGGTTAAGGAAGGTTGTTCGGCTTTCCGATTGTGATTGCTCGAGGAATGCTCGTCGTGAAAGTACGACATTGTTTCGGTTCTTATCAAGCTCGATGATTCGCGCTTCGATTTCTTTCCCGATGTATGGAGTTAGATCGCGAACTCGACGCATCTCAACAAGCGATGCTGGAAGGAAGCCACGTAGTCCGATGTCGACGATGAGTCCACCCTTAACAACTTCGATGACCATGCCCTTGACAACTTCGTCGCGCTCTTTCATTCCCTCAATAGTTCCCCATGCGCGCTCATATTGGGCGCGCTTCTTGGAGAGGATCAAACGACCTTCTTTATCCTCTTTGGTGAGGACGAGCGCCTCGATGCGCTCTCCCACTTTGACCAATTCGCCTGGATCAACATCGTGGCGAATCGAAAGCTCACGAGATGGGATGACACCTTCTGTTTTGTATCCGATATCGACGAGAACTTCGTCGCGATCTACTTGAACGATTGTTCCTTCGACGAGATCTCCGTCATTGAAATTCTTGATTGTTCCTTCGATGGCGGCGAGGAAATCAGCCGCGCTTCCTATGTCATTAACTGCGATACTCAAGGTGCTCCGTAGGTAGTGGGTAGTTGGGCCAGCAGACGCTGGATTCGCGCGGTTGCGTGAACTGGAGAAGGCTACGCGGGCTGCTGTAGGGGGTCAATTTCGCTCAATAACCCTCTGAAACAGCGACCAGTTTCTGGCTAGTGCGCTGCTAAATCCCAACTCTTGCCCACTCCTATATTCACTGAGAGCGGCGCTTTTAGTGGGTAGGCCTTACCCATTTGATCGCGAACAATCCCTTCTAGAGGCTCACGCTCTCCCGGGGCTACTTCAAGGACCAATTCATCATGCACCTGAAGAAGTATGCGCGATTTCAGTTTTTGCGCGCTGATTTCGTGAGCAACTGCGAGCATGGCAATCTTCATAATGTCTGCAGCGCTGCCTTGTATTGGTGCATTAAGCGCCATTCGCTCTGCCATCTCTCGGCGCATCCGGTTATCACTTGTTAAATCTGGAAGATAGCGCTTTCGACCAAAGATAGTCTCGGTATAACCGCGCTTTCGTGCAACTGTCACTACTGATTCCAAATATTGACGAATCCCGCCAAACCGAAGGAAGTATTTATCCATTAACGCTTGCGCTTGGCTGGGGGAAATATCTAATTGCTGACTCAACCCGAATGCTGACAAACCATAAGCAAGTCCATACGACATCGCTTTCACAGTTCTGCGCATATCAGCATCCACCTCACTGGCCTTTACGCCGAACACTTCGGCGCCAACGGTGGTGTGTAAATCTTCTCCTGCTGCGAAGGCATTGAGGAGCGCTTGATCTTCTGATAGGTGCGCCATGATTCGTAATTCAATCTGACTGTAATCGGCAGTCATCAGCGATTCGAACCCGCTTCCAGCGATGAATAAATCGCGAATGCGCCGCCCCTCTTCGGTCCGGATTGGGATGTTTTGCAGATTCGGATCAGT
>Ga0315902_10008868_pt1 | contig 13555 bp, 11 predicted proteins | sample LakEriMetagenome_9_FD_203523 | JGI IMG/M metagenome (GOLD analysis project Ga0315902, IMG submission 203523) | Freshwater fungal communities from buoy surface, Lake Erie, Ohio, United States - Buoy 12 MA117 | ecosystem: Environmental > Aquatic > Freshwater > Lake > Lake biofilm | place: USA... | reverse complement strand
GGCGCCCTACAGGTCGCCCGTCGGCCGGAGAATGCCGGCAAGCTCGTCGTCGTGGTACTTCCCGATCTCGGCGAGCGCTACCTCTCGACGCGGCTCTTCCCGGAATGATGACCGCTTGGCGGCCGATCAGCGCCGCTGCTTGAACAGCCAGTCGATCGTCGCCGGGTCGCGGTAGGCGGGCGTCCAGGAGTCGTGGCCCACGCCCGCGTATTCGGTGTACTTCACCGTGCCCCCCGCCGCCTTCACCGCATCCACGATCGTCCGCGACCGCTCCACCGGCACCGCCTTGTCGGCGTCGCCGTGGAAGCACCAAATGGGCAAGGCCTTCAATTTCGGGGCCGTGGCCTCGTCGCCGCCGCCGCAGATCGGGATCACGGCCGCGAACCGCTCCGGCATCCGCGCGGCCAGATCCCACGAGCCGTAGCCGCCCATCGAGATGCCCGTCAGGTACACGCGGCCGGGATCGACGGGCTCGGTCTGCACGACCGCATCGAGCGCCGCCACGGCCGCCGCCATGTCCACCGTCATCTCGGGCTTCTGCGGCAGGCTCGACTTGTCGGACCAGTCGATCTCCACCCACTTGTGATCGGCACGGCACTGCGGCGCGACCACGAAGCAGGGATGCCGACGCCGATTCTCCTCCTCGGCCAGCCACGTCGGCAGATACGCGAGCTGGAGTTGGTTGTCACAGCCCCGCTCACCTGCGCCGTGCAGGAAGAGCACGAGCGGATACTGCTTGCCTGGCTCGACGGCGGCGGGCTTCAGGAGCCGGTATTTGAACACGACCGGCTGGCCCTCCTCGGGCACTGACACCGATCGCTCCACGAACGCGCCGGGCTCGTCGGCCGAAGCCGTGGGCTCCGCGGGGCTCATGACGAGCGCCCCGACCACCGCCGCCACCGTCCACCATGCACGCATCTCATGCCTCCACCGGTCCATCACCGATCTCCAGTTTTACCCGCCGGGGCATCGACAGCCGACCGAGCATGCCGACGCTCCCTTTCGGCAGCCCCAGAAACTCGAGCTTCTCGAACCACTGGGCGGCCTCCGCCCCGAGCTTGCCGACCCGCGTGCCGCGCAGATCGAGCCGGCGCAGGTTCTTGAGCTCCTTGAACTGCAGGAGCCCCTCGTCGGTGATCGCGCCGCCGGCGAGGTCGAGCACGGCGAGATCCTTCAGCGACTCGGCACGGAACCCGATCAGGATCGCGAACACGTCGTCGGCGGATGCGTTTCGGAGGCGGACCGTGACCAGCTTGTCGGCCACGTGGCCGAAGTCCTCGCCGAACGACTTCCGCAGCCAGTCGGTCTCCTCCATCTCGATCTCGCCGCCGCGCTCGATGGTTTCGGTCGCCACCTCCTGCTGCTGCGCGTAGGCCTCGATCTTCGACGCCAGCCACTCGATCTTGCTGGCCTTGAACTTCACGTAGTCGTTGGCCTCCTCGAAGGCCTTTTGCAGGCGCACGAAGGCGGCCGGGTCACCGCCGCGATCGGGGTGGGCGGCCATCGCCTTGGCGAGGTAGGTCTGCTTGACGTCCTCGAGCGTCAGCGGCGGCCGCAGGCCCAGGATCTCCAGGCACGCCGGCAGGTCTTGGTCGGCGGGTTTCGGCGGCACAGGGGCGGGCATCTGGGGACTCTGCGCAGGGAGGCGAAAGATCCAAGGGTAAACCAGGGCCGCCGGGCCGGGCAAACGCCGCGCGCCGGGCCGGCTCGCCTTGATCGGCGTCGCCGGATTACCTATTCCCATCATCCTGCCGCGGAGCGCGGCACACATGCCAAGGAGGGCGCAGCGATGGACGGCAAGGGAACGGGCTGGAGGTACGCGCGCGAGGTGGTCATCGCGGTGGGGATCGTGGCGGTCTGCATCGCGTGGCGGCTGATCGCCGGGGGCACCCAGGCCGACGCCGGACCGCCCGCCGCGAAGCCGCAATCCGCGACGGCCAAGCCGGGCACGCCGCCGCCCGGCGCCAAGCCCGTCGCGATCGTCAACGGCTTCGAGATCACGCACGATCAGCTCTCCGCCGAGTGCCTCGCGCGGCACGGCACGGCGGTCCTGGAGACGATCGTCAACCGACAGATCATCGAGCAGGCGTGCCGGCAGGCAGGCGTCGCCGTCTCGGCCCAGGACGTGGATGCCGAGATCGACGCCATGTCGCGCCGCTTCAACGTCCCCAAGGACAAGTACATCGAGCTCATCCAGCGGGAGCGGGGCGTGACGGCGCGGCAGTACGCCGACGACATCGTCTGGCCGATGCTCGCGCTGCGGCGGCTGTCGGCCGGCACCGCCGAGCCCTCGGCCGACCAGATCCAGCAGGCCTACGAGAAGCAGTTCGGCCCGGCCGTGAAGGCACGGATCATCGTCACCCGCACCCGCCAGGAGGCCGACGACCTGCGGGCCAGGGCGGTGGCCGCCCCCGACGACTTCCCGGGCCTCGCCCGCCGCCACTCCGTGGACGTGGGCAGCGCCAGCGCGGACGGCTGGGTGCAGCCGATCCGGCTCCACTCCGGTGAGCCGCAGTTCGACCACGCCGCCTTCGCGCTCCAGCCGGGCGGGATCTCCCCGGTGGTGCAGGTCGCCGACCAGTTCATCATCATCAAGTGCGAGGGGCATCTGCCGGCCGCGGGCGTGAAGCTCGACGACGTCCGCCAGCACCTGGCCGCCGACCTCCGCGATGCCAAGAGCCGCCAGGCCTCGGGCGAGGTGTTTCGCCGCCTCCAGGACGCGGCCACCGTCGAGAACGTGCTCAACGATCCCGCCAAGTCGGCGGCCCGCCCCGGCGTGGCGGCCTTGGTCAACGGCCAGCCGGTCGCGACCGAGCAGGTCCGCGGGGTGTGCCTCGAGCGGCACGGCACCGAGGTGCTGGAGATCCTCGTCACCCGGCGGCTCATCGAGCAGGCGCTCACGCGAGAACGGCAGCAGGTCGTGCAGGCCGACATCGACGCCGAGATCGCCCGGGCTGCGGAGTCGATGGGATTCAAGCGGCCCGACGGCCAACCCGACGCGGACGCCTGGCTCAAGCACGTCACCGGGGCGGAAAAGGTGCCGCTGCGACATTACCTCGAGGACGTCGTGTGGCCGAGCGTGGCCCTCAAGAAGCTCGTCGGCGGCGTGCCGGTGCTGCAGGACGACCTCGACAAGGCGTTCGCCGCCACCTTCGGCCCGCGGTGCAAGTGCCGCGTGATCGTGCTCGACAACCAGCGGCGGGCCCAGGAAGTGTGGCAGCTCGCGCGGCAGAACCCGACGCTCGAGAACATCGGCAATCTGGCCGAGACCTACTCGGTCGATCCGACGACCAAGTCGCTGCGCGGCGAGGTGCCGCCGATTCGCCGTTGGGGCGGCCAGCCGGCCCTGGAGCGGGAGGCCTTCGCCCTCAAGCCGGGCGAACTCTCCGGCGTGGTGCAGGTCGCCGACCGGTTCATGGTGCTGTTCTGCGAGGGCTACACGGAGCCCGCGCAGGTGTCGTTCGCGGAGGTCCGCGACGAGCTGCACGCCGACCTCTTCGAGAAGAAGCAGCGGATCGAGATGGCCCGCTACTTCACCCACCTGCGCGAGTCGGCAGCGATCGACAATCTGCTCGCGGGCACGAGCCAATCACCCACGCGGCCGACGGCGCCTGGCCAACCGGGCAAGGGGCTCCCCGGCTCGACCCTCACCCGGGCCGACGCGCAAGACCTGGCCAAACCACGGGCCGGCTCCGTGAAGCAACCAGCCGCCTCCGGTGTCGTCCCCGCCTCGCTCGACGCCCCGGTGCGGTCGCGCTAGTTTGGCGTAGACCACGCCTGCCTGGGCCTTGCTCCACTCGACCGCACGCTCTAACCCGTCACCTCGAAGATCGCCTCCACTTCGACCACCGCTCCGGTCGGCAGCGACGCGAATCCCAGCGCGCTGCGCGCGTGATGGCCGGCACCCTCCTTGCCGAAGATCTCGTGGAGCAGGTCGGAGCAGCCGTTGATCACCAGATGCTGCTCGGTGAACTCGAGCGTCGAGTTCACGCAGCCGAGCACCCGCAGCACCCGCAGGCCGTCGAGCGTGCCGTGGGCGTGATGAACCGACTGGAGCACCTTCACGGCGCAGTCGCGGGCCGCCTGGTAGCCCTGCTCGACGCTCACGTCGGCCCCGCACTTGCCCTTGAGCGTGCTCACGTGGCCTGACGTGAGCAGCAGGTTGCCCGTGCGGACGCAGAGATTGAGGTAGCCTTTCTCGAGCTTCGGGAACTCGAGGCCCAGGCTGCGGGCTTGCTGTTCGGGAGACATGAACGCTCCTGCGCGGTATCTGCTGCCGGACGCCGCCGCCCGACTGCGAGCCGTCGTCGTACCGGACGCCCCCGCCGGGATCAAGCCGCCCCGGACGTCACTCCAGTTCGGGCAGCATCGCCTCGGCGGCGGCCGCCTCGCGGAGCTTCTCCAGCGCCTTGGCCTCGATCTGCCGCACCCGCTCTTTCGTCACGCCCAGCGCCGAGCCGACCTCCTTCAGGGTCTGCGGCTCGTGCTCGTGGTCGAGCCCGTAGCGGCGGATGATGATCGTCTGCTCGCGCTGGTCGAGGCGGTCGAGGAACTTGCTCACCTGCCGCAGCCGGTCGCTGGCAGCCAGCCGCTGCTGGTATTCGTCGGCCCGCCGGTCGGTCGCGGTCTGGAGCATCTCCATGTCGGCCGCCCGGAAGCGGTCGCGGCGGCGATGCTCGTCGGGAATCGTGCGGGCGTAGTTCTTCATGATCGCCCACGACGCGTAGGTGCTGAACTTGTTGCCGCGGGCGTAGTCGAACTTCTCCACCGCGCGGATCAGCGACATGTTCCCGTCGCTGACCAGGTCGAAGAAGCTGTCGCCGGGCGACACCCGCCGCTTGGCGATCGACACCACCAGCCGGAGGTTCGACCGCACGATGCGGTTCTTGAGCTCCACGATCTCGTCGTACACACGCTCGATCTGATCCATCAGCCGGGCATTCGGCCGCTCCGGATCGAGCTGTTCGCGGAGCGTGGAGGCCTTGTGCTTGAGGTAGTTGAACTTGCGGAACAGCCAGACTTCCTGCTCGCGGGTGAGCAGCGGCACCTCGTAGAGGCTCGCGAGGTAGGCGGGCAGGCCGCTCGGCCGCCGCACCTTCTTCACGTCGACCGGGCCCGGGAAGGGCTGGTTGACCACCTTCTCGGCGCTGGTCCGCGAGAACAGGGCGTTGGGGATGAAGTCGAGCGGCAACTGGCGGATGTGCTCGGCCCGCTGGCCGAGGATCACCCGATAAATGCTCGCCTTCGAGCGGTGGTAGCGTCGGGCGATCGACTCCACCGGCTCGCCGTGCAGATGGTGCTGGTAGATCCGGGCGCAACTCTCCGGACGCAGCCGGCCATCGGCGGCCGGGAAGACGGCCGTCTCGGGGTGCTCCTGATCGTGACGCTTGAGCGTGTAGCGGATCGTCTCCACGCTGCGACCGAGCCGTTCCGCGATCCGGCGATGCACGTCGGCCGGGCAGGCCCCGGCCAACGCCAAGCGCCGCGCCCAGCCGATGATCTTTTCGTGCTCGTCGTCGGAGAGCTGACTGAAGCGGCTGCCCCGCTCGATCCGCAGGGGATTCGACGCGATGAACCGCTCGACCGTGCTTGCGAGGAAGCCGACCCGCCTCCGGCCACCCACATCGTAGCGCTGGGCGACGAGGCCGTGATCCCGCCATCGGGAGATCGTTTTAGTGGAAACGTTGAACCGCCGGGCGAGGTCCTCGATGGAGAGCACCTGCTCATGGGGCGGCACGACTGCCGACTCCACCGTCGTGACACGATCCTCGCCACCGGCGGTGGCATCGAACATCCGCACGCTCTGCCCCGAATCGTTGGTACGCATGGTTTCCTCCGCGTCGGCCGTTCCCTGCCGACAGGTGCTCGAAGACGAAAGAACTCCGGGGACATCCTTGACCCCGTCCATCCGTGTTTCAGGACGCCCCAGTTATACGGCGACGGTCCAATCCCGGTTCACCGTCGCTGCGACCACTCTTGAGTGTTTTTCCGCCGCGCCATCCATGCCGCAGTCGCCTCTGGCCGGAGCCCGCGGCGCAACCCCATGCGCCGCTTCGAGTTGTGGCTCAGGCGGGCCTTGACCAGCGTCTCATGCCGGCAGCCCTTGCACCATGAAGACCCTTTGAAAATGGGGCGATTGTAGGGGGGACACTTGGTATTGGGCGGCGTTTTGCCGATGGCAACCCGAGGGTATCTGCAGGCCCGGGGAGCCGACGAACGATGCGAGCGAGCACGGCGGGCGGGTGGTTGATGGCACTGCTTCTCGCAGCCGCAGCGGTCGCCAACGAGCCGGAATCCACGCCGGACGACGTGTCTACCGACGTTTCGCCGGCCACGGCTGTCACCCCAGCTGCCGAAGACGTTCTCGCCGAAGACGATCTCGCATCGCCCGGTCCCGAAGCGGCACCCGCGGAGACTCCGGCCGACCCGGCCGAGACCGTCCCGCCGGCAGAGCCGTCGCCGCCCGCGCCGACGGCGAGACGCGTGCGAATCGAACTGGACGTCCGCGGCGAACTCTTCGCCCCCACTGGCCGGGATACCGACCCCGTCCGCCAGCCGATCACCGTCGAGGCCCGGTTCGACTTTCTCGAGCAGCCGGCCATCGCCGGCGACGCGGTCGCCAGCCGTCTTTACAGCGAGGCGAAGGCCCTGGTCAGCGTCAACGAGCAATCCAACGAGATGGCGCTGCCGGCCGATGCCCGCAGGGTCGAGGTCGCCCTCCGCGGCACGACGCCGTCACCCTACCTCGCGGACGGGTTTCTTTCTCGCGAGGAATCGGATCTCCTCGACACCCCATTCGATCCCCTGCTGCTCGACCGCCTTCTGCCGACCGAACCGGTCGCCGTGGGCGCGACGTGGACGGTGCCGGCGGACGCCACGGCCGGGATGCTGGCGATCGACACGATCGAATCGGGCAGCTTCGACGCCGAACTGACGGCCGCGGAGGACGACCTCGCGACGGTGCGGCTCACCGGGATCATCGACGGAGCCGTGGACGGCGTGCCCACGCATCTCGCGATCGAGGGCGAGTGCAGCGTCGCGACCACGGCGGTTGACGGCGAGACGGCGATGTGGCGACTGACCGCCGCGCGAGTCGCGGCGGTCACGATCCGGGAACGACGCCAGGCCAGCCACGTCGCCCCGGGCTTCGACGTCGAGGCGCGGGTGGCCGTCGCGCGGCGGGCCGTCGGCCCAGGGGCCTTCGAGGAATCCTTCGCGACCCCGGCCGCCGCCCTGTCGCATCGGCGCCGCGGAACCGGTCGGCCCGGGCTCGTGTGGCACCACGACCGTGACGGCGGCTACGACCTGGTATGCGAGGACCGCTGGCGGGTGGTCGAGGACGGCCCGACGGGCCTGGTGCTGCGACTGGTGGACCGCGGGGCGCTCGTCGGCCAGTGCTCGCTGACCACGCTCCCCCGCAGCGACGCCCTCGCCCCGCCCACGATCGCCGAGGTGCAACGTGACATCGAGCGGTCGCTCGCCGGCCAGTTCGGCCGGTTCGAAAGCGCGTCCGAGGCGACCCGGAGCGACGGGGTGCGGATCGTCCGCGTCGTGTCCGAGGGGACCGCGGAAAATCTGCCCTTCCGCTGGATTCACCACGTCCTGACCGACGCCAGCGGCCGCCGAGCGGCGGCGACCTTCATGCTCGAAGCCTCCGCCGCCAAGCGGTTCGCCGCCGCCGACCGCGAGTTCGTCGACGGACTGGCCTTTCCGTCCACCCCCACCCCCACCCCCGAGGCTCCAGCGGAACGCGAGGCGCGGGCCCCTCGGGAAACCGTGACGCCTTGACGCTGCCCCCCGCGGCTGGGATCATCTGGAACCGCCGCTGACGAGCGTTTCCTGCCGAAAGGCGGGGGCTGCTCGCCATTTTCAAGAGGAGCGCCGCCGGCCCGACGTGCGAAGAAACACGAGTTCTTCCCGGCCGCCGGAGCCCATCCGCGTCCGGAGTCGTGAGCCATCGACAAGCAGCATCGCATCAACGAGCAGATCCGCATCACGCCGATCCGCGTGATCTCGGCGGAGGGAGGCCAGCTCGGAATCATCCCCACCGAGGAGGCCTTGAATCTCGCGCGTGAGGCCGGCCTCGACCTCGTCGAGGTGGCACCGAACGAGAAACCGCCCGTCTGCCGAATCATGGACTTCGGCAAGTTCAAGTACCAGCAGAAGAAGAAACTTCACAAGACCCACGTCCACCATACGAAGATCAAGGAGATCCGCCTGCGGCCCAAGACCGGGGAGCACGACATCGAGTTCAAGGTGAATCAGGCCAAGGGGTTCCTGATGCACAAGGACAAGGTGATCGTCTCGGTCGTGTTCCGCGGACGGGAACTGGCCCATATCGACGAGGGGCAACGGGTGATGAAAAACATCCTCGAGCACCTCGACCCGGTCGGCAAAGTCGAATCGCCACCCCAGCAGATGGGTCGGCGGCTCGTCTGCACGCTGGCCCCCAAGTGACCCCGCAGCCAACGAGCCAAAGGAGATTCCGATGCCGAAGCAGAAGACCCACAAGGGCGTGAAGAAGCGTTTCCGGATCACCGCCAAGGGCAAGGTAAAGCACCGCCGCGCGGGCACGAGCCACCTCCAGGTGCGGCTCACCAGCAAGCGGAAGCGCAACCTCCGCGGCACCGGCGTGCTGGCGAAGGCCGACACCCTCAAGATCCACGAGGCGCTCGGCAAGTACAGCTACTGACCGCCCCACCACTCCCTGCCTCCTGCCGGCTCCTTGCCGGAGCGGGGGAGGCAAGGGGATCGGCGTGAGGATGCGGAGCCTGGCGGACCTTCGCCAGCGACGCACCTCATGCCGTCCCCGGCCGGCTTGGGCTCGCCCATGCCGTGGGAAACATCGACACCCCTTGCATTTCGCCAGATTCAAGGGAAATTTGCCAATCCATCCCCCTGACCGTCCGGAAGGTTTCCGCCCATGCGTACCAAGAGCGTCGTCCCCCGTCTCCGCGCCAAGAAGCGGCTCTTCAAGCGAGTGAAGGGCTCGGTGGGCGGTCGACGCCGCCTCCTGCGGACCGCCAAGGAATCGATCGTCCGGGCCGGTGTCTACGCCCACCGTGACCGGCGCCGCAAGAAGCGCGACTTCCGCCGGCTGTGGATCGTCCGCATCAACGCCGCGGTTCGCGAGCGCGGGCTCCGCTACAGCCAACTGATCGCCGGCCTCGAGAAGATCGGCTGCGAACTCGATCGCCGCACGCTCGCCGAGATGGCCATCGTCGATCCCACCGGCTTCGACACGGTCGTCGCCGCCGTTCGCAAGGCCCTCGGCCTGCCGGAGCCGGCCGCGGTCGCGTGACGCCGTGACAGCCGTCCCGCTCGCCACGTTCCTCGCCGAACTGGAATCACTGCGGTCCGACGCGGCCGCCGCGCTCTCCGCGGCAGCCGACGCCGCGGCCCTCGAAGCGGCACGGGTCGAGTTCGTCGGCGCCCGAGCCGGCCGGCTGAAGGCGATCCAAAAACTCCTCGGCAGCCTCGCCGCCGACGACAAGCCCGCCGGCGGGCGGCACTTCAACGAGACGAAGACGGCGATCGCCGATCTGCTGACAGCCGCGCAGGAGCGGCTCGCCGGCGGAGCCTGCGGCGACGACGTCGGCGGCATCGACGTCACGCTGCCTGGCGAGCATGTGCCGCTGGGCCACTTTCACCCGCTCACGCAGACCATCCGCCGGGTGCAGGAGATCATGGGCCGCCTCGGCTTCGAGAGCGTGGACGGCCCCGAGGTCGAGGATCAGTGGCACAACTTCGAGGCTCTCGCCATTCCTGCCGAGCACCCGGCCCGCGACCCGCTCGACAACTTCTATCTCGCCGTCGCCCGCGGGGCCGACCCGCTCCTGCTGCGTTCGCAGACGAGCACGGTGCAGATCCGCGTGATGGAGAACCGCGAGCCGCCGCTGCGGATCGTGTCGCTGGGCCGCGTCTATCGGCCCGACACCGCCGACGCCACCCACTACCCGATGTTCCACCAGGTGGAGGGCCTGCTCATCGAGCCCGGCACCACCATCGCCCACCTCAAGAGCGTGCTGCGGCTGTTCGCCTCGAGCTTCCTGGGCGGTGACGTGCACGTGCGGTTCCGGCCCTCGTTCTTCCCCTTCACCGAGCCGAGCGTGGAGGTGGACATGGAGTGGGGCGGCCGCTGGATTGAAATGGGCGGCGCCGGCATGGTCGACCCCGCCGTGCTCGAGGCGGTGGGCTACGACCCGGATCAGGTCTCGGGATTCGCCTTCGGCCTCGGCGTGGAGCGGATCGCCGCCCGTCGCTACGGCGTCGCTGACATCCGTGACTTTTATCGCAACGACGTCCGGTTCTTGAGGCAGTTCTGACGCGATGATCATTTCCACGAACTGGCTCGCCGACTACGTGCAGTTCCCCGGCACGACCGCCGACCTCGTCGAGCGGCTGCTGATGGCCGGGCTGAACCACGAGTCGACCACGGCCGTGGGCGACGACGAGGCGGTCGAGATCGAGGTCACGAGCAATCGGCCCGACTGCCTCGGCCACATCGGCGTGGCCCGCGAAGCGGCGCTGTTGTGCGGACGGCCGCTGCACGTGCCCGACCCGCGGCCTCTGGAGGGATCCGTGCTCGCCGCGCGGAGCGTGGCCGTCGAGATCCAGGCCGCGGACATCTGCCCCTGCTACACCGCCCGGGTGATCCGCGGCGCGCGGGTCGGCCCCAGCCCACGATGGCTCGTCGACCGGCTGCGGACGGTGGGCGTGGCGAGCGTCAACAACGTGGTGGACGTGACCAACTACGTGATGCTCGAGGCGGGCCAGCCGCTCCACGCCTTCGACCTGGCGAAGCTGCGCGGCGGCCGGATCGTCGTCCGCCGCGCCGTGGCCGGCGAGCCCTTCCTGGCGATCAACCACAAGACCTACGAACTCACCGACCGGATGTGCGTGATCGCCGACGCGGAGCGGCCGGTGGCGCTCGCCGGCGTGATGGGGGGCGCCGACACGGAGATCACCGCCGACACGACCGACATCCTGCTCGAGTCGGCACAGTTCGCGCCGCTGCCCGTGCGGGCGGCGGCCCGCGGCCTCGTGCTGGCGAGCGGATCGTCCTATCGCTTCGAGCGCGGGCCCGATCCCGCGATGGTCGACTGGGCCAGTCGCCGGGCGGCGGCCCTGATCCTCGACCTGGCCGGCGGCACCCTCGAGGCCGGGGTCGTGGAATCGGGCCGGCTGGCATGCACACCGGCCGTGATCACGCTCGATCCCGCACGCGTGGCGGAGGCGCTCGGCGTCGCAGTGCCGGCGCAGCGGCAGCGGGAGATTCTCACGGGCCTCGGCTTCGTGGCCGATCCGCAGGCACCAGGCCGCTGGCGGGCGCCGACCTGGCGGCGGGACGCCTGGCGGGAGATCGACCTCGTCGAGGAGATTGCCCGCATCGAAGGCTATGACCGCGTGCCCGAGAACGTGGCCATCCCGGCCCGTCCGGTGGAATGGTCGCCCCGCGAGCGGACGATCCGCGCCGCGGGCGAGGTGATGGTGGCCGCAGGCTTCTGCGAAGCGATGACCCGTAGCGTCGTGGCTGCGTCGCTCGAGGAGACGGCCAGCCCCTGGGGCACCGCGGAGCCGCTCGTGATCTCGCCGGCCCTGGTGCGCGGGGCCGACCGCCTGCGGCGCACGCTCCTGCCGAGCCTGCTCGAGGCCCGGTCCGGCAACGTGGCCGTGGGCACGGCCGACGCCGATCTGTTCGAAATCGCCCGCGCCTACCTGGCGCAGCCCACCTCTGCCGAACCGAAGCCGAGTCCGGCGGAGGAGCCGCTCCTGCTCGGCTGCGTCGCCGGGGGCGGCTTCTTTCGCGGCAAGGGCTTGGCCGAGGCCGTACTCGCCCGGCTCGGCATCGAGGACCGCTCGGCCGCAGCCACCGTCGCCTCCCGACCACTCGACCTCGATCTCTTCGCTCGCGGCCGGGGAGCCGAGATCGTGCTCGCACGACCTGGCCACGAGCCCTGTCGCGTGGGCGTCGTCGGCGAGGCCGCGCCGGCCCAACTTCGCCGCCACGCGCTCGAAGGACCGATCGTGCTCCTCGAACTGCGGCTCGACCGGCTGACGTTCGCGGTGGAACGCACAGTGACGCTCGAACGCCCCAGCGACTTTCCCGCCGTGGAACGCGACATCAACCTCGTCGTCGCCGCCGACGTGCCGTGGGGACGTGTGCAGACGACGATTCGGGCCGCTGCCGGCCCCCTGCTCGACGCCTGCCGGCTCGTCCAGGTCTGGGAGGATGCCGAGCGGCTGGGGGCGGCGAAGAAGAGTTTTCTCGTGGCGATCCGGCTGCGCAGCGGCTCGGGCACGCTCTCGGGCGAGGAGGCGGCGCGGACGATTGACGCGATCGTGGCCGCCTGCGGCCGCGAGATCGGCGCCGAACTACGCCGGTAGCGTCCGTCAGCAGCCGATCCGGCGGATGCGGTTCGGCACGGTGGCCGCGGGCAGAGCGGCCTGCCAGTTGGCGCCGTACATCGCAAAGGCCGATGCCAGCGCGGGCTGGCTGGCCGCGTCGCGCCGGCCAGCCAGCCGCACGGCGTTGCCGGCCGTCGTGGCCGAAAACGCCAGCCGCACCTGGTACACGCCCGTCGAACCAGAGCGGCCGGACCCCGCGCGGGTGGCGGCGTAGGAGCCGTTGCCGTAGCCCGACACGCCCACGTAGTAGGTGCCGGCGGCCGAGACGCGAACGGCAAGGTAGCTGTCGACCGACCCGCCCGAGTCGTCGTTCGCAGCGAGCTGCTTGCCCGACGCGTTGAAGAGCCGGACGTAGCTGTCGAGCGTGGAGCCGCCGGACAGGGAAGTGGCGTCGATGTCGATCACGAGCGTCTGGCCGCGGGCCAGCGTAACCCGGTAGAGATCGACGTCGCGGGTCGTGAACGAACCGTCGCCGACCGTGCCCGAGAGGCGAACCTCGCCCGACGTCGTCCCCACGACCGCTGCCGTGGCGAGCGTGTCACCGGCGTCCACGAGCGTGGCAGCCTGCGTCACCCAGGCATCGGAGGCGGGGGCGGCCAGGGCCGTGCCGCCGTTGACCGCCGTGATCCCGCTGCCGGACGCAGCGACAGTGAGCACGTAACTCCCGGCCGACGTGGTAGCCGCCGTCAGGCCGTCGATCGTCCAGCGGACGTTGTCACTCGTCGTCACCGTCGCGCCGGCGAGCGACACCGCCGCCCCGTCGCGGGTCAGGGTCACGTCCGCCAGATCGAACCCCGTCACGGCCCGGTCGAACTGCACGACCACCGCTGAGACGGCCGTGATCCGCGGGTCGGGCGTGACGTCGACCACGTCCGCCACGGGCGCGGCCGCGGGCGGAGGCGGCGCCGTGCCACCGATCGCGGCCACGGCGGCGGCCGCGTTGACGAGTCCGCCCGTCGCCACCTTGCCGGCCAGCGCCGGCACCGGCACGGCGGTGGAGAGGATCGCCGCGCGGACCTGGCTCACCGTCGCCTGTGGATTCGCCGCCTTCAGCAGCGCCACGACTCCCGAAACCTGCGGCGTCGCCATCGACGTGCCGCTGTAGGACGCATAGGCCCCGCTGGGCACGGTCGAGTAGATGCCGACG
>Ga0315902_10008866_pt1 | contig 13556 bp, 9 predicted proteins | sample LakEriMetagenome_9_FD_203523 | JGI IMG/M metagenome (GOLD analysis project Ga0315902, IMG submission 203523) | Freshwater fungal communities from buoy surface, Lake Erie, Ohio, United States - Buoy 12 MA117 | ecosystem: Environmental > Aquatic > Freshwater > Lake > Lake biofilm | place: USA... | reverse complement strand
TTCGGCGGCGAAGGCATCGAGGCGCTGAAAGCCGAAAATCTCGACAAACTCGTGAGTCGCTTCGCCACGCGTGCGTTTCGCCGACCGGTCACCGAAGCGCAAAGTGCCCCGTATCGCGAAATCGCCGTCAAAGCGCTCGCTGAGGGCGATTCAGTGCCTGAGGCCCTACGTGCGGCCTACCGCGCCATCTTGTGCTCACCGCGCTTTTTGACCTTCATCGAGGCTCCGGGACCGCTCGACGATCACGCCATCGCTGCACGCCTCAGTTTCGCCCTTTGGTGCTCCATGCCCGATCAAGAGCTGCTCGAACTCGCGAACCAAAAGAAGCTCCACGAGCCCGAAACGCTCTCCGCCCAGGTCGAGCGCCTGCTTTCCCACGCCAAAGCCAAACGCTTCATTGCCAGCTTCACGGATCAGTGGCTCAAGCTCAATCAAATCGACTTCACCACGCCCGACACACGCCTCTTCCGCGACTTCGATCCCGTCGTGCAGGAATCCATGCTCCAGGAAACCCGAGCCTACTTCACCGAGCTGCTTCGCAGCGATTTGAGCATCACTCACCTCGTCGATTCCGACTTCGCCTTCCTCAATGGTCGCCTCGCACGGCACTACATAGCCGACCTCGCTCTCAAGAGCGGCGAAGGCTTGCAAAAAGTCTCCCTCAAGCCCGAAGCAAAACGCGGCGGCCTCGTCACGCAGGGCGCGATCCTCAAAGTCACCGCCGACGGCACCAGCACCTCGCCCGTCGTGCGCGGCGTCTTCATCAACGAGCGCATTCTCGGCAACCACATCCCGCCGCCCCCACCCGGCGTGCCCGCCATCGAGCCTGACATTCGCGGAGCCACGAGCATTCGCGATCAGCTGGACAAACATCGCAACAACGAAAGCTGCGCCAGTTGCCATCAAACCATCGACCCGCCCGGCTTCGCGCTCGAAAACTACGATCCCGTCGGCATCTGGCGCAAAGGCTACGGCAAGGACAGCAAAGGCGCGAAGATCGATCCCTCCGGCGTCACCCCCGAAGGCGCGTCCTTCACCGACCTCGCCACCTGGCAGCAAATCTACACGAAGCAGCCCCAACGTCTCGCCCGCGGCTTCGCCACCCACTTCCTCACCTACGCCACCGGCGCTCCGCCACGCTTCAGCGATGAAGCAGCGCTCGATGACATCGCCAGCAAGACCACCAACCTCCGCTCAATCATCCGCGAGGTGGTTTTGAGCGACATTTTCCGCACCAAGTAACGTTTCACCGCACCATGAGCACCTTCACCTTTCAAAAACACCTCTCCCGTCGCGCCATACTGCGTGGCGCGGGCATCACGCTCGGACTTCCTTTGCTTGAGGCGATGACGCCAGCGATTGCGGCTCAAAAAGAGGTCAAAACGGCGAAACGCTTCGTTGGCATGAGTTTGGCGTTGGGGCTGCACAATCCGAATTTGGTCCCAGAGGGCTCGGGGCGGAGTTATAAGCCTTCGCGCTACCTCGCGAGCATTCAGGACCTGCGGGAGGATTTCACGGTGGTGTCGGGTTCGTCGCATCCGGGCGTCACGGGTGGTCACACGGCCGAGGGGAGCATCTTTTCGGCTTGTCCGAATGCGCGTGGCTCGACGACGCGGAACACGATCTCGCTGGATCAGCTCATGGCGAAGCATTTGGGGCATGAGACGCGGTTTCCATCGCTCGTTTTGAACACGAACTCGCAGACGAGTCCGAGCTACACGGAGAACGGCTCGATGATTCCGGCGGAAAACAGCGCGATGAAGCTCTTCACGCGACTTTTTGTGAATGACACGCCCGCCGAGCAGGAGCGGCAGGCGGAGCTGATCCGCAGTGGTCGCAGCGTGATGGATGTGGTCGGTGCGGAGGCAAAATCGCTCCAGCGCGAACTGGGCTCCGGTGATCGCGACAAGCTCGATGCGTGGTTCACCAGCGTTCGTGAACTGGAGCAGCGGCTCGCCGCGAACGAGTCCTGGACGCACAAACCGAAGCCGAAGGTGAGCCTCGCGCCGCCGCGTCAGATCCCACGCGACAACGAAGTGGCCGTCGAGCGCATCTATCTCGACATCGTCCACATGGCGCTAGCCACCGACAGCACGCGCTTCATCACGCTGCACGTCACCGGCAATAACGTGCAGGGCATCGAAGGCGTCGATGAAAGCTACCACAACCTCAGTCACCACGGCATGGACGAAGAAAAGCTGGCGCAGCTCGCCCTCGTCGAGCAGGGCGTGATCCATGAATGGGCCGCTTTTCTGCGCAAACTGAAGACCGACAAGCTGCTGGATGAAACGATGGTGCTGCTCACCTCGAACCTCGGCAACGCCTCCGCCCACGATAACAAGAACATGCCCGTCCTCTTCGCCGGTGGCGGCTTCAAGCACGGCCAGCACCTCGCGTTTGACCAGAAGGACAACTACCCGCTTCCGAATCTCTATTTGAGCATGCTTCATCGTCTTGGACTGCAGGACGAGAGCTTCGCCACAAGCACGAGCGAGATGAGCGGGCTTAAGGGAGTTTGAATGCTGGATGGGTTTTACCGAAAATCGTCAAATCGCTCACGCGTTTCGTTGCGGTGGCTTCGTTGTGGCTCCTGAGTCGGAGAACTCGCTCTTGAAGGATGACTTCGCTTATGTGCTTCCTGATCAAAAATACGGTTAAAATGTCCCTTAACCCTCGTGAGCATAGAGCAGGTTCTCTTCCAGCCATTGAGGGAATCAACTGCCATGAACTGATGCAGGAACACAATTGCCCAGAAGGTTAGTTGATAACTTGTTTTCGAGCACTTGTGTCTGAAGCGCCGTTGCGCCAGCCAGGCTCCCGGCCAGCCGCCGAGGAGTTCGAGCATGTGTAGCGTGGTTTCGGAAATGCGCCATGCTCCCCTGCGTGCGCGGCGCTTGTCACTCGCATAAGCCATGTAGGTGAAGGAGGAGGGAACCGTGAGGGCGATGGGTAGCATCCAGGCTTCCAGCCCGGCCCGATGAAGGGCGTAAACCGGCAACGCCAGCATCAAAGGCAGTATCAGGAGCGATGCCAGCCATCCAGTGCTAACGGCGTTCAAGTTCACCGCGTTGACGGCGCATGTTCGGCCCTGCGCATAACATCCCAGAACGAATTCGATCAGATCTCCGCGCTTGGGAAAATTGCGACGTGATCCAATGTCACGCTGGTGAATAAACAGCCTTTTCCCCTGCCAGTTCAGCCAGCCATAGCCTTTGTCAGGAATCCATTCCACCACCCTGGCCTGATGTGCGGGTCTGAAGCGTTCGTCATGCATAACGCTGTTTCTGTCTTGCCTTTGCCTGCGACACAATTGACCCGCCCACAATCAACCTAGGCACGATGGATGGAAAAATGGCATTGAGCTGCTCGGTGGGGCTTTGCGCGGGATTGGCGGAGAGAAACACACATGAAAATCCGCCAACACACTTCCACTGTCACGCTGAGGTTCTTCTGATGTTTGAGACTCGAATTCGACGCCTTTGGAGTGGCGTCAGCAGGTCGACTTGCATTCACAGAAAAACCGCCTGCTCACTTCACGGGTAGCCACTGCGCCGCGTCGATGATGACGTGGCCGGTGGTGGCTTCGTTGCGGATTTCGAGCCAGCCGGTTTTGCCGGACTCGAAGCGGAAGGTGCCGAGCGGGAGCAGGTTGTGCTTCTCGGTGGGCTTGTCCTTCTGGTTCACGATCATCGTTTTCTCGCCGTCGGCGTGGTGGATAATGACGGGGACTTTTTCGGCGCGATTTCCGAGTGCGGTGTAGGCGATGGCGACGCGATACTGGCCTGCGGCGGGCAGATTGGGCGTGAAGCGGGCGCGTTGCTCGCCTTTGAGGCTGTCACTGTCGTGGCGGTAGCCTTGGCCGACGAAACCGGGGGTGGTGTGCCCTTCGGAGCTGAAACCGGTCAAATCGGCCTCGCTGTCATCGACGACGATACCGCCGAGTTGTTCCTTGGTGAAAGCGACGTGCTCCGGCATGGGCGGGGATTCGAAATCGAGCACCTGACCATCGGCGAGGAGCTTCTCTTTGAGCTTCGCGTAGTCGAGCTTTTGCAGATCGACGTTGGCTTCAATGGCGAGCACAGCAGCAGTGGCGGCGCTTTGGCCCATGACCATGAAGACGGGCTCCATGCGGATGCTGCCATACGAAATGTGGCTGGCGCTGAGGCACACGGGCACGAGCAGGTTCGTGCATTGCTCGGCCTTCGGCGTGATGCTGCGGTAGCTGATCGGATACGGGCGCACGCCGATCTGAATGTCGCCCTCGTTGCGGGCAAAGCCTTCCGCTGTGACGTAGCGCTGCGTGTGGTGGCTATCCATGTTGTAGGCGCCCATGCCAACGCTGTCCTCGACGATGACGCGGCGTTTGCAGTTTTGCTCGCTCATGACGTAGCCACCGATCAGGCGGCGGGCCTCGCGCACATACATCTGGCGAGGCCAGTTGCCGTTGTCGGTGAATTCATCCTTCGCCAGGCCCCACTGCGAGTAGTAGGCGCGGATTTTCTCCGGCACACGGGGGTGATTGGCGAGGGTCCACATGAGGCCCTTTTGGTAATCCTCATGCGCTTTCCAAATCTTCGCCCGCGTGGCGTAGTCGCCATCTGGGTAGTCGTAGTTCATGCCGATCATGTCGGTGCTGAAGGCGAAGTTGTTGTTCGTGTCCGTCTTGCGGTTCGGCATCGGTGTGGGTGCCCAAGGATGACGGGGATCACCGGCCTCGCAGTTGCGCAGGAGCAGTTCGAACTGCTTTTCGTCGTAGTTTTCCGGCTTGGCGAACGGGACGCGGTTGGAATCGTCGTCCGTGTTGCACATGCGGAAGTTGTAGGCCTGGATGCGGTGGTCGCCGTCGCCGTCTTTGCCCTGTGGCATCGGCGTGACACCCCAAACGAGTCCGCTGCTCGGATCGCCCGGCTTCACATAGGGATCGACGTTTTTGACGAACTGATGATGCTTTGCCCCGGCCATCTGGAGGCCGTTGATGGTCTCGCCATACTGTGAATTCGGCTCGCGACCGACGTGGTAACTCACACCCGCCTTCGCCATGAGATCGCCTTCGTAGCTGGCATCGATGAACATGGCTGCTTCGAACTCCTTGCCGCTCTCCATGATGATCTTGACGATCTTTGCGCCGTCTTTGACCACGCCCTTCTTCAAATCGAGCCGCTCACCGAACACGACCGTCACCTTGTCCTTCACTTTGGCAAGCATCGCATCGTAGATCTCCGTCGCGGCGTGCGGCTCGAAGGTCCACATGGTTGTTTCGGTGCTGCTGTTGCCGTGCGGGCGCTTGGCGTAGTATTGCTCGCGGGTCTGCTGCTTCCACTTCGCGGGATCGGCGTAGTAGGTGAAGACGTTGGCATAAAACTCACGCGAGATGCCGCCGATGGCCTTTTTGTTGCCGATGTCCGTCGCACCGAGTCCGCCGGTGGTCAGGCCGCCGAGAAATTTCGTCGGTTCGATCAAAACCGCCGTTTTGCCCATGCGAGCCGTCTGAATGGCCGCCGCGACACCACCGGACGTGCCGCCGTAAATGACCACGTCCGGTGCGGCAAAGGCTTGGAGAGCAAATAGAGCGAAAAGCGAGGTCAGGACGAATTTCATGCGGGCGGACAAAACGCTCGCAGATCACGCTTCATACAATCGGAACAAGCCGCTGTGATCGAGGTCGCCGAGGTTTTTCTCGTGCACGAATTTTTCCCACTGGGCGAGGGAGTTGCGCAGAGTCGGGGAGTCGAGTCCGACGCTGTCGGCGAGCTGGCACATGAGGCGCACGTCTTTGAGCTGGAGCGTGGCGCGGCCGCCGGGGGCGAAGTCGCGACGCACCATGCGGTCACCATGCAGATCGAGGATGCGGCTTTCGGCGAAGCCGCCGAGCAGCGCCTTGCGCACGAGCGCGGGATCGACGCCGGAGAGCTCCGCGAGGCGCAGGGCCTGCGCGACGGCGTCGATGGTCTGCGCGACGATGAGCTGGTTCGCGAGCTTGGTGACCTGTCCGCTGCCGCTGGGGCCGAGGTGGGTGATGTTTTTGCCGCAGGCCTGGAAAACGGGCCGCGCACGCTGGAAATCGGCCTCGCTGCCGCCAGCCATGATGGTGAGCGTGGCGGCCTCCGCGCCGACCTGGCCGCCGGAGACGGGCGCATCGACCCAGTGGACCTTTTCAGCGAACATTTTCGTCTCGGGCACGCCGGTGGTGCCGAAGTCGATGATGAGTGCATCCGGGTGCAGGCCCTCAATGAGCCCGCCGGGGCCGAAGACGACTTTTTCGACCACATCGGTCATCGTAAGATTGATGCAGATGATGCCGGGGCCGATTTCGCGGGCCAGATCGGGCAAGGTGGCCGCGCGGCGCATGCCGAGCTTCACCGCGGCCTCTGCGGGAGCGTCGCTGCGATTCCACACGACGACCTCCGCGCCGTTTTCATGGAGATGACGAGCGTTCGCCCGGCCCATGTTGCCGAGGCCGACGAATCCGATTTTTTGTCCGGTGAGGGTTTGGTTCATGCGGTGCGAGGCATAGCATCCGATGCGGCCAAATCGAACGAATTGAGCGTCCGGCTTGGCAAATGCGCCCGGATGCATCATCTTCCGGTCGCCATGACTCTCCGCGCTTTTCTCTTTTTGCTGATCTCGGCCTTGGTGCTGCCTGCGCAGACGCCCAAGGGAACGCTCAAAGTGACCTTCACGAACGAGACGCCGCATGAGGTCACGTTTCATCTGAATGGCGGTGATGGAATCGACGCGCATCTGGCGGCGGGCAAAACGCAGAGCTGGGACATGGTGATCGATCCAGGGAAGCGTCCCACGGCGCTGATTTATCAATCGAAGGGGCAACCCGCGCAGCTCGAGGTGAAGGACGGTGGCAACTATGTCTTCCGCATGCGGAAGGATGGCAAGATCATCGGTGAGGCGAAGTGAGCCTTCCTTCTCAACCAACAGCATGCCGCGTTCATGCTCACAACCGCTTCGGATTCACGGGCGAAGGCGGCGGTGTGCCGAGGGCTTTGGCCTTGAGAAGGCCGTGGAGATTTTTCATCGCGGCTAAGGCCTCTGTGGAAGGCATGAGGGCTAGGTTTTGGAACTCGTGCGGATCGTTTCGATGGTCGTAGAGTTCGAGGCCTTGCGTGCCTTCGTTCCATTCGGTGTAGCGCCAGCGTTCGATGCGGATCGAGCGGCCCATGACTTGGGCGGGAAGGCGGTCGTCGGCGGGGCGGAGGATTTGGGTGATGGCGGGGTGATCCCACTTTTGTGCGGGGTTCTGCAAGAGCGGGCGGAGGCTGCAGCCATCGAGTGTTGTTGGTGGCGGAAGTGAGGCGAGATCGGCTAGCGTGGGATAGATGTCGACGAATTCGACGATGCGGTGGCAAACACGACCATTCCCGCTGAATCCAGGCGCTCGGATGATGAGCGGAGCGCGGGCGCTTTCTTCGAAGAGGGTGCGCTTTTGCCAGATGCCGAGATGCTCGCCGAGGTGGTAGCCGTGATCGCTCCAGAGGACGACGATGGTGTTGTCGGTGAGCTTGAGTTTGTCGAGGGCATCAAGCACGCGGCCGATCTGGGCATCGACGAAGGAAACGCTGGCGCGGTAGGCTTGGAGTGCCTTGCGGCAGGTGAGTTCGTCGAGGCCGTAGTTCGGTGTGGGGTTGTTGTGCGCGAAAGCGGCGGCTGGGATGTCGCTGCGGTCGTCGGCGGGGGCTTCAGGCAGGCGGATGGAGTCGAGCGGATGCAGGTCGAAGTATTTTTTCGGCGCGACGAACGGCGTATGAGGTCGGAAGAATCCGACGCCGAGGAAGAAGGACTCGTCGCGATGCTTTTCGAGGAGCTGGATGGCCTCAGTGGCGATCATGCCATCGGTTTGTTCTTCGTCGGTGCCTTCGGCGGCGAGCCAGCTCAAGGCGGCACTGACGGGTTTTTGCGGTGTGGGATTGGTGATGAGCTTTTCATCGGTGACATCGCGACCTTTCGGATTCACGACGAGTTGCCACGAGGGTTTGTCATCGAGTCCGTCGGTGCCGATGCCGTTGGGGACGTCGTAGTGGTAGATTTTGCCGACGCGGGCGGTGAACCAGCCGTTTTGACGGAAGAGCTGCGGCAGCGTGACGACATCCGGCAAAGCATCGCGGAAATGGCGGTCGAGGTCATAGACCTGTGTGGCATCGGGTCGGCGACCGGTGAGCACGGAAGCACGGCTGGGATTGCAGAGCGGGATTTGATTGTAGGCGCGGTCAAATCGCACGCCGCTGACCGCGAGGCGGTCGATGTGCGGCGTGTGCGTGGAATCGTTCGCGAGATCGTCGATGGCGATGAACAAGATGTTGGGCTTCGCCGACAAGGACGAAGCCAACATGAGGAATGAAGCGAAGAGGAGATGCCTCATGCCTTCCAAAGGTCTTCGCCGTAGCTCCAGCCGTCGCGGACGGGTTCTTTGATCCAGGTGTCGAACTCGGGGGCATTCTTGACCTTCATCGCGGCGGCGTCCCATTCGATGGTTTTGCCGCTGCGGATGGCGAGGACGCCGACGTTGACGAGTTCGGTCAAAGGGCAGGCGTAGTCGAAGTGGGAGCCGGCGTGCGGGATGTCGCCGCGGATGGCCGCGAAGAGCTCGCCGATGGGCTCGCCCGCTTTGGAACGTGGCAACGGTTTGCGGCGCAGGATGTCGATGAGCGGCGTCATGCGCTCGCGGGGCCAGAGTTGCGGGCTTTGGACACGCATGCCGTCGGAGAAGAGCGTTTCTTTGCTGCCCTTCATGATCATGCCGTTGGTCGGGAGCGGCTTGTCCATGCCAGCGAGGCGCTCGGGCTGCAAACCGCCTTCATACCAGTGAATCTGCACCGGTGGCAAAGCACCGCGCGCGGCGAAATGGAAGATGATGTGCGAACGCGGCGCGGTGTAGGTTTTGAGGGCTCCAGGCTCTTGTTTGACGACTTCGACCTTCTCCGGCATGCCGAGTTGCAAGGCCCAAAAGGGTGCGTCGAGGCAATGGCAGCCGATGTCGCCGAGGCCACCGCAGCCGTAGTCCCACCAGCCGCGCCAGCGCTGTGGTAGATACTGCGACGAGTAGTCACGCGTGGCCACCGGCCCCTGCCAGAGATCCCAGTTCAACCCTTCGGGCACCGGCTCGGAGGCAGGTGCGACCGTAGGCTGCGGATCGAGGAATCCGGCGTGTCCAAAAGGACGATCCGTCCAGCAATGTACTTCTTTGACTTCGCCGAGCACGCCGGCCTCGAACCACTCGCGCACGAGGCGAATGCCTTCCCAGCAGTGACCTTGATTGCCCATGACGGTCTGCACGCCGTATTTATGCGCGGCTTTTTTCAGCGTGCGCACCTGCCAGATGTTGTGAGCGAGCGGCTTCTGCACAAAGACGTGCTTCTTCGCCTGCATCGCGGCCATGGCGGCGGCGAAGTGCGTGTGATCCGGCGTGGAGATGAGCACGGCGTCGATCTCGGAGCCTTTTTTGTCGAGCATCTCGCGGAAGTCGGTGAACTTCGGCACGTTCGGATGCTGCTTGGCGACGGCTCCCGCGCTGCGCTTGTCGAGGTCACGCCAATCGACATCACAAAACGCGACGATCTCTTCTTTGAGCGAGCCTTGGACCGCACCCGTGCCCATGTTTCCGATGCCGACACAGGCGACGCGGACTTTTTGTTTCGAGTCCTGCGCACGCAGGATGTTCGGTGCAGCGAAGGCGCTGAGAGCGGCGGTTTGGAGAAAGTGGCGGCGGTTGGTCATGGCGTGCGTTGGCAACGCGAGTGCCATACACGGCATTTCAGCCGAGTCTCACGAAGCTTGCGCGCGAGTGATGCAGGCCACAGCCATCGCGGCGATGCCTTCCTCGCGACCGACGAATCCCAAGCGCTCATTCGTGGTGGCTTTGACGCCGACTTGATCGGGCTGGATGCCGAGAGCGGTGGCGATGTGCTGTTTCATCGCTGGAGCGTGCTTCATGACCTTCGGAGCCTCGGCGATGAGGGAGGCATCGACATTTTCGATGAGAAATCCGCGCTGCGCGGCGATCTGCGCGCACTTTTCGAGGATCTTCATGCTGGAGATGCCTTCGATGCTGGCATCGCTGGGCGGGAACCAGTAGCCGATGTCCGGTTCACCGAGCGCGCCGAGAACGGCATCCGCGATGGCATGCGCGAGCACATCGGCATCGCTGTGGCCCTTCAATCCGTGCGTGTGCGGGATGGTGACACCGCCGAGCACGAGCGGGCGGCCTTCTTGAAAAGGGTGGACGTCGTAACCGATTCCTACGCGCATGGTTTTGAGTTCAAAGTTCGAGGTTCAAAGTTGTCTGACTCGGAAAGCCTGCATGAACAGCACCTTGAACCATGAACCTTGAACAAATTAGGCGTTGTGATCGGCGGCTCGTTTGAGGCTGGAGAGCACGTCGGAGATCTTCAGATCGATGCGCTGGCGCTTCTGGAAGTAGCTGACGTGTTCGTAGCCGGCTTCGACGAGGTTGTTGAGCGCGGTGGTGAAATGCTCACCGACGCGCATGGCACGGTGCGAGTCACTGCCGAGAACGATCGGGATTTTGCGTTCGGCCATCATGCGGAGCATCTCGTTGCCGGGATTCATCTCATGGTAGCTCTTGTTGAGGCCGGAGGTGTTCAACTCCATGGCCACGCCGGTGGCGGCGATGCGGTCGAGGCAGGTAGCGACGCTGTTTTTGATGATCGCGAAGCACCAGGAATCCGGGTGGTAGTTTTTGACGAGGTCCGGGTGCGCGAGGCAGTCGTAGAGTCCGGTCTCGGCGGATTTGGCGAGGTGATCGAAATAGATGCGGCGGAAGTTTTCGATGGTGCCGCTTTCGAACTTGGCGAGGTATTCCTTGGCCTGCCAGTGGACGGCGCCGAGGACGTAATCGAATTCAACGCGCTGATGCAGTTCGCGGATGTAATCCTCGTAGCCGGGGAACCATTCGCTCTCGATGCCGAGGCAGACGTGGAGCTTGCCTTTGTAGGCGGCGGCGGCGCGTTGAACGAGAGCGACGTAGGTGTCGAACTCGCTCTCCGACATGCGGACCATGGGCCAGAAGCCGTTCGGCATCGGCGCGTGGCAGGTGAAGATGATGCCTTTGAGGCCGGCTTTGATGGCCTGCTGGGCGTATTCCTCCGGCTCTCCCCAGGCGTGTTTGCACAGCGGGGTGTGCATGTGGGAATCGTAGAACAGAGCTCCGGTTTTCGTCGGGCCGGGAGCAGGAGCACCGGCTTTGGCGGCGCTCTTCACGGGCGGGGGGGGCGGGGGCTTCGGCGCGGGCACGGGCGCGGCGAAAGGGGCATCGATGGCTGGCGCGGCGACTGGCGGGGGCGGAGGAGCGGCAACGACTGGCTTCGCAGGTGCCGGAATGGCCTTCGCAGGTGCCGGAATGGCCTTCGCAGGAGCTGGGGCGGGGGCCGGTGCAGGCGCGGGAGCGGGTTTCGCGGGGGCGACAGGCTTGGCGGGTGCGGCGGGTGCCGGGGCGGGCTTGGCAACGGGAGGCGCAGCCTTCTTCGGTGCCACAGGAGCGACTTTCGGAGCCGGTTTTTTGGCCGGAGCGGGCTTGGGGGCCGGTTTGGCCGGTTTTTTCGCAGGAACGGGCTTTTTGGCCGGAGGAGCTTTTTTCGCCGGAAGTGGCTTTGGGGCCGGTTTGGGCTTGGAGGCCGGTTTCGCGGCTTTTTTGACCGGTTTGGCCGGTTTTTTCGGAGCAGGCTTTTTCAACGCTTTCTTGGCGGCGGCTTTGACCGGTTTTGACGCGGGGCGGGAAGCCGTCTTGCCTTTGGAAGGGGACGGTTTCTTTTGGGGTGTGCTCTTCTTGGTGCTCACGATGAATTAGCTCCTGGTTGCTTGCAAAATCAGCCAGCCTTTGCCTTCCACGTTGGCGACGCGTGCGCCACCAGCCGGGGTGACGGGGCTGGAGGAGGCCTGGGGAAAACAGAGGCGGAGGGTCAGAGGGACATCCGCCCATTGGCGGCTTTGCAATTGTTCGAGCAACGGCCGGAGTTTCGGGTCGTTGCGGTCAAAGTAGGCGAGGAGGGTGCCGGGCTGCCCGGGGCGCTGGAGTTCGATGACTTCCTGGCCTTCCGGAGTGGGGGCGGCGGGGTCAATCTTGGGCTTGGAGGCATGCACGCGGAGCAGACGGGGCTCGGTGGGACGCTGCTGGAGAAACTCGGCCCAATCGAGCTCGCTGTAACCGATGGTGAGGCAGCTTTCCCAGTCCACGCGGCAACGGCCGTCTTCGGCCTCTTCGATGACGACAGGGTCCGGGGGCGCGTCCTCAAACAGGGCCTGGGCGATGCCAAAGCGGTAGCCGGGCTCGTCCACATTGACGGTGAAGCCGAGGCTCCTCCATTTGCGCGCCTGGATGGGGTGCTTCTGGTAGTAGCTCTCCATGAGAGGGCGGACGCGCATCGGATCGCGGCAGAAAGCGAGCTTTTGATCGACCGTGGCGGCTTCGAAAAAGCCACGCACGACGGCCTCGATCTGGGTGCGCTTCGATTCGATCATGTCGATGCCCTTCACAAGCTTGGCCGGGGCGATGGAGGTGGCCTGAGGCTCCTGGCGGACTGGGGCGACCGGCGTGCTTTCCGTTGTTTTTTCCGCGTCCGGGCTGGCGGCCGTGTTTGGGGACTGCCCCGGGCTCACGCTCGACTCGGAGGTGATGAGGGCGGCGTTTTCGACGGTGCTGCCGGACCATCCGCGGCCTCGTGCGTCCTCATAGACCTGATCGACGTATTCGGGATTGACCTGGGTGGACTCCCACAGCTTGGCGGTGGTGACGCGGAAGACAGTGGCGATCATGACCACCAGCGCGAGGCAGCCAAGGACGGCGGCGAGGGTATTGAAGAACATTTCCCGGCGCCGTTGCCTGATGGGACGCACCGGAGTGGGCGCTTCGCTGCTAGTGTGGCTCGGGTCGGTCATGGTTGTGACATCACAAAGGCTGGAGCCGAAGGCGGGAATCGAACCCGCGACCCGCGCATTACGAATGCGCTGCTCTACCGCTGAGCTACTTCGGCCTGAGACAAGTGGTGCTCAAGGGCGGCCGATTATAGGGGCACCCCCCGGCTTGTCATACGCTTTTTCAGGCCCCGGAAAAAAATTGCCCACAAGCCGCGCCAGAGGCAGGCCGGAGCTTTCGTTCCGGTGGCTCCCGGCTATGGCACAGGGCCTACCGGCTTCATCATTTCCCATGTCTGCATCTCCCGTTTCCTCCCCTGCCCCCGGCACCCCTGGCCCGTATGGTGAATTCCTCGCCGAACTGGAGGAAATCCAGCGCCACAAATGGCATCTGAGCGAGCAAGAGGGCGAGGATGTGGGCTTCGAACGCGCGCTGAATGACTGGGCGCAGAGTCACCGGGCGCAGTGGCGTCAGGCACGCAATTTGAACTCCTCCCCAACATGATTTTCCGCCTCATTGCCCTTTCGACCTGCCTTTCGGCCGCCAGCGCGGCCACACCGCCGAATGTGGTGCTTTTCACGGCGGACGATTTGCGCCCGGAGCTGGGCTGCTACGGCTCCGCGGCCCTCACGCCGCATCTGGACGCGCTCGCGGCCCGCGGCACGCACTTCACCCG
>Ga0315902_10008863_pt1 | contig 13561 bp, 13 predicted proteins | sample LakEriMetagenome_9_FD_203523 | JGI IMG/M metagenome (GOLD analysis project Ga0315902, IMG submission 203523) | Freshwater fungal communities from buoy surface, Lake Erie, Ohio, United States - Buoy 12 MA117 | ecosystem: Environmental > Aquatic > Freshwater > Lake > Lake biofilm | place: USA... | reverse complement strand
AAGATGGTAGCGTAAAACTATATTTTTTGGAATATGTAATGCGTTAATACTTTAGAAACAAATTATGTATAAATAATATTATGAGCGCAAACCGATCAGTACAAGCAGCACAAAGAAGAAGAGCGGCTCCACAAGATGGAGGTATGCCTGGAAGAGGTCCTCAACCATCTATTAATTCCGCACAAATGTTCGCCAATCAGGCTAAACCTGGTCAAGGTCCTAATATACCAAATGGTCGTTTAGCAGGTCAACAAGCAGCAATGCAACAAAAACAAATGCAACAAGAATCATATCAATCACAACAAGCCCAAAAGGCTGAGGGAATTGCGGGTGTTAGTAAAATGACAATTGCTCAAGCAATTACTTTAATTACTTTAAGATTAGGAGCAGTTGAAAGTAAATTAATGGTTTTAGAACACGAACCGCCATCTCAAGGAATATCATACGATGGACAAAATAATATGGTTTTAATTGAAAAACACGTGATTGAATCTATTATAAACAGACTTGAATCGCTTGAAAAACGATCTTCTACACCTGTTTCTGCTTCTGGGCCTGAGATGACATTATTAAAACAACAATTTGAAATATTAAAACAATCACTACTGCAAACAAAGGGGTCTAGTCTTAAAGATAATAAAGATATGAAAACCCAAGTTGAAAACTTGAAAAAAGAAATAAATGATACAAAAGAATTAGTAACTGTGCTTCAAAACTTAACTATGAATAATAGTCAAAAAATATTTGAATTATCTGCTAATAATTTTGAAAATATAGATGAGACACTTTTAGATACTGAACAATTGGTGGATGCGGATATTGATTATAGTACTTTATTAAAAATATCAGAGTTGCAAAATGACACAGGTGATATTATAGAAACAAACTTGAAGGAAATGATTGAAAATGAAATGAATGGTCAAAATATATAATTTAATAAGTTAAAAAAATGTAAAGACAATACTATAGATATGTAAATGAGCTCTAAAATAGATTTTTTTGAGAAAAATATGGATATTGAAACTTCTGGGAAAATAATTTCAGATATACAAAATAGTAATTGGGGTAATATTCTTAATGGATTATGTAGTATTAAGGATGATTCTATAATTTTAGATCATATATATGTTAAATATTTTGCAACACAAGTTACATATTGTGTTATATTAAATCATATAACTACTTGTATTGATACAATTTTATTGGAAAATTCAAATTTTAATGTACACGCAAATATAAAAAATTTAACATTGGCTGATATAGACAAACACAAAGAATTTATACAAAATATTTCTATTATTTTAAAGCAAAAATATACAAATAAACTAACAAAATGTTATATCTATAATGCTCCATTTGTATTTTCACAAATATTAAATATTGTTAGTTTGTTTATTGATAAAGAGACACAAACAAAGATACAATTGGTTCAAAAGAAATAATGAAAAAGGTGAATAAATTAAAAAGGTGAATAAACATATTAAACATAATAATATATATATATTAATGCGTTTAACAATAGAAAATAAATCAAAACAAGATATATTTGTTGCTATTTTCCAGTTATTAAAAAATTGGAGCACTTGTATTAATATATGTTTTGATAAAGATAAATTGTATATTCAATCGATTGATAAATCACATGTATGTTTGGCATATATTAATATAAAGAGCAATTGGTTTTCTAATTATGAATGTATAAATGCTGCCAAAGTAACAGTAGATGCACAATATTTTGCTGTTTTAATGAACTATGCATTAAAACACGATATCATTGAAATTAAATTTGATGATGAAATTGAACCAGATAAAATTTATGTGAATTTTTTAAATAATAAAGATATTTCTAATAAGAAAGGCTCATATGACCATTTTTTTGAACTTAAATTAATAGATTTGGATGAAGATGGATTAGAAATTCCTGAAGTAGAATATAATGTTGACTTTGAAATTGATACAAAAAAATTTATAGAAGTTATATCTGAACTTAATACATTTGGACAAGATTTAAATATTGTTTGTAATGAAGAAAAGGTTGAATTGAATTCTAGCGGTGATGCCGCAAAACTAAAAGTAAATATTCCTATTAATGATTTAAATGAATATGCGATTAATGAAGGTGAAGAGTTAAATATATCATTTAGTTTAAATCATATTTATAAGATGTGTTGTTCGTTAAAAATGGCTTCAACGATTAAAATATCGTTAAGTAGTGAATATCCAATGTATCTTGAATATAATTTAGGAGAGGATAGCAAGGTGATGTTTTATATTGCTCCAAAAATAGCTGATTAAATCGCGGGGTCTTTTTAATATATTTGTTTTTTAACTTAAAGACAGGGGGTCCAATCTTTAAGTTGTTTTTTAATATAATTGTTTTTTAACTTAAAGACAGGGGGTCTAATCTTTAAGTTAAATTTTTATATATTTGTTTTATACCTTGTTAGGTGTTATATAGTGTTGGTAACAATTAAATATTTTTCTTTAGTAATTTGTTCAACTACAATATCACAATCATAACATGTACCTATAATATTTAATGTTGGATATTTTTTCATAATTTTTGTTTCTATATTTTCATCATCATCATTTAGTTCTATAAATTTATCTATCGTTTCATAACTAAGCGTCTCATTATACATACAATATACAATTTTAATTAGAATTGCTATACGCATTAGTTAACTTAAATGAGCTATTCTTTTTAAGTTGTTTTTATACTTTTGAAGATCTAAAATGAAATGACACCATAAATAATTGTATTATTAATAAAGTTTTTTATTATAAATTACATTATACAAATAGATTTACTAAGCGGTTTGCTAAGACGAATGTTAAACTTATCACTATTTTTAATTTTCTTTATGCTTATTTTACACTCTTGAAGAAAACAATGGTAGGAGGGGTCTCTTTAAGTTGTTTTTATACTCTTGAAGATTTTAGAACTTGTAAAAACCGCACCTTTTGGTAAAAAAAATCGTTTTACGCAAAATATAATATTTTTAAAAAAAATTGAAACAGTTTTACACCTTTTCTCATTTAAAACGCCCATTTTCACAAGTTGTGAAATGAGAACCACTCATAAATAGTTCTTCTTGAGGGTATTTTCGTTAGATAATTTGGATGAATCAGCACCCCATTATATTTCATTAATAATGATTTGTGATAGTAATATGATTACTAAAAATCATATTGATGAAATTAGAAATTATTATTGTGATTTTAAACATATAGTCAATTCAATGATTTTAAATAAAAATTATGAACTAACCATTAGTTGTTTGACGGACAATCAAATTAAAAATTCAAAAGACTACATATTACCTAATGAAACTATTAATAATATTAATTTTAATCGCGATGGTGGAGTATTATTTAATATTAATTTTTGTGATTTTCCTGAAGAGATTGATGATATGAATGATTTAATGAATGATTGTATGAATTTAGAACATCAATTTAAATTTGTAAAACCAGAAACAATAGAAGAAATGGAACTATTTGTAAAAAAAATCAAAGAAAATCCTTATTTAAAATTAAAATTAATTACATAAATTATTGCATGATTGTAAATATCGTTCTAAATCTTGTAAAAGACCTTTAGCATTCATTTTATCGTGTTCTGTTAATCTAAATCCTTTTTTTTACCTGACCTATTTAATATATTTAAATTTAAATCATATTAAAGAATAATTACACATAAAATATATTATGTTGCACAAAATTCAATTACTTTCGTTAAAAGGATGTCAGGATATGAATATTGAAAAACAAGTGATTACTCCATCCGTTGTTAGAATATCTGATAAAACAGAAGATAAATTTAGTGAACAAGGAGATTTACTAAAAATAAAAGGATTTATTACTAATGTTTATGATATACCTAAATTAAAAAAACTTTATTTAAGTATTGAATTTAATTATGGAACTACTTATAAAATACCATTTTCTTTTTTATTGAATTATAATAATAATGTAACAAAAATTTCTAATTGTGAAAGTGAACATTATGATAATTATTTTATTGGATTTCCACAAGATGTATTATTAACACATAAAATTCCTTTAATAGCATTACAATTTTCGCCTTTTACTGTATCAATAAAAGGATTAGATGAATATACGATAGTAGATATGGTATTAGATACATATGTTTTAGATGTTGATAGAAGAAAAGAAGTCGCAACTACGGACAAAACTTATAATATAAAAAGCATTTATGACTTTAAAATTAATTTAACTGGTTCTGTATATGAACCATACAATTTTTGTGATTATGAAAGTATAATTAACCCTCAATTTTTAACACAGGGAATTATTATTAAATTTCCAAAACATAAAATTATGAGTATATTAATTACTCTTAATGATACTATAAAATGTTTGGATTATGATAATAACTTAATAAATATTTATGGAGAAGATATTGGAGAAAATTTAAGTTATTTTGGATTTAATATTGAAGAAAATTTTATAAGTGATAATTTAATAGGATGTATTAATATGTCCATTTTAGATAAGGCAAATGTAAAAATAAGAATATTAAATAATGATGAAGAACCTACACTTAGCGGTAACGAACCATTAGAAATTTACACAGTAGGATGGAATGAAATAAAATATAAAAGTGGATTATGTGGTTTTACATATGCGTAAAAAGATAAAAAGGAAAATACGGAAAAAATTGTAATGTAAATAATATATGTTATTTGTTTATTGAAAATTTAGAAATATTATTTACTTATAATATAGAATTAATACAATTTTTTACTTTTTCATAATCTTCATTTTCTGTATAATTCTCATTCATTAAATCTAATAATGCTGTCATTTTTATATCAATAAGAGAATTATATAATAATATTTTTTCTTTTTCAATAATTCCTGTTGGAAAAATTTCAATTTTATCTATTTCGCCATTTATTGTTTTTGTATAAAAGGAAATCATTCCAAAATCTAAATATATTAAATCACCAACTTTAAATACATTCTTATGTTGTTTAATAATATGAATAATTTTATAAAGTTTTTCTTCTTCTTCTTTTATAATTTCAAATAAATTATCAATATCTTCAGTATCTATTTTTATTATTTCTGTTTTTTTATGAATTCCTGAAAGACAATCATTTTTATTTAAAATATCATATACTTCACAATCATAAAAATCTTGTGATATTAAATAATAAACTGGTTTATTAATAGAATTTAAATTTAACAGATTATCTTCATTCATATTTAATGTATTCATTGTAAATATATATATTTGTTATTTAAATAGTTTTTTTATTTCAATTTTTTTTATTTATATAAAAACATATTTTTTAATTTAAATACATTACACCGACCGAAAAGAAAAATGAGACAAACGTAATTATTACTTGTATATTTTATAACTATGTTTTAAGTAATTTGTTAAATGAACTTTTGTTATTTTACTTGCTAATATTTCTTTTATTGTATTGTAAATATCGTCATAAGTATTTGGACTTTCTTTTTTAATATAATGTTTTAACTGACTAAAGAACTCTTCAATACTATTTGTTTCTGGATGGTAAGGGGGCTGAATAACCGATTTGGTAAGTTTATATGTTAACCCATCTTTCTAACGATTGATATTTACAACAAAATATTTTACACGTATTGCGCATATCGTTATTATATTTTAAATAATATTAGACGGCACTTAATTTATAATCTTCTGTATGTTGTGTCATAATAAATATTGTTATAAATATTTAAAAATATTAATATAATAATATTAGATAATCAAATGGAAACTATACAAAAAGAAAACGAAGAATTAAAATTAAAGGTTCAAGAGTTGGAAGAAAAACTACAAAAATATACCAATGGTGAAAATCATAAGCGGTATTATGAAAAAAATAAGGATAAAATTAAAGAACAAGGTTCAAATTATTTGAAAAAGTTAAAAGAAGAAAATCCAGAAAAATTAAAAGAATATAGACGCACTTACTATTTGAAAAAGAAGAAACAGCAAAATTTAACTACCGATTTGTAATATAACCCAATTATGTATATCCTTTTTGGTCATTTTATTATATTCGTTTTCCCACAAATAAATTATTTTGTAGTTTAATGTATTGAATACATTTTTGCGTATTATCCACTCATTATATAATTCACCAGATGTTTTCTTTAATTTATCATTAAAATAATCAGTGCTATAAACATCAGGGTTTCCGTGATAATAATCTCCTAAAAATTCAATAATTATATTTGTTGATTTAGAATACCCATCAACTATATATTTTTTATTATCAATTGTGAATAAAACTTGATATTCTAAATCAGTTATATATTTTTTACATATTTTAATAAATATATCTTCTTTATTTGAAGACTTATGGTTTGTTAATGTTTTAATATTAGAAATGGTTGGTTTTTTCGGGTAATCGTAATAATCATTTATTTTATCATAACGACAAATATGAATATCGTTATTTAAATTTTTTTGTAAATTAAGAAATATAATTAATTCATTATCATCACAACCAATATATACAATGTAATAATAATTATCACAAGATAAACTTTCACACCTATTTTTAATAAAGTTAAATAATGTGGTTTTTGATGTAAATTGATTTGTTTCGTTTTCTTGTTCATCATATAAATCATAATTATCAGGAATTTTTATTCCTCTATTATACTCAATATATTTATTGTCTTCAAAATAATAGTCATAAACCGTTCTACTATAACCAAATTGTTCATTAAATCCTTCACAACAAATGTTACAATATATCATCTTATAATATATTGTAATTACTTAAACATAATTCAATTTTTTATATTATTATGCGAAGATGTATTGATATTAGTGAATTATTTAATGGTAATGATAATTTGTATGACTTACCAGAGATAAAAAAAAGAAATCAAAATTTTATTGATATAAATATATATTTATTGGAAACAAATATTAATACTAATCAAATAATTGACACACTGAAACAATATAAATGTAAAAAAGGTTATACCAAAGTTATTTTAGACACAACAAAAGTAGATAATAGCTGGAAAAAATCAAAGTTGTATTTAACAAATTATGAAAATTTACCACATTTAAATGATAAGGCAAAGTATTTAGGGTCAAGGAAAAATTTATTTGAAGGTAATGTTATTGAACCTCCAAAAATTAATATAAATGACGAAGGAAATGTTGAATTTGAAAATGGACGCAATCGTTTTGCTAATTTAAGAGATTTAGGAGTTGAATTTATTCCATTTATTGTTTGTAAAAAAGAATTAACAGAAATAAAGAATATTTGCGTATAACTACTTAAAGATAATATCTTTTTATATATTATAGGGATGAATTCCAAAAAAGAACCTCCCGACAAATATCGTTGTTTGAAACTTCCTATTTCTTCTATTTTTTACAAAAACGAAGAAGTTAAGGAAAATATGGATATTTTACAAAACGCAATTGTAAGAACAAATGCCATTACAACAAAAACATATTTTTTGTTACGATTATGGGTTCTTCATAAGTATCACAATAATCAACACATACCTGAAATTACAAATGATACTATTTCTATGGCTATAAAATCAATTGTGAAATCATCATCAGGACAAAAACCAAAAGGAAATAATGCTATTTTATTGGCGGAATTCCAACAATTACATAATTTTCAATTAGAAGATGGTAGTAATTTATCGTCTATTTTAGACTATTATTCTACTACAATGATTACCGCTATTGAAAATAATATTAAAATGCGTTTTTTTGATTATATAAAACGATTTGTAAATTCTTATTTTAAACACATTTATCAAGACCAAATTGAAAATAAAGAATTTAAGAAACAAATGTATAGAGAAATCAATTTAGTGAAAAACGACATTATTAACAACACTCTAACTTGTGATGAAAAATATCATAGTTGGTTAAACGAAAATAGGCATAAGATTGTTCCTGAAATATATGACATTAGTTATTATTATGATGTCAAAGTTAGTCCATATAAATATTTAAAACATATGATTTTTATGTGTTTGGAATTAGAAAAGATTGAACGAAAAATATTCCAATTTTTTCCAATACAAAGCAATTCTATTCCAAGACATATTCAAGTAGATACAAAAGCACTTGTTGAGTTATTTATAGATACTGAAAAGCACCAACATTTATTAGACATATGGATTACAAAAACGACTGAAATTCAATCAGGTAAAAATAAAGGGAAAATGAAACATAAAACAAAAGCGGATTTATATCTTTGTTTAGAACAAAATAAAGAATTTATTTGGACTACCTTTTTTAACATAACCAATTCAATGAAATATTATGTTTTTGATTATACTATAATAACCGATGGGTTCTCGTCTTCTTTGAGATTTTTACACAATGATTTTGTTAAGGAAGAACAGGAGAAAAAGGATAAGAAAAAGGCAGGTAAAAAAGTATTACAAGGATTAACCAAAAAAGATAAAGACACAATAAAAGAAGAAAAGAAACAACTACAAAAAGAACAAGCAAAACAAAAACGAATGAAAGATAAAGATAAACCTAAAAAATTAAAGAATGAAGCAAATGTAGAATTTCCTTATATTGATGAAGTTCCAAAAGAATTGTTGGAAGGGAAACATATTTTTATTGACCCTGGAAAAAGAAGTTTATTTTCTATGATAGACGATGACGGCAATTATTTCTCTTATACAAATAAAATGTATTTGAAAGAAACAAAACGATTAAAATATCAATCATTGCTGAAAAATTACAAAAATAAAATAAAAATAACTGAAATAGAAGAAGGGTTAAATAAATATAATTCTAAAAGTTGCAATATTAATAAGTTCCAAGAATACATAAATGCGAAAATTAAAGCAAATGAAACATTAGTTCTGTTATATCAAGAACTAAAATTTCGTCAATATAAATGGTATGGTTATATCAATAAAAAACGAACCGAAGACAATATGGTAAATAAAATTACAAAGAAATATAGCAAAGACCATATTATAATTATAGGTGATTGGAGCATAGGGAAACAAATGAGAAATTTCATATCTACACCCAATTTAACTTTGAAACGAAAATTAAAAGAAACGTTTAGGGTTTATAATATAGATGAATTTAGAACTTCTTGCTTATCACATAAAACAGAAGAGCAATGTGAAAATCTATATTTAAAATTCAAGAAAGACCCAAAGCAAAAAGACCGAAAAATACATTCTATCCTAACATATCAAATGGAAAATAATAGGAAGGGATGTATAAATCGTGATAAAAATGGGTGTAAAAACATTCAAAAGGTATTTAATTCACATATTTTAACAGGAGAAAGACCTGAAAAATATAGAAGAGAATACAAGTTCCAATAAAATAGACTAACCTAATGTCAAATAGTCTAATGCCCTTATGGGTGCTTTTACATCACTGAAAAATGTGAGTTTTTAATTTATTTTTTAATAGGTTTTTGTCTCATTTTTCTTTTTGGTCGGTGTAATAATAAACTTATTGAGTTACCAGAAAACTTGCCAAATACAATTGAAGTTTTGGATGTTCAGCAAAACAATTTAACACATTTACCAAAGAAATTACCAAACAAATTAATTAGATTATATTTAGCACATAACAAATTGGTTCAAATTAATTTGGAATATTTTAATGAGAACATTATGATTGATTGGAGTTATAATTGAGTTCCATATGAACCTATTAAACGATGGAAAAATATGTCTATATATAGACATAATCAATTCTTTGTATATGGAAGTGTTCCACAACCATATAAAGACTTAACTTATTACAAGAATTACCACAAAAAATGTTACCAAGCAACATTAATTGTATTGAATACATATTATAAAACTCCAACATTATAATTGTTTTTTAACTTAAAGACATGGGTCCAATCTTTAAGTTCTTTTTTAATATATTTGTTTTTTAACTTAAAGACAGGGGTCCAATCTTTAAGTCGTTTTTTAATATAATTGTTTTTTAACTTAAAGAAAACAAGGGGTTAATATTCGTTATAACACATATTTTAAATTATTATTTTTTATAAAATGATAAAAATAATAATTACAATGTTCATATTTTGTGTAATACTTTTCTTTTATTTACATATTCAATTTCATTTAAAAACAAGCGATGATTTAGAAATATACGAAATAGAACAGGCATCAAAAGATAAAATGGAAGAAATATGTGATTTAAGGCAACCCGTTTTATTTGATTTACCTTCTGTTGAAGATTCAGACAAAATTTCTAATACAACTAACAAACAATATTTATTAGATAATTATCCTGTTTTTGAAATTAAAATTAGAGACACATATGATACTAATTTAGATTCTAATATGTGTGTACCATTACCTCTTCATCTTGCCACAAAATTATTTGATGAAGATACTAATTCCACTTATTTTAGTGAGGGTAACACGGATTTTTTACAAGAAACTGGAGCTATTAAAAATATGTCTTATAATGATGAATTTTTAAGACCATCCTTAGTTTCTAATTGTTATTATGACATTTTAATGGCTTCTGCCAATGTAGAAACCCCATTTAGATATGACTTAAATTATCGTAATTATTATATAGTCACACAAGGTTCAGTTAAAATAAAATTATCTCCGCCAAAAAGTATTAAATACTTATATCCTATTAGTGATTATGAAAATTTTGAATTTAAATCCCCAGTGAATCCATGGGCACCCCAAACAAAATATAAAGCTGATTTTGATAAAATTAAATGTCTTGAAATTATTTTAACTCCTGGACGTTTCTTGTTTATTCCTGCTTATTGGTGGTATACATTTAAATTTGAAAGAAACACAAGCATTAGTTGTTTTAAATATAGAACTTATATGAATAATATTGCAATAACCCCAAAAATATGTATGTATGCGTTACAAAATCAAAATGTTGAACGTAAAATAGCCAAACAAATAGATATAAAACAATTACAAAAACAAAACAAAGAAAGTAATGACTCTACTTCAATAGACCAACTAACAAATATACCTGTTTTAGAAAATAACAATAACCAAGATTTTCATAACGAAATTCCAGCTATTTTGATTCCAAATGATGTGTCAATGTATAATATTGTTGATTCAAATTTAATTGGTCATAATGATAATGATAATGATAATAATACAACATTAACAATTCAAGATAAACCACTTGTTAGTTCATTATCTGGATAAAATATAAAACATTCAAAGTTATAATATAAATAAACATTTGAAATAATCTACTTAAAGATATGTTACCATATATGGTAAGGAAATGACAAATTATAAAATCTATATTGAAAATAGAAATTATAGTTCTTGGACGGTGTTTAATGCTACCACCTTAGAACCAATTGTTTTGGAAGGGTTTAATGCGTCTGAACATATGTTATTTACGGACGATATTTTTACCTATAACAAGGGCAAGGTAGAAATAATTCATTCTTCCATACGAATGAATGAGAATATTCCAGCAGTTCTTATTCTTGCTGATAACAAAACTTATGGAAGACAAAAACGCACTGATGTATCTAAAGGAAAATTATTATATAAATGCATTCCTGACGATACACGAATTCCTATATTTCTAGTACCTTATGAAATCAAGCAAATGGGATTTTCTAAGGTTTTATCTAATTTATATGTCACAATTCATTACAAAGAATGGATTGATAAACACCCTCACGCAATTCTGTCTCAAACTATTGGTCCTATTAATATTATTGATAATTTTTATGAATACCAACTTTATTGTAAAAGTCTTAATACATCTATACAAAAATTTAATAAAGCAACAACTAATGCTGTTAAACAAATTGAAGTTCATGATACATTTATTACAAATATTGGAAAAAAATATCCTCAAATTGAAGACCGCACTTCTTGGAAAACATTTACAATAGATCCTGCTACAAGTCTTGATTATGACGATGGTTTCAGCATAAAGAAACTAGGTAATAATACTCTTGTAAGCATATATATTGCGAATGTTACCATTTGGATGGATTCCCTAAATCTTTGGTCTTCATTTTCCCAACGCATCTCTACGATTTATTTACCCGATAGAAAAAGACCTATGCTTCCTACAATTTTGTCTGATTGTTTATGCTCACTCCAGCAAAATAATAAACGATTTGCATTTGTTATTGATATTTTACTTGATAATGATTCTAATATAGTATCTTTAAAATATTCAAACTGTATAATTAAAGTATTTAAAAATTTTGCATACGAAGAACCAGAATTATTAGATGATATAGAGTATAATTATCTTCTTGAAACGGCTAAACAAATGTCTTTGAAATATAAATATATTGCAAATGTTCGTAATAGTCACGAAGTGGTGTGTTATTTAATGATTTTTATGAATTACCATTGTGCTCAAGAACTTCTTAAATCTAATAATGGTATATTTAGATCTACTATTATTAAAAAACCTATTTGTTTGCCTGATTATTTACCAGAAGATGTTACAAAATATATTAAAATATGGAATAGTGCATCTGGTCAATATATAGATATTAGTTCCAAAAATAAAGAATCATTAACAAGACACGAACTTCTTGAGATGGATGCTTATATACATATTACTTCTCCAATAAGACGATTGGTTGATCTACTTAATATGATTAAATTTCAACAAAATAATAATTTAATATCTTTTTCACAAGATGCTTATCAATTTTACGATAAATGGATTGGAGAAATAGAATATATAAATGTTACTATGCGCTCTATTAGAAAAGTGCAAAATGATTGTAATTTACTTGACCTTTGTTATAATAATCCAGAAACAATGGATAAAATTTATGATGGTTATTGTTTTGATAAAATTATTAGAAATGACGGGCTTTATCAATATATCGTGTTTTTACCTGAGTTGCGGTTGACATCAAGGATTACAATTAGAGATAATCTTGAAAATTACGAAAAAAGACAATATAAATTATATTTGTTTAACAACGAAGAGAAGTTTAAAAAAAAAATAAGATTACAAATAGTATAAAGAATTACAAATAGTATAAAGAATTACAAATGGTATAAAGAATTACAAATAGTATAAAGAATTACACATAGTATAAAGATAATATACAATTTATTACATATGTCACAAGTTTGCAAACAAGAGAAACTATAAGATGTAATAAAGGATTTAGAAAAAAAAGTAAATCCAAAGTCAAAAGAAGAAGGGTTAAGGCAATTGAAACAAAGGATATACATAGTTTGTTAGAACCTATAAAAGTCGATATGAACAACGTGTTGGAAGACCAATGACATATAATGAAATGCGATGATAAAGAAAATAAACAATAAAATATAAAATAATATTTATATATTTTATGAAAACTAGAAATAGACGAATTCGTTCTAAAATTAGACATAGTAGTAGGCGTAATAGGTGTACACGTAGAATACAAAGAGGTGGATGAGGAGGTAACGGTAACTCAGGATATGTTAAAAAAACACCTGTTATGTATGGTGGCTGAGGTCCTCCAATAAATTCTATTTAAAAGTTGAATATATTAGATTTAATAATTTGTCTTTAAGTAGTTTTTTACATATATTATTT
>Ga0315902_10008862_pt1 | contig 13561 bp, 11 predicted proteins | sample LakEriMetagenome_9_FD_203523 | JGI IMG/M metagenome (GOLD analysis project Ga0315902, IMG submission 203523) | Freshwater fungal communities from buoy surface, Lake Erie, Ohio, United States - Buoy 12 MA117 | ecosystem: Environmental > Aquatic > Freshwater > Lake > Lake biofilm | place: USA... | reverse complement strand
TCGCACCGCGTCACCCGTTCCGCGTTGGCCGCCCTGCTGGCTGCGCACGTCGGTGTAGCCACCCTCTTCGCGACGCACGCGACCGCCCAGGACCGCCCCGTTCCACAGTTGTCGCTCAGTGGCACGGTCAACGTGCGCACCTTGGCGCAGTGGCCCGGCCTTTCCCTGACGGTCGACCGTGACGCCTACGTCGCCGTGTTCGCGGTGACGCGAGGCCGTCGCGAGCTGCCCCTCCAGGTGCTCTCCCCGCGCAATCCGTCGGACAATGGCATGGTGAAGGCGGGACAGCGCCTCCGGGTTCGGCAGCTGGCGAAGGATGAGCTGCTGCATTTGGTGAATTGGGGCGAGGCGCCCGTCGTGGTCGCCTTTGCCTCGACGGTCCGTCCGAACATGTCCGCGTTTGACGGCGGCAAGGACACGTGGGCGCGCGACCTCTTGTTGGACACGGCGACTGCCAACCAGCAGGAGCTGATTGATGTGCTCGGGAAATCGATATTCGGGAAAGATGCCGAGTACGACGTGGTGGTGAGTACGGCCAGTTCGCCCACGCCGCTCACCCGGTACGCCGACATTTGGACCTTCGACAACTCCTGTCTGGGTGAAACGGCGCGGTGGAGCCGGTACGCGGGATATGCTGGGATGGGCTTGTACAGCTGGGTCGACGTCGACCCGATCGTGCGCGTCGCCATGGGGGCCGGGAGCATCTTCCTGCCATGGAGCTGGTCGAGCGGGCTTCCGATAACGCTGCTCTCCAGCGTTGGGCAAATCCCCTCCCAGTACAGCATCACGCCCGTCACGTACGGCGGCTGCACCGAATATCGGGTCGCGTGGTGGCCACAAATCATTTACCCGCCGATGGGGCCGACGCAGCCGCCGAAGCTGCCGGGGGATACGACCGTGGTGGCCGGGCCTGACGGGCTGACCTCGCCGCTCCCCCGTGCACCGCGGTTTCCGACGGCCGGCAATGGTTTGCAGATCGATCCGTCTGCTGTCTCCCGGGCAGACGTGGCTGACGTCAACCCGACTTATCGATCGCCCGGCGCGCCTATGGACGACGTCTCCGCTTGGCGCCGCGGCGAAACGGGGAGCGCGCGTCGCTTCCCCGGCGTCACGGCAGAAGAGCGTCCATGGTCCCGCCCCGGCGCGACGGATTCCCGTGCCTATGCCCCGAACGAGGCCCCCCTCCCGGCTTCCGGCCGGTCGGAACGCGTCGTAAACCGGGCACAAAGCGGAGACGAGCCCCGCGGTTCAACGCCGATGGCGGAAGAACGGTCGCGTCAGGGCGTACCCGCCGCGCCGGTATCGCCACCAACCTCCCAGCCGGTCGAGCGGGACGTGAAGCCCTCCTTCCCCAGTGGCGGCAGTGCCCCGCCGCCGCCGCCGGCCCCACCACCGCCACCACCACCACCACCGTCGGTGCCACCGACGGTACCGCCTCCATCGAGTGGCTCAGGCGGGCCGATCATCCCGCCGCTCGCCCCCTGAATTTTCCCGACAGGCGCCCCCGAGGCGCCTGTCGCATTTCGAACCGACTATCTTTTGAGGCTGTCCCGGTTCGGTCCACTTCAGGAAGGCCCCGTTGCATCTCAGTCACATCCGGAACTTCTGCATCGTCGCGCACATCGATCACGGCAAGTCCACGCTGGCGGACCGCCTGATCGAGAAGACCGGCACCCTGCAGAAGCGCGAAATGAAGTCGCAGGTGCTCGACACGCTCGATCTCGAGCGGGAGCGTGGCATCACGATCAAGCTGAACGCCGTGCGCATGAGCTACACCGCCGGCGATGGGCAGTCGTACGAGCTCAACCTGATCGACACCCCGGGGCACGTGGACTTCACGTACGAGGTGTCGCGCTCGCTGGCCGCGTGCGAGGGCGCCATTCTCGTGGTGGATGCATCGCAGGGGATTCAGGCGCAGACGCTGTCGAACCTGTTTCTCGCGATGGATGCCGGGCTCGAGATCATTCCGGTCCTGAACAAGATCGACCTGCCGGGCGCTGAGCCGGAGCGTCGGCGTCAGGAAGTCGTGGATCTGATCGGGTGCATGCCGGAAGACGTGCTGTGCGTGAGCGGCAAGGAAGGCACCGGTGTGCCCGAGCTGCTCGAAGAGATCGTCAAGCGCGTGCCGCCACCGACGGGTGACTTCAACGGTCCGCTGCGCGCCCTCATCTTCGACTCCTATTACGACAAGTACCGCGGGGCCATTCCGAGCATCCGCGTCGTGGACGGCGAGATCCGCAAGGGGATGAAGATCACCTTCGGCGTGTCGGACAACGTGTACGAGGTGGCCGAAGTCGGATATCTGCAGCTGCGCCAGGTGCCCACCGACGCGCTGCGCGCGGGGGAAGTGGGCTATGTGCTCGCCGCGGTACGGTCGGTGCGCGAGACGCGCGCCGGCGACACGATCTTCGACAAGGACAACCGCGCCGCCGAAGCGCTGCCGGGCTATCAGGAAGTGAAGTCGTTCGTGTTCGCGGGCATCTACCCCACCGACACGACGCAGTACGAGACGCTGCGCGACGCGCTCGAGAAGATGAAGCTGAACGACGCGTCGCTGCAGTACGAGCCGGAAACGTCCACCGCGCTCGGCTTCGGCTTCCGCTGCGGCTTCCTCGGGCTGCTGCACATGGAGATCGTGCAGGAGCGGCTCGAGCGCGAGTATGACCTCGACCTTGTCACCACGGTGCCGAGCGTGGAGTACCACGTCACCAAGACTGACGGGACCGAGTTACTGGTGGAGAATCCGGCGCTGATGCCGGCAGCAGTCGTGATCGACGACGTGCAGGAACCGTACGTGCGCGCGCGCATCATGTGCCCGGCGGAGTACATCGGACCGATCATGACGCTCGGCATGGAGCGTCGCGGCATCTACAAGAACACGCGTTTCCTCGACACCGTGCGCGTGGAGCTCGATTGGGAGTTCCCCCTCGGCGAGATCATTCTCGACTTCTTCGACAAGATGAAGACGGTGAGCCGAGGCTATGCGTCGCTCGACTACGAGATGCTGGAGTACCGGTCGAGCGATCTCGTGCGCCTCGACATGCTGATCAACGGCGACGCCATCGACGCGTTCTCCGTGATCGTGCACAAGGACAAGGCGTACGAGTGGGGACGCAAGGTCGCCGAGAAGCTCAAGGAGCTCATTCCGCGCCAGCTCTTTGAAGTGGCCATTCAGGCGACGATCGGCCAGAAGGTCATCGCGCGCGAGACGGTGAAGCCGTTGCGGAAGGACGTGCTCGCGAAGTGCTACGGCGGCGACATCAGCCGGAAGCGCAAGCTTCTCGAGAAGCAGAAGGAAGGCAAGAAGCGGATGAAGCAGGTCGGCAGCGTCGAGATTCCGCAGGAAGCCTTCCTCGCCGTCCTGCAGGTGGATTGATCGCCTCGGTCGTCCTGCAGACGTCGTTCCTCGGCGACATGATCCTGACGACGCCCCTGTTGGCGCGTCTGGCCGCCGAGGGGCCCGTGCATGTCGTCGCCACGCCCGCGAATGCGGGCGTGCTGCGGCACCATCCCGCGGTCGCCAGCGTGATCGTGTACGACAAGCGCGGGGTGGATCGGGGCCTGCGCGGGCTGTGGCGGGTCGCGCGGGCCGTACGCAGCACCGGCGCGCGCCGAGCCTTTCTCGCGCAGGGTTCCATGCGGACCGCGGCGCTCGCGCTGCTGGCCGGGATTCCCGAGCGCATCGGCTTCGCCACCTCGGCCGGGCGCGCGCTCTACACGCGACGGGTGCCATACGATCGCTCGGCACACCATGCGACGCGCCTCTGGCAGCTGGCGGATCGGCCGGGGCATGCGACGCACCCATCGGTGCGGCCGTCGCTTGTTCCGGGGGACGAGGACGTGGCCGCGGTGCGCACGGTGCTCGCCTCGCACGCTGTCGAGGGGACCACGCCGCTCGTCGCGTTGGCGCCGGGGAGTGTGTGGGCTACCAAGCGATGGCCGGGGTTCGCTGAGCTGGCGTCTCAGCTGACCGGAGGGCCCGACCCCATCCTACCGCGCGATGCACGCCTCGTCGTGATCGGAGGCGAGGCCGACGCCGGCTTGGCGAGGGACATCGCTGATGCGGTGCACCATGCGGGTGGCGCCCCCGTCATCGATGCGACCGGTCGTCTCTCGCTGCTGGCGTCCGCGGCTCTCATCGCCCGCTGCCGCGCCATTGTCACGAATGATTCGGCGCCGCTGCATCTCGCATCGGCCATGAATATCCCGACCATCGCCCTCTTCGGCCCCACGGTGCCCACGATGGGGTTTGGGCCGCTCGCGTCCGCGTCCCACGTCGTGGGGCATGCTGCGCTGTCCTGTCGGCCATGCCACGCCCACGGCCCCATGGCCTGTCCGCTGGGGCATTGGCGATGCATGCGCGAGGTCGGGAGTGACCAGGTCATCGCGCCGCTGCGACGCGCCATTAATTTGTAGGCATGGCCTCTCCCTCCTCCTCCTTCATCGTTGGCGTCGATCTCGGTGGCACGAACATCGTGGTCGCGGCGATGTCGGCCGACGGATCGCGTCTGATCGGCGAGCGTTCGGAACCCACGCGTGCGGCCGAAGGCGCCGATGCGGTGATCGCGCGCATGGCGGCGATGGTGAACCAGACGATCGATACCGTGATCGCCGAAGCGGGCGTGTCACGTGAGGCGATCACTGGGGTGGGCGTTGGGGCACCGGGGACGGTGGATCGTTCCACCGGGCTGGTACTGGACGCCCCGAATCTCGACTGGCACGACTTCCCCCTCGCCGAGCGCATGACCGCGTTGACTGGGCTCCCGGTGAAGGTGGACAACGATGCGAATTGCGCGACGTACGGCGAGTGGTGGCTCGGTGCGGCCCGTGGCGGTCGCAACGTCATCGGGGTCACGATTGGTACGGGCGTCGGTGGCGGCATCATCATCGATCGGCAGGTGTACCACGGGTCGACGGATGCCGCGGGCGAGATCGGTCATATCACCATCGACCTGCACGGACGTCGGTGCGGCTGCGGCAATTACGGCTGCCTCGAGGCCTATGCCTCGGGGACCGCAATCGCCCTGCGCGCGCGCGAAGCCTTGCACAATGACGAGTCGTCGATCCTGCCGTCGCTTGTAAACGGCGACCTGTCGAAGCTCACCGCGGCGACGGTGTACGCGGGGGCCGCACGGGGCGACGCGGTTGCGCTCGAGATCGTGCGCGATACGGCCAAGTTCCTCGGCGCCGGGCTGGCGAATCTGCTCAACGTGTTCAACCCGGACGTGGTGGTGATCGCCGGCGGCGTCACGCAGGCTGGAGAAGCGTTGTTCGGGCCGCTGCGCACCGAGGTGCGACGCCGCGCCTTCAAGAGCGTGTCGAGCGCCTGTCGCATCGTGCCGGGCACGTTGCCGGGCACGGCCGGAGTGGTGGGCGCGGTCGCAACATACATCGCGCAAACCACCGGGCAGCCCCCCGCCTGACGCCGGCCGCGCGGATGCGTACGCGCAAGCGGGTCGGTGTCATCGGATCGTTCGTGTGGGATGTGCTCCACGGACGCGACGGTCGGAGTGTCCCCATCGAGGAGTGGGGGGGCATCACCTACTCGCTCTCGGCGCTGGACGCCGCGCTGTCTGATGAATGGGAGATTGTACCGCTCGCGCTCGTGGGTCAGGACCTCGTGGACAAGGCACGCCTATTCTGCCGCGGGTTGCGACACATGGCGGCGGATGCGGAGCTGATCGGTGTCCCCTACCCCAACAATCGCGTTGAACTGCGCTACCTCGACGACGAGCGTCGTAGCGAACATCTCTCCGGCGGCGTCCCACCATGGCAATGGCTTGGCCTCAAGCCCGTACTTGAAGCCGCGCAACTCGACGCGTTGTACATCAATCTGCTGAGCGGCTTCGAACTCGATTTGGAGACGGCCCAGCTGATTCGCGCGCACTTCACGGGGCCGATCTATTGCGACCTGCACATGCTCGTCATGGCGGTGCAGTCGGACGGACTGCGTGTGCCGCGCCCCCTGCCGAACGTGGCGGAGTGGTGCGCCTGTTTCGACATCCTGCAGGTGAACGAGGATGAGCTGCAGATGATGGCGCCGGATGCGATGGCGCTGGCCGCGACGGCGATGGCCGCCGGAACGTCGATGCTGTGTGTGACCCTCGGCAAGCGCGGCTCCGTGTATTTCACGGCGCCCGGGGTGGAGCGGCTGGCCGACCTGCCGCCACGTCGGGCGCGCGCGGCCCCGTTGGTCACCTCGCCCCGAGGCGGCGCCGGTGCGCTGGGGGCGGTGCGGACGGCACTGGTGCCGTCCGTCCCGACGCGCATTGACGGTCCGGGGGATCCAACCGGATGCGGCGATGTGTGGGGTGCCACCAATTTCTCGCGGCTGCTTGCCGGTGATAAGTTGACGGAGTCGATGGCAGCCGCGAGTCACGCGGCGTCGCGCAATGTCGAACATCGGGGCGCGACCGGGCTCGCGCAGCACCTCCGTGGAGAGCTGAGCACTCCGTGACCGCCGTCATCAGCCTGCCTGCGTCGCTCGACGAACACACCTTCGAACAGGTCTTCGCGGACCTCGCCGCCATCCCGGCGGGATCGAAGGTGCTCGTGGACGGCCGCAAGGTCCGGTGGGCGTCGCCCTTTGGCCTGACGGCGCTTCTCTGCCTACCGCAGTCACGTCCGGACGATGCGATGACCTTCGCGCTCCCCGAGCTGCACGACACTCTCTCGTACTGGCAGCGCGCGGGGTTCGTGCACCATGCGGCCAGCGTATACGAGTTGCTCGGCGAGGTCCCGCGCCAACGTGCTGAGCACGAGCGGAACGTGTTACTTGAAGTCACGCCCATCACCGAAAGCGACGATGTGCATGCCGTCGTGGGGCGCATTCAGCAAAAGGCCGCCGACATCCTGCATGGCCAGTTGCATCTGGATGCCGCGGTGACCGGTGCGTTCGGCATGACGCTCAGCGAAGCCTGCCAGAACATCGTCGAGCATGCGGGAACGGGCGGATGGGTGGCCGTGCAGACGTACAACTATGCGAAGACGCTGGGCCGACGCGTGGTACAGATTGCGGTCTGCGACGCGGGGGTCGGGTTCCGTCGGTCGCTGGAGAGCACCCCGGCGCACCGCCGCAGCGACCGCTGGGGCGACGCGACCGCCCTCGAAGATGCGGTCGTCCGCGCGCACAGCCGGTTTCGTCACGGCGACGCCGGGCGCGGTCAGGGGCTCGCTGGCATCCGCCGATTCATCGGACGCTGGAACGGCAAGATGTCCGTGCGCAGTGGCACGGCGCGCATCGTGATTGCGCAGGGGTGGGACGATGACGCGCCCATGACCGAGGGGCTCGCCGCGTTCCCTGGTGCACAGATGCAGATCCTGATCCCCGAACGGCTCGAGAGCGAAGTGCCGGCTCGTCCCAGGGGGGCCGCCGCATCGGCCCGTAACCGCGGAACCCGATGATGATGCATATCGATCTGGGCACCGTGTTGCGTGGTTCGGTGTGTGATCTGTACTCCAATCTGGTCACGCGCCCGACCGGCGCGGCCGTGCGGAGCGCGATCGAACGGCAGGTACAGGAAATCGGGGCGCCGATCGTGACCACTATCGATTTTTCGCAGGTGCAATTGCTCGATTTCTCCTGTGCCGACGAAATCGTGGCCAAGCTGCTGCTGCGCTACAGTGACGTGGATGGCCCACGCGGTTATCTCACCGTTCGCGGGTTGTCCGACAGCCATCTGGATCCGATTGAATCCGTCCTCGAACGACATGGTTTGGCCCTGGTGTCCTGGCATCAGGGAGAAGCCGAGTTGTTCGGCCACGTGGACGATGACGAGCGCACCCATTGGGAAGTGGTGCGTGATCACGGCCCCGTCACGACCGCGACGGTCGCGTCGATCCTGTCGATGGACGAGGATCGTACCGGCGCGCAGCTCACGCGTCTGGCCGGGCGGCGATTGATCATGCCACGCGATGGCGGATATACGGTACCGGGCTCCGTGCGAGGGACAACATGAGTACGACGGGACGCGGTCCATCAGGTCCTGGCGGACCGGGTGGGAATCGGAAACTCGGGATGTTCAGCGGCTTTGCCCCGCCACTGCAGGTCGTGGGATACTTCGGCACGCGAAAAGGCGATCCGGAGCGCGGGCCCCTCGTGATCATGCGTGCCGACGATGCCTTGATCCGGTTGGTCAGCGAGGGGGAGCTGGTGCGGATCGTGACCGATCGCCGGTCGGAGATTGCCGAATTGCGGATCGACGACACCCTGCCGCGTGGGGGCGTGGTCCTGCGCGATGTGGCCGGTGCGGCTCCGTCGGAGATCATTCGCATCATGCGGCTGGACACCGACACGAAGCCGCGTGCCTGATCGGGTGAGGGATCGACATCCTGCCGAGTCCTTCTCCCCGTCGTGTTCGGCCGTTATCCTCGAAAAGGCGGCCTCAGCGGTGATCGAGAGTGAAGGCATCCGATCCCCGTCACCGGCTCTCACGACACTTCCCACCGCGGGATTGGAGTAGCGATGTCGGGCATCGTTCGCGTTGCGCACGTCTCGAAGGAATATCCCCGGTCCGGGATGGCGTTGCGCGACGTGTCGTTCGAGATCCAGAAGGGCGAGTTCGTCTTCCTCGTCGGGCACTCCGGCGCCGGGAAGAGCACCTTGCTTCGCCTGCTGTCGATGGCGGAGCAGCCGTCCAGTGGGGATCTCCGCGTCTCGGGCTACACCAGTTCCAGCATTCGCCCCCGCGAAATTCCGAAGCTGCGCCGACGGCTGGGGATCGTCTTTCAGGATTACCGGCTCCTTCCGGATCGAACGGCGGCACAGAACGTGGCCTTCGCCATGGAGGTGACGGGTGTCTCCAATGCGGTAATCACGCCGCGGGTGGTGAAGCTGCTGGGGCAGGTCGGCCTTGGGCACAAGCTCGATGCCTTTCCGCACGAATTGTCCGGTGGTGAACAGCAGCGCGTGGCGATTGCCCGCGCGCTCGCCAATGAACCGTTCCTGCTGCTGGCCGACGAACCCACCGGGAATCTGGACGATCGCGCCACCCATGCGATCTACATGTTGCTGCGGGAAATCAACGCCAAAGGCACCGCCGTCCTGATGGCCACGCACGACGTGGCGATGATTCACCGTTCGGGGCAACGCTTCATCGAACTGGAACGCGGCGAATTGGTATACGACGGGAACGACATGGCGCGCCTACTCGTCGACCTGAGGGCCAAGCGATGACGCTGGCCTTTCGGGAGGTCCGGCTGGCCTTCAATCGAGCGCCCCTCCTCGGGATCCTCGGCGCCGTCACGATTGCCTTTTCGCTGTACGCCTTCGGATTGTTCGGGCTCGTTGCGCTCAACATTCAACAGGCGTTGCGTGAGGTCGAGGACCGTGTCGAGGTCCGGGCCTTCCTGATCGAGCAGGCCTCCGACGGAGACGTCGAAGAGCTGATGCAGGCGCTCAATCGGATGCCGGAGGTCGCGGACGTCGGCTATGTGTCGCCCGATTCCGCGCTGCAACGGGCGCGCGCCGAGCTCGAGGAGTTCCGCGATGTCATGGACGGCGTATTCCTCCCTGGCTCGGTCGAGCTGCGGCTCAAGCCGGGGATGCGCGATCCGGCCCAGGTGGAGAAGATCTCCGAACGGTTGCGTCGGTATGGGATCGTCGATGAAGTACGCTATGGACGCGAGTGGGTGGAGAAACTCTACCGCATTCGCAACGTGGTCGGGGTGGCCGGCACGGTCCTCGGCAGCGTGTTCGCGCTGGTGGCCGTGATCATCATCGGGTCCACTATCCGCATGTCGATTCTGGCTCGCGCGCGCGAGATCGAGATCATGCGCTTCGTTGGCGCCACCAACGGATTTATCCGCCTGCCCTACCTGCTCGACGGCGCCATCAAGGGCTTGGTGGGAGGGGGCGTGGCGCTGCTGCTCACGTGGGTGACCAGCACGCTCGTGAGTTCGACCGTCATGCAAACCCGCTACTTCTCGGTCGGGCAGATGCTGCTCGGGTTGCTCGCCGGCGGCGTGTTGGGGCTGCTGGTCAGCTGGCTGTCCGTCGGGCGGCACCTGCGCGACGTCCCACAGGGATGACGATGCGGTCCATGCGCCGCCGTTGGTACGCCGAGGTGACGCGCGCGGCCATGGGTTCCACGCTCCTGGCGTTGGTAGGGCTGTGGGTCCCCGTGACGGCGTGGGGGCAGAGCGTAGCGGCGCAACCGCCCCGTTCGGGCGGGTCCACCTCCGCTGATCAGCGATTGCGGCAACAGCAGGAGGAATTGGATAAGCTCCGCCGCGAACGGACCGATCTCGAAGCGCAGATGAACAACCTCCAGCGCAACGTACGGTCGATTGCGGATGAGGTGAATAACCTCGAGGCACAACGGCGCACCACCGAGCGTCTGGTGCGCGCGCTCGACACGCAACTCGAAACGATTAACGACGAGGTCATCCGGACCGGCAGCAGTCTGTATGCCGCGGAACAGGAGCTGGTCAACAAGCGCGGCACCCTGCAGCAACGCATGACCGATATCTACAAGCGCGGCAGCCTCTACGATGTGGAAGCGATGCTGTCGGCGCAGTCGTTTGCCGGTCTCGTGGCCCGATACCGGTATCTGCACGATCTCGCCCTTCGCGACCGGGGACTCGTCCATCGCGTCGAGGGGCTCCGCGACCAGATCGTCAATCAGCGAGAGCGCCTCACCCAATTGCAGGACGATGTGAGTCGCAATCGACGCGAGAAGGACGTGGAGGCCCGCCGCTTGGCCGACCTGGAAATGGCGCGGCAGCGCAATCTCTCAGCGGTCCAGCGATCCGCGGTCGAGATGCGCGCGCGGTTGGCGCAGCTCTCGCGCGATGAATCCCGCATCACCAACGCGATTTCCACGATCGAGACGGCACGCCGTCGCGCGGAGACGGCGCCCAATGCCCGGCCCCTCGCGCCATCAACGATTCGCACGACCGACCTCGGCAAGCTGGATTGGCCCGTGGACGGGACCATCCTGTACCGGTTCGGTCGGGTGATCAATCCGAACAACACGACCACGCGCTGGAATGGCATCGGGATCGGTACAACCGTCGGCACGCCGGTGCGCGCCATTGCCGCCGGCGAGGTGATGCTGGCCGAATCCGTCGGGACGTATGGCCCCACGGTGATCGTGCAGCACGGTGGCGGCGACTACTCGGTGTACGGATCGCTGTCTCGCGTGGATGTGCGACGCGGTCAACAGATCACGAAGAGTCAGGTGCTGGGAACAGTGGGGGCCGCCGACCCGGAGCTGCCACCACATCTGCACTTCGAAATCCGCCCCAAGGGGCGCGCCGTGGATCCGCTCGAGTGGCTCCGCCGCCAACGGTAATGTGTTTCCTGGGCGCGTTCGCGCGCCCATCGCTCACGCCTCGCGTTCCTCATGCCAGCCAAGCACACTCCGAAGACCACCAAGAAGGTCACCGTCAAGGCGCCATCGATCTCCGCGCCAATCACGGTGGATGCCGGCGATTGGACCCGTGATTCCGCGCCATTGGGTGCCCACGTCTCGATCGCCGGTGGTACGTGGGAAGCCGCCGCTCGCGCCCGGGAAATCAGTGCGACGGGCGCTCAGGTTTTCACCAAACAGGCGAATCGCTGGGCCGAGCGGGAGATCGAGGCCACGGAGGCCGCGCGTTTCCGTGAAGGGATGGCCGCCACCAACGTCCGGTGGATCTGTGCGCACGATTCCTACCTGATCAATCTGGCCTCGCCCGATCCGGAACTCCGTGCGCGCTCAGTCGCCAGCTTCCGCGCCGAACTACGGCGCTGCCACGCACTCGGGCTTGATGCGCTGGTGTCGCACCCGGGCAACTACATGGACGACCGCGCCAGTGGTCTGGCGCGGAATGCCGACGGCATCGTTGAAGCGCTTGAGGCCGAGCCAGGGCCGACCCGCCTGCTCATGGAGCTGACGGCAGGTCAGGGCACGGTACTGGGTTCAACGTTTACCGAGATGGCATCGCTGCTCGAGCGGATCCCGTCCGCCCTCCGTCCACGCGTGGGCGTTTGTCTCGACACGGCCCACGTGTGGGCCGCCGGCTATGACGTGGCAACGCAGTACGACGACGTCTGGCAGCAGTTCGCCGATACGCTGGGATTCGATCAACTCGGCTGCCTTCACCTCAATGACTCCAAAGCCAAGCTGGGTTCACATCTCGATCGGCATGACCTCATCGGCGAGGGGACGATCGGCAGCGCCGTCTTCCAACGCATCATGACCGATCCTCGTCTCGCGCAGATACCGAAGATTCTGGAGACACCCAAGGGCGACACCCCCGCGGAAAACGACGGGCGCATGCTGCGCCTGCTGCGCGGCTTCGCCGGCGGTGCAGCAACGCTCCTGATGTCGTGCCTCGCACCAGCCATCATGAGCGGCCTGACGCCAAGCGTGGTGGTGGCGCAAGGCGCGCCGCTCGGCACGTGGAGCGCCGTGCAGGAGGTCACCGGGATGGTCGGCAGTCGCTGGCTGGATGGCACGCGGGCACCGCGGGTGTCCAGTGCGATCGGTGGCGCCATCGGGATCGGCATCATGAAGCCGGTCAATCCGCAGCTTCATACCGGCGTGCAGCTGCGAGTCGGTGTCCATCCGCTGGAGTTGCAGGAACAGGGACAACGATGGGATGGCGGGACATTGCGAGAAATCGACCTGCTCGCCTCGGTGTCGATGGCCGCGTTCCAGCAGCAGCGTTTCGAATTCCGTTGGGACGCCCAAGGCGGCGCGGCGGTGCTGGGAGGCGCGGCTGATCTCCCACCGTTTCGCGATCTGGGATTGCTGTCGCCGATGGGCGAGGTTGGGCTGAGCGCCGCACGACGGCCACCAGGTGATCAGGTCGGGACCCGTCGGACCTTCGTCTATGCGCGGGTCGGTGCCGTGCGACTGAACGCCACCACGGTCCGATCGATCGTCAGTAGCGGATGGGTTCCCCGGTTGGTCATCGGTATCCGGAGTGCACGATGAGCGTAATGATGCGCATGCGCATGGCGTGGGTGGCCGCTGCGATGCTGGGTGTTGCGGGTTGTGAGTCGCCGACGCTGGCGCGGCCGGGATTCGCGTACGATCCGACGTCGCTGACCAACGGTCAGGTCTATCGATGGGCCAGCGGGAGCCGCGTCAAAGTGTGGATCGTCCCAACCAGTGCCGGCTCCGGCCCCGACCTGGCGAGCGCCGTCGCCACCGCCGTCGCCGAATGGAATGCCCTCCCGGTCTTCCGCGAGTACCGCCTTGAAGGCGCAGCCTCAATCGCGGAAGCCAACATTGTGGTCGTCGCCAGAACGGCGCCGGTACCGCTCGCCCCCGCGACGGCCTGCCCGTTCCTCCCCGGCGGCGCCGGCTACACGTACATATGCCCGCAGGGAGGTCGTGCCGTTCGCCTTGCTGCGAACGGGGCGCCGACGACGGCATCTGTCCTGATCAGCATCGATGTCGGACGCGCCTCAACCCAGACCGCTCTTGATGCCATCGTGTCGCACGAGTTCGGGCATGCGCTCGGTATCGGAGGGCACAGCCTGACCGCGCAGGACGTGATGTTCGGAGCGCCGACCATCGTCACCCCGAGTGACCGGGATGCCCAGACGATGCAATTCCTCCTCGGTGCC
>Ga0315902_10008860_pt1 | contig 13565 bp, 10 predicted proteins | sample LakEriMetagenome_9_FD_203523 | JGI IMG/M metagenome (GOLD analysis project Ga0315902, IMG submission 203523) | Freshwater fungal communities from buoy surface, Lake Erie, Ohio, United States - Buoy 12 MA117 | ecosystem: Environmental > Aquatic > Freshwater > Lake > Lake biofilm | place: USA... | reverse complement strand
GCTACAGATTCAACCGACGCTTCGACCTCAAGAACATCGTGCCCACCCTCATTGCCGATGTCCTTCGGGCAACGAAGATGCCGGAGCGGGCTATACGAGGGGCGGCTGAGGCTCATGCCTAATCAGGTAGCGTTGAAGACATAGTCGGCCGCCGCAGTGCCATTGACGCGGTAGCGAGAGAAGCGATTGAAGCTGTCGTACTCGTAGCCCTCGACGGTGGCACCGGAAGCCTGGGTCAAGTTGCCGGCGACATCGTAAGTGAAGCTGCGTGGCGCCGAACCGCCCGTGGCCTCGAGTCGGTTGCGGCCAGTTGCCGTGGTGTAAGTCATCGTCGCACCAGCTGAGACCGAGCCGGTGCGGTTGCCATTTGTGTCCCACGCGTATGAAGTGCCGTCGCCACTTCGCAAGCCTTGCGTCACGCGTCCGCGATTGTCATAGCTCAAGTCGGTGCGGCTGGGTACAGCCGAGGACTCGTCGAGCAGTGAAATGAGCCCCGTGTCGTGGTATCCCAGCCGAAGTCCGTAGGCACCGCCACCCAACAACTCATTGGCTCGACCGTCGGCGTCCATTCGCGTTGCGCGAGGCAGTCCATTGCCGAATCGCCAGCCGATGGTCGGGCCGTTTACGGGCTGGTATTGAAACGAGTCCATCAGGACGGTCGTCCCGCTCGGCCTTTCGGCCCAGACACGCGTGACTCGCCCTCCCGCATCGTGGTCGTAGCGTAGCGTCAGCCCGGCGGTCGCTGGGTAGGCGTGCGTTTTGAGGCGGCCAGCGATGTCGTAGTCCCAACGTGTGGTGTGGCTCGTCGGTCCCACGGTGGCCGTCATCTCGACCAGTTCGCCTGCCGCCGAGTATCGATATCGTGTCGAGGTCTGCGGGCCGGTCAAACTCGTCAGTCTGCCGAGGCCGTAGGTGCCTTCATCGTAGACGTAAGTCTCGGTCGAACCCGAGGCCGATCGGCTAACGAGGCGCCCAAGTAGGTCATAGCCATATGCGACCTGTACACCATCGGCCCGTGTCTCCGAGATCCGGTTGCCCAACAGGTTATAGCCATACTGCTTGGTGCCGGAATCGGGATTGGTTTCGCTCATAACCTCGCCAAAGCCGTTGTAGGTGTAGCGGGTCACGGCGCCACGCGGGTCAGTCACGGACTCCAGGTTTCCGTCGGCGTCGTAGCCATATCGAATCTCCGAATTGTCGGGGAGGATCGTCTTGTTCAAGCGCACTTTCCAAAGGAACTCGTGCCGGGTCACCTGGTTCCCGCTTTCGCTAACCACCGTCTGGGAGGTGCGGTTACCATCCGGGTCGTACCGATACTCAGTCCGCTGACTGTTGTTGCCAACAAGGTTGTATGGCCTACCCAGAGAATCTTGCTGCTCGATGGATACGAAATCTGAAGCTGCGCGCGTCGAGAGCACGCCTGACGCGAACTCGGGCTCAAGCCGCGGCGACGCACTACGCACCGTCAGTGCGTCGGGTCTTTCGAAGAGAGTGAATCGGTCTTCACGGTCGCCGATGGCCTTAACTCGCCCCGAGAATGCATAGCGAAATCGCTGCACACTGCCCTCCGGATACAAAACATCCCTCGGATTTCCGTCGGGGTGGTATGCGAAGGCCATGCTGCGGACACCTGCGGGCAGTTGCAGATCACTGCGCGCAAGCTGCCCACGGCCGGTGTAGGTGTAGATCGTGACGACGCCATTGGGGTCGGTGTATGTGCCGGGCTGCCCATAGGCGTTGAATCCCGCCCAAGTATGGGTGTGTCCGACCGAATTCACGTGGCTGATTCGATTGCCTTGGGTATCATAACGGTCGGTCGTTACTGCTGTCCGGTTGGCGTCAACGCGATGGCGTTGCACGACTGAAGCCAGCATTCCATTCGAATGCACGGCGTATTCGTAGTTGACAGCGCGAACCTGCTGAGTTCTCAGGTCCACGGTCTCTACCGACTTCAATCGACCGACTCCCGGCCCTTCGCCTTCTCGCACGTAGCGGTACCTCTCCGCGAGGACGGGTGTGTCGACGGCGTTCTTGTATTGCGTCTCGGTCAGGTCATCGCCATCCCACGTGTTGATCTTGACGCGACGCATCAATGTGCCGTTTGCGCTCTCCTCTCGGACCAGGCGGCCGACCGAGTCGTAAGTGGAGTGGACGTTGGGCTTACCCCAACGGCTGCTGAATGAGACTCTGCCAGCGCTGTCGTACTGCTGACTGGAGGCGGCCCAGTCGCAGGTTGGCGTGCTACTGCGCCTGACGTTGACAAGCCGAAACTCACCCGAGATATCCTTGAACCGATAGGTGGTCACAGAACCACGGACATCTGTATGCTTGGTCCACCGCTCCAGGGTCAAGTCGTCAACGCCATACTCAAAAGTGTCGCGCTCTTCCGCGTCCTCGAACTGGCTCAACCGTGCCCGCCTATCGGGGAGGTAGGCGTATCGAGTCCGCCGCTCACCGTTGACGGAGTATCCGGTAAGCAGTGTCTTGTCGGATTCTTCATAGTGATAGGTTGTGGTCGTGACGACTTCTCCCGCATGGGCAGGAAGGCTGACTGTGGTCAGCATGCCGCTCACGGAGTCATAACCGTACGACCAGACGTTGCCTGCCTGATCGTCGATCCGCGAAACACGCCCGTTTAGCCAAGTGAGCGATAGTGACTTGCCACCCGCATTGATGATTCTCGAAACCTGATTGGCTGCATTCCTCTCGTAGTTTGTCTGAAGGCCATCAATATTGATGACCGACTGGATGAAGGCCGCCCGGTTGTAGTTGTAAGTGATCCTTTCGCGGATCAATGTCCACCCTCCCCCCGAGACCCGATAGAGCGTGCCGGCCTCACTGCCGCCAGGGGCGGCGTAGACACGAAGAATCAAGGTCGACATCGATCCAACGTCCGGCGTTGGCAGGCCGAGAGCTCGAGACTTCGCAGCAGATTCCACCTCGGCGTTGAGGCTCAGTGCTCGACGCTGAACGGAAGAGAGCTTCGCCGCGACTGGTGCTGGTCCACCACCGGGTACGCCCAACTGGCGGAACATCACCCGCTTCCCATCGGCTTGGACCATGGTCACGGTAAGGGGGTGACACATCGTTGTACCTGGCGGCGTGTAGCAAGGGCCGCTGCGATCCGCGATCTGCGGCAGATCGATGTTCGAATGCCAATGCGGACCGAACATCGACCCTCGATTCTGCTGACTTCGATACCCACGCAGAATCGACAGCCCCTCCATCGAACCGTCGAATCGATCCACTTGGTCCAGCGACTTTTCGCCGGTTGAAAGTTTAACTGGGTTGTCAGTGGAAGCGTCCGTTCCACCAGCATCTTCGCCGTCGCATTTTGCCTTGCCCTTGCTTGAGTTACTCTGGGCTTTGGACCGCGCCTTTTCTTTCTCGCGTCTGTCTTTGTTATGGGCGGGATTGCTGGAAACGAATGTCATCGAGGCGGGAGGCCCAAGACCGGCACCGATAGGCTTGTCGTTTTTCTTGAGCTTAACGCCTGTGACCTCGATCCTCTGGGCGGCTGGCTTATCCGGGCCAGAGGCGTACGAAAAATCAGTCCCCAGCAGAACGACAGCTGTACCCAGTGCAACGGCCAGGCGAAGCCAAACCGACGGTGTGCCAGTGCCCGACAGCGGATGACGAGTTAAAGATCGCGGCTTCGCCAGCGGGGGGGAATGCTCCAGCATCGAGTCACCTCTCAGGTTAAGACCCTTTGTCCCTCTGTGGGGAATCGTAGGTCAATTCCTTGACTAGATTCGATGCTGTTGCAAACCCTCAAGCCGATGAATCGGCAATTGCCCTATCCACAACCCGTACGAAGAAAGCCAAACGCTACAAGTCCGATCACCACTCCCGCAACTTCGTCCTCAGCCTTGCGATGGACTGGCTGTGGAGCTGGCAGACGCGGCTTTCTGTGACGCCCAGGACGGCGGCGATTTCCTTCAGGTTCATGTCGTGCTCGTAGTACATGCTCATCACGTACTGCTCGCGTTCGGGCAAGTGCTTGATCGCCACGACCAGGGCCTCGCGCATTCGGCGGTCCTGCAGCCGGGCCATGGGGTTGGCCTCGTCGTCGGCGACGTGGCGGTCCAGGAAGTCCTCGTCGCCGTCGTCGCCGCTCATGTCCTCCAGGTAGATCAACTGGGTGCCGCGCACCTTGCCCAGCAGTTCCTGGTAGTCGACCAGGCTCAGGCCCATCTCGCGGGCGATCTCGCTTTCGCTCGGGGCGCGGCCGTGGCGCTGCTCGAGCTTGTGCACGGCGGCCTCGATGCTGCGCTGGTGGCGGCGGTCACCTCGGCTCATCCAGTCGTTGCCACGCAGCTCGTCGAGCATCGCGCCGCGGATGCGCTGGGTGGCAAAGGTCTCGAACTGCACGCCCTGGGCGGCGTCGAACCGGCCCAGCGCGTCGGACAGGCCGATCATGCCCACCTGCACCAGGTCGTCGAGTTCGACGTTGGCCGGCAGCTTGGCGATCATCTGGTGCGCCAGGCGCCGCACCAGCGGGCTGTACTGCTTGAGCAGGGCGTTGGAGTCGAGTTGACCTTTGGCGGTGTACATGGTCTGGGCTCTGGTCGGAGTGCGGTTCAGGGAAGTCGGGTCTGCGGTGGCGGCGCTTGGGCAGGCCGTCAGGCGCGGGCGTCGCTGGCGACGTGGCGGCCCCGTGGGGCACGCTCGGGCCAGGCAGCCGGCTGGCTCGGGTCGATCGAGAGTTGCATGGCGAGCAATTCGCTCAGCTCGCGTGGCGCCGGCTGCGAGTCGAGCGCTGCGGGGTCGACTTCGGCCCAGCCGTGCAGCAGTGCACCGAGGAAGCCGTCCAGGCAGCGCGCGACACTGCCCGCGATGGCCTCGCCTCGCGGGGTGCCGGGGCGCCCCGCCAGCACAAGGTCGAACGTCATCAGCTCGCACCGTTGGGCCAGCAGCTTGGCCGCCGCGTAGGCGTGCTTGACGCTCTCCGGGTGATCGGCCGCCAGCAGGATCGGCCTGGCGGCCCGCCGCACGAACATCCGCGCCAGATGGGCCGCTTCGGCGTGCAGCACGATGGCGTCGCATTGCGGCGCAGCGCGCAGGATGGCATCGACGAAGCCGGCTGCCGAGCCACGGGTGTCGACAAAGGCCAGCGGCAAGCCACGCGCTGCCAGGTAGGACAGCCGGGGTGCGACCCTGACGATGCCGGAGGCGATGTCGAGCCGCGTCAGTTCAGCAGCCGCCTGTGAATGCGCCGAGGCATCGACCACCAGCACCTCGCGGCCCTGGGCGGTGAGTTCGGCGGCGACGCGGTCCAGCACCAGCCCCGCAAAGGCGACGTGTGGATTGGCCACCAGGGGCAGCAGCCGCTGGCGGTGACCCGCGAACAGCCGGCGCAGGCCGTCGGCCTGGTCGAGCATGCCGGCCTGCGAAGGGGCGTAGAAGTCGCGCATGGAGTCGGGGTGTCGTCGGTTCGGGGTGCTGCCGGCGATCACGCCACGGCGGCGGCAAGGCCGGTGTTGGCGGCCGCGTGCGCCGCCACGTGGGGCAGGCCGGCGAAGATCAGGCTCACGTCGCCCTCGTCGAGCTTCCAGGCCGAGCCGGTTGCCGCCTTCATCGCGCGCTGCACCAGCGCGCCGGCGGACAGGCGGTGCCAGTCCTCGGGCACCCGCTGGCCATTGGCCACGGCCAGCACCTTGACCCGGTGGCGGATCACGGCGTCCAGCGCGGGGGCGAGCTTCACGGCCTCGTCGATCTTGCTCAGCACCAGACCGGCGCAGGTGCCGGCACGGTAGGCGATCAGCTGATCCTCGAGGGTTTCACCTTGCGCCGAGGCGTTGAGGACCAGGATGCGCTTGATGCTGCGGTGGCTGAGCATTTCCATCAGCTCCTTGGTGCGGCTGTCGCGCTGTCCAATCCCGGCGGTGTCGATCAGCACCATGCGCTTGCTGGACAGAAGCTCGAGCAGGTCGTCCAGGCTGGCGCGGTCATGTGCCGTGTGCACCGGAACACCCAGGATGCGGCCATAGGCCCGCAACTGCTCGTGGGCGGCCACGCGGTAGGCGTCGAGCGTGATCAGCCCGAGGTTGGCCGCACCATACCGGGTGGCAAACGCGGCGGCCAGCTTGGCGGTGGAAGTGGTCTTGCCGACACCGGTGGCGCCGACCATGGCGTAGACACCGCCCTGCTCTTCCAGGGCCGGCTCGCGCTCGGCGGTCGCCAGGTTGCGCTCCAGCACGCTGGCGGCCCAGGCGGCTTCGTCGCCGTCGGCGGGCAAACCTTCGAGCAGCTTGCGCACGAGCGCTGGCGAGAAGCCGATCTCCATCAGCTTCTGCGACAGCTGGGCCTGACGCGGCTGCCGCTGGAGCTTCTCCATGTACGCCAGGGCGCCGAAGCGCTGCTCGATCAGGCCCCGCATCTCGCGCAGTTCGCTGGACAGCAGGGCCATCTGCTCGCTCTGTGGCGCGGGCTCGGTGCCACGACCCCCTCGGCCGGCGACGCCGGCCAAGGCGGCGGATCCGGCATCGATGCCCAGGACCACGTCGTCCAAAACCGGCAGCTCGAGCGCAGCCGCTGACGCGGACGCCGCGGCGCTGCCACGCGCAGCACGCGCCATCGCCGATTCGACTTGAGCGACCGGGGCCGCGGCGCTGGACTCGGCGGCGCGACGCTTGAGCATGCGATCGCGCACATAGCCCTGGAAGGACAAGGTACTCATCTCCAGCGCCTGCACGTCCTGCTGCACGCTGCTGGCCGGAGCATCGAAGGCCGGCTCGGTGCGGACGCCGTCCTTGCGGCCTTCGGTGCGGGTGTCCTGGCGGGTGTCCTGGCGGGTCTCCTTGCGGGCTTCCTTCGGCAGGTCCCTGGGGGCTTCCTTGCGGGTCTCCAGTCGCGGCTCGAGCAGGGCCTGCTGGCGCTGCTCCATCCGCTGCTGCAGGCTGCCGGTGGGGCTGGCCGCAGCCGCGCGCGGCTGGGCCACGTGTTCGAGCTGATGCACGCTCTCCGGAGCCATCGCCAGCACCTCCACGCCCTCGGCGCACGGGCGGGTGGACATCACGACGGCGTCGTCGCCGAACTGCTGGCGCACCAGGGCCAGGGCGTCGCGCGAGGTGCGGGCGGTGAAGCGCTTCAAGTTCATGCTGTGGCTCCGATGACGGAAGCGATTCGGATCGAATGCGTATCAGGGATCTCGCTGTGCGCGAGGACCTTCAGACGGGGTGCTGCGCGCTTGAGCAGGCGTGACAAGGGCGCGCGGAGCGCATCGGGCACCAGCAGACAGGCGGGCTGCCCCATGTCCTCCTGGGCGCGGGCGGTGTCCGCGGCATTGCGCGTCAGGGTGTCGGCGACCCCGGGGTCGAGCGCCGCACCGTGCGGCGACGCCAGGGCCTGGCCGATCAGCCGTTCCAGGTCCGGCGCCAGTGCGATCACGTCAAGCTCGCGGCTGGAGCCATAGATCTGCTGCACGATGGCGCTGGACAGGTGCACTCGCACGCGGCGGGCCAGCTCTGCGGCGTCGCCGGTGGTCGGCGCGTGTTCGGCCAGGCAATCGATGATCGAGCGCATGTCGCGGATGTGCACGCCTTCCTCGAGCAGCAGCTGCAGCACGCGCTGGAGCGTGGCGATGCCGACCATCTTCGGCACGACATCCTCGATCAGTTTCGGAGCCAGCTTTGTCACGTGATCCACCAGTTGTTGCACCTCGACGCGACCGAGCAACTTGGCCGCGTGAACCTGCATCAAGTGTGAGAGGTGGGTGGCGATGACGGTCGCGCAATCAACGACCGTAAACCCGCTCATTTGGGCCAGCTCCCGGTGCTGCTCCTCGATCCACACCGCCGGCAGGTTGAACGCCGGATCGACCGTCGCGGTCCCCGGAAGACGCGTGGTCGCTCCGCCGGGGTTGATGGCCAGGAACCGCCCCGGGTAGGCCTGGACTTCGCCGACGACCGCACCGCGCAGCGTGACGCGGTACATGTCCGGCGCCAGCTCGAGGATGTTGTCGCGGATGTGCACCGGCGGCGGCAGGAAGCCCACGTCCTGGGCGAACTTCTTGCGCACGCCCTTGATGCGGCCGAGCAGGTCGCCGCCCTTGGTCTTGTCGACCAGCGCGATGAGGCGGTAGCCGACCTCCAGCCCGAGCGTGTCGACCGGCTGCAGGTCGTCCCAGCTGGCCTCGGTCGACGCCGGCTTGACCTCGGCCCGCTCCGCAAACTGCGGCTGCTCGGCGCGGCGTCGCTGGCTGCGGTGCAACTGCCAGGCCAGTGCCGCCAGCGCCCCCCCCATGATCAGGAAGACCAGGTGCGGCATGCCGGGGATCAGCCCCAGCGCCAGCAGGATGGCTGCCGTGATGCCGAAGGCCCGCGGCGAGTCGAAGACCTGGCTGCTGATCTGGCTGCCGATGTCGGACTCCTTGCCGACCCGCGAGATGACGAGTGCCGCCGCGACCGAGATCAACAGCGCCGGGATCTGCGCCACCAGCGCGTCGCCGACGGCCAGCATCACGTAGTTCTCGGCGGCCTGGCCCGCCGACAGGCCATGCATGGCCATGCCGATGACGAAGCCGCCGATCATCGTGATGAACAGGATCAGCAGGCCCGCGATCGCGTCGCCGCGCACGAACTTGCTCGCACCGTCCATCGAGCCGAAGAAGTCGGCCTCCTCGGCCACCTCGCTGCGGCGGCGCCGGGCTTCCTTCTCGTCGATCAGACCGGCGTTCAGGTCGGCGTCGATCGCCATCTGCTTGCCCGGCATCGCATCGAGCGCAAACCGTGCGCCGACTTCCGCGATGCGCTCGGCACCCTTGGTGACGACGACGAAGTTGATGACGACCAGGATGGCAAAGACGATCAGGCCGACAGCGAAGTTGCCCCCGATCAGGAAGTGACCGAAGGCCTCGATCACCTTGCCCGCGGCGCCAGGGCCGGTATGGCCCTCCATCAGCACGACCCGGGTCGAGGCGATGTTCAGGCTCAGGCGCAGCAGCGTCGTCGCCAGCAGCACTGTCGGCAGCGCCGCGAAGTCCAGCGGCTTGACCATCTGGGTGCTGACGAACATCACCATCAGGGCCAGCGCGATGTTGAAGGTGAACAGGATGTCCAGCAACAGCGGCGGCAACGGCAGGACCATCATCGCCAGCATCAGCACGACGAAGACCGGCAGCACGATCGCCTTGGCACCGCTTCCGGAGCGGAACAGGCCGTTCATCCAGGCGACGACGGGGTTCGAATTCACAGCTCAGGCTCCCGGCGTGCGGCCGCGGCAGTACGGGCCGACACGAAACGATCGGACAGCGGGTCCATGTCCTCCGGGACTTCAGGCGTCGGCTCGGCCAGCCTGGCCGCCTGCGGCGTGCCGGCCGCTTCACGGAGCTGGAAGACCCAGGCCAGCACCTGGGCCACGGCGGTGAAGAGCCGGGCCGGGATCTCCTGGTCCAGCTCGGTGTGGGCGTAGAGGGCCCGCGCCAATGGAGGCGCCTGCAGCACCGGCACCCGATGCTCCTTGGCCAGGTCTCGGATCCGCATCGCCAGCAGATCGGCGCCCTTGGCCACGACCCTGGGTGCCGAAACACCGCCGGGTTCGTACTTCAGCGCCACGGCGTAGTGGGTCGGGTTCATCACGACCAGGTCGGCCGTCGGCACGGCGGCGAGCATCCGCTTGCCGGCCAGTTGCTGCATCAGGCCGCGCCGGCGCGCCTTGATCTCCGGGTTGCCCTCGGCCTCCTTGAACTCCTGCTTCATCTCCTGCACCGTCATGCGCAGACGCCTCAGCAGCAGGTGGCGCTGCAGCGGCACGTCCACCAGCGCAAAGACGGCCAGCACGCCGGCCATCAGCAGGAGGCCGCCCTGAACCAGGCCACCGGCCTCGGCCAGCGCGGTGGGCAAGGCCATGCCCAGCAGCCGCAGGTGCTGCGGCCAGACATGCACGAGCCAGGCAAAACCCACCGCCGACAAGAGGCTCGCAAGCAGGATCGCCTTCAGCGCCTGCGTCATCTGCTGCATGCCGAACAGCCGCTTGACGCCGGCCAGTGGATTGAGCGGCTCCGCCTTGGGCATCAGCGGCTTCATCGTGAAGTTCCAGCCGCCCGAAAGCAGTCCCGCGGCCAGCGCCAGCACCGCCATCAGCACGCCGATCGGGACGATCAGGCCCAGACCCTGGAGGCTTTGCTCCAGCAGCCGCTCCCCCATGCCACGGGGCTGCGCCAGCGTGGCCGCGTCGAAGCGCAGACCGTCCTGGAGCAACTGTCGGACATACGCGATGCCCTGGGGTGCGAGCAGCGACAAGCCGGCCACGGCAACCCCCAGGGCCACGAAGTGACCGAGGTCACGCGAGCGCGCGACCTGGCCGTCTTCACGGGCCTTGTCGATCTTGCGCTGGGTAGCGGGGAGGTTGCGGTCCTGGGCGTTCTGCTCGGCCATGGCGATGTTTCATCACCCCGGATTCGGGGCTTCGCCATGGTGCCGGCCTGGCGGCCGGGCTTGAGCCGGAAAAGAAGGGCAAGTCCGGCCCTGATGTCGGCGGCTGCTGCCGCCGCGTGTTGATCAGGCGGGGCCGGGGGTGCCTTCGTCGGGTGCGGGCGGCACAACGGCCTCCGCATCGGGGCCGGAGTCCGGATCCGGCGTCTCGGGCGTGCTGCCCGGGCCGGCGGCCTTGCGCTGGGCCTTTTCTTCTTTCTTTCTCTTCTTGGCCAGCTCGCGCTGGCGCTTTTCGAAACCGTAGTTCGGTGTGGCCATGAACAACTCTCTCCGCTTTGGACAGTGCCGACGTTAACCGACGGCTGCGGAGTGCCAGCGTCAGCGACCGATGCGGTCGGTGGTTTCAGCGCCTTGCTGGCGCGTGGCTCCCAGTGCCTTGCGCGCCTCTTCTTCTTCCTGAATGGCCTGGGCCCGGGTGCGACAGCGTGTCACCGGCCTCAGGCTGCCGACCGGCACCTCACGCGTGCAGACCTGCTGGTCGGCGGCAGCGGTTTGTGGGGTGACCGCTGTACCGGCGGCTGACGGCGGGGGGCTTGCACAAGCGCCGAGGAGCGCCAAGGACAAGGTCGAAGCAAGTGCAGCGGCCGGAACTCGAAAACCCATGGTCGTGTCGGGAAGGCGTGGACAGCGGAGAAGTCTAGTCGCCACATCCCCTCATGCCCAAAGTCCTGCCCTGATGGGCAGTCTTGGGCCCGGTCTAGAACCCCAGGCTGGCCAGAAGGTCGTCGACCTCGCCCTGGTTGCTGACCACGTCGGTGCGGCCTTCGGCGTTGACGACCGGGCCGTTGAGTACGTTCGGATCGACCTTTTCGCGCTGCTCGGGGGGTACCACCGAGACCAGCAGCTTGACCAGGCTGTCCTCCAGGTCGTTGGCCAGTGACACGACCTTGGCCACGACCTGGCCCGTCAGGTCATGGAAGTCCTGGGCCATCATGATGTCGGTCAGGTGGCCGTCGATCCGTTCGGTGTGCACCTCGACATCCTTGGCGAAGTTGAGCACCGCGCCCGAGGCGACCGCCTTGACCGGGTCGGCAACGATGGCGGCGGCCAAGGCGCGCGTCGCTTCGCTGATCTGTTGGTGCTCGGCCTTGGCCTGGTCGACCGAGTTCAGGACCTTGTTCGCGGCCTCGGCGGTCTTGGTCGCGATGTACGACAGCCGGCTGCGTGCGTCGGGCAGGCCATCGGTCGCGAGCTGCAGCTTGGGCATCACGCCGAGCTGGCGCATCGTGTCATGCAGGACACGCGTGATCGAGCCGATCTGCTGGAACACCTCGGGACTCACCACCAAGGGTTGAGCCGGCGCCAGCGTCGAAATGTCTTCCATCTTCATGTTGTTGTCCCGAGGAGGTGGTGAGGGTTCAGACGGTGGCGGCGAGCTTTTGCAGGATCTTCTGCACTTTCTCTTCCAGCGTGGCCTTGGTGAAAGGCTTGACGATGTAGCCGGCAGCGCCGCTTTGGGCCGCCAGCACGATGTCTTCCTTGCGCGCTTCGGCGGTGACCATCAGCACGGGGATGTGCTTCAGGCTTTCGTCGGCCTTGACGGCCTTCAGCAGCTCGAAGCCGTTCATGTTCGGCATGTTGATGTCCGAGACGACGAAGTCGAAGCGGCTGGCCTTCAGCATGTTCAACGCCACGACGCCGTCCTCGGCCTCGTCCGCGTTGTTGCAGCCCATCTCCTTGAGCAGGCCGCGCACGATGCGGCGCATCGTCGAGAAGTCGTCGACGACGAGGAACTTCAGGTCTGCGGGATTCATCGAGGGGGCTCCTGGAGATGTGGCTGAGCGTTGAGAGGGAGTGGGCGGACGCCGGATGCTGGCGGGCCGGGGTGGCGGGTCCGAGCAGCGTGCTTGCAGCTCTTATCGGGCGCTCGGAAGCGGACTTGAGGGCGGATTTCCGGTCGCAGTCGCTGGGCTGGACGGCCCCATGGCTGACCCTGCGGGCTGCGTCTGCGGGCTGCTGCGGAACACCCGTTCCTCGGCATCCCGGTTCATCACGATGATGCTGATGCGGCGATTGGCCGGCGCTGTGGGGTCGGCGGGGTCGAACGGCGTACTCGCCGCCAGGCCTTGCACACGCAGCACCTGGTCGGCCGGAAGCCCCCCGGTGACCAGTTCGCGCCGCGACGCGTTGGCACGGTCGGCCGACAGCTCCCAGTTGCCGAATCCTCGTGCGCCTCCGGCAAACGGCAGGGCATCGGTGTGCCCCTCGAGGGTCAGCCGGTTGGGCACCTCGGACAGGACCTCGCCCACCGCGCGCAGGAGATCGCGCATGTAGGGCTGCACTTCGGCGCTGCCGCTGGCGAACATCGGTCGCTGGTTCTCGTCGACGATCTGGATGCGGAGGCCGTCGGCCGTCATGTCGAGGAGGATCTGCTTGGTCATCTCCGCCAGCTTGGGGTTGCTGGCGAGCTTTTCCTCGACTTTTGCCTTGAGTTCCTCGAGCCGTACCCGTTCGGCCCGTGCCTGCTGCTCCTTCAGCGCCTGCAGGTTGATCGTGCTCTTGGCGGCGTCGACGTCGCCGCGCTTGACCTGGCCCACGGTTCGCGACAGGTCCTCGCCACCGCCACGGATGACGTGCGACGAGTCGCCCGCCCCGGACCCCGCAGACAGCAGCGCGATCTTCAGCGGACTCGCAAAGTAGTCGGCGATGCCCTTCTTGTCGCCCTCGCTGGTGCTGCCCAGCAGCCACATCAGCAGGAAGAAGGCCATCATCGCCGTCACGAAGTCGGCGTAGGCGATCTTCCAGGCCCCGCCGTGCGCCGCATGCCCGCCCTTCTTGACGCGCTTGACGATGATCGGCTGAAGCTTCTTGGCGTCTCCTGCCATCACGGACCCCCAGGCTTGTCGCTGCGCGCCTTCGCCACCCCCCAAGGGGGCTGGGCCGCCTTGGGAGCGGCCCGGCGGCGGCCCGCGTCGGCGGTGGTCATCACTTCTTGCCCTTCACGTGGGCTTCGAGCTCGCCGAAGGTCGGCCGGTCGATCGAGAACAACACCTTGCGGCCGAATTCGACAGCCACCTGCGGCGCGTAGCCCTGCATGCTCGCCAGCAGCACGGTCTTGATGCACTGCAGTTCCTTGGAACCGGCTTCGTTCTTCTGCTCCAGCAGGCCGGCCAGCGGCTCGGCAAAGGCGTA
>Ga0315902_10008856_pt1 | contig 13567 bp, 12 predicted proteins | sample LakEriMetagenome_9_FD_203523 | JGI IMG/M metagenome (GOLD analysis project Ga0315902, IMG submission 203523) | Freshwater fungal communities from buoy surface, Lake Erie, Ohio, United States - Buoy 12 MA117 | ecosystem: Environmental > Aquatic > Freshwater > Lake > Lake biofilm | place: USA... | reverse complement strand
GCGTGACGTCGATTCCCCACGCCACCGCACGCTCGATCTGGGCGCGGCATTCGCGCAGCACCTCGGCCGGGTCCGCGTGCTCCCACAGGTCGTCGATGGAGCGGGGGAACCCGCCCTCGCCGGACAGAAGGGACGGGGCGTGGGTGAGCGGGCCCCACCTGTACACGGGGTGCTCCGCGTTCAGCGTGAGGTGCACACCGATGTCCTCGCCGCGGTACATGTCGGCCGCGTGGCGCGCCCAGGGGGCGGGCATCATGATGGAGGCGCAGGTGGCCAGACCGTTGCGGATGGCGGCGTACACGCCCTCGGTGGCGCCGTGGCACGAGCCGAGGTCGTCGCAACTGAGGATGACGAGGCGGGCGTCGTCGGGATGCCCCAACCGCGAGTTCAGCGAGCGCTCTGCCACCTCACGAACGCTATCGGGGGCACGCTCCCCACAGACCCAGACCGGCCTGCTGCGCGGTGACTGCCGCTGCGGCGAACTCCTGCGCGTGCGCCGTGTTGGGCTCGTAGGGGTACGGCCGGGCGTGGCCGGTGGCCACGAGGTCGAGATTGACGAACAGACCGTCCGACGTCCTCCGCAGGTAGACGAGGAGCCGTTCGTACCTGTCGCGTGCTTCCACGTCGCGCTCCACCTCCACCTCGGTGCCGGGCGGAAGGAGGGAGAGCGTGCGCGCGCTCGCCTCGGGGCCGAAGCACTCGACCGGCTTCTTCGGGTGCTTCGTCTCCGGGGTGTCCACGCCGATGAGGCGCACGGACTCGCGACGACCGCCGAAATCCAGCACCACGGTGTCGCCGTCGGTCACCTCCGTCACGACCGCAGTGACGCGACCCGAGGCATCGGGGGACGGCAGAGGGGGCGAGCATGCCGTTGCCAGCAGGCCCGCCCCCAGTGCGAGTGTGAGTGCGATGCGGGGTGTCATGCCCGCAATGTGTGGCTAGAGGCGCTCGATGAGCGTGCCGGTGCCGAGGCCGCCGCCGCAGCACATCGACACGAGGCCGTAGCGGCCGCCGGTGCGCTCCAGTTCGTAGAGGGCCTTCGTCATGAGGAAGCCGCCGGTGCCGCCGAGCGGGTGGCCGAGGGCGATCGCGCCGCCGTTCGGGTTGGTCTTCTCCAGGTCGGCCCCGGTCTCCTTGGCCCATGCGAGCACCACGGACGCGAACGCCTCGTTGATCTCGAACACGTCGATGTCGTCGATCTTGATGTTGTTGCGCGAGAGCAACCTCTTGGTGGCGTCGATGGGGCCGGTCAGCATGAACACCGGGTCGACACCGACGTTGCAGGAGTCGATGACGCGGGCACGCGGGGTGAGGCCGAGCGCCTTGGCCTTCTCCTCGGTCATCATCAGCACGGCCGAGGCGCCGTCGGAGATCTGCGAGGAGTTGCCGGCGGTGTGCACGCCGTTCTCGCGGGCGACAGGCTTCAGCGTCGACAGCTTCTCGAGGGTGGTCTCGCGGATGCCCTCGTCGCGGGTGACGGTGTGCATGGTGTCGAGAAGGTTCCCGTTCTCGTCACGGTCGGGCGCGGTCACCTCGAGGTACTGGCCCGCGAAGCGGTCCTCCGCCCATGCGCGCGCGGCGCGCACCTGGGAGTTGTAGCCGAACAGGTCGGTGTCGGCGCGGGTGATGCCCCAGTGGTCGGCGATGCGCTCGGCGCCCTCGAACTGCGAGGTCATCTCGTAGCGGCCGAAGTACGTCTTCGGGATCGGCACGCCGAGCCCCAGCTCCTTCTTGCCGCCGGCACCGATCGGCACGCGGCTCATGACCTCGACGCCGCACGCGAGCGCGACGTCGACCACGCCGGAACCGATGAGCGACGCGGCGAGGCTGGTGGCCTGCTGCGACGAACCGCACTGCGTGTCCACCGTGGTGGCCGCCGTGGTGAGGGGGAGCCCCGCCGCGAGCCACGCGGTGCGGGTGACGTTGAATGCCTGCTCGCCGACCTGGCTGACGCAGCCGCCGACGACCTGCTCGATCTGGGCGGGGTCGATGCCGGTGCGGTCGACGATGCCCTTCTGGACGAGGCCGAGCACCTCGGCCGGGTGGAGGGATGAGAGGCCACCGTTGCGGCGGCCGACCGTGGTGCGGACCGCGTCGACGATGACGACATTGGATGATCTGGTTGCCATGGGCTCATCCTAGGCACCGCCCCGCGAACTACCGTCAGTCGGGATGACCGCCCACGACGACTCCTTCATCCCCGGCCTCGCGGCACACCCGGACGCGTCCGGGCACCGTTACGTCCACGTGATCGGCACGAAGGTGTTCGTGGACGACCGGCCCGCAGAGGACGGTTGGGAGCACCATTTCCTCGGCATGCACGGAAGCGTTGCGGTCTGGGGGGTGGACGTGCCGAGAGGCGAAGACCCCGCATTCGGCGCCGAGACGGACCTCTACTCGTTGTTCGGGAGGGTGAGCGAGACCGACTGGGCGATTGCGGGTCGTGCGGTGCAGCTGGTGGAGTGGGCACGCACGCACAGGTTCTGCGGACGCTGCGCAACACCGACCGAACTGGCCGCGAACGAGAGGGCCTTCGTGTGTCCGTCGTGCCGGCTCATGGCGTTCCCGCGGCTCTCGCCGGCGATCATCACGCTGGTCACACGCGGCGAGGGTGACGACGAAGAGGCTCTTCTCGCTCGCGGTGCCAATTTCCCGATGCCGATGTACTCGTGCCTTGCTGGGTTCGTGGAGCCGGGGGAGAATCTCGAGCAGGCCGTCGCGCGCGAGGTGTTCGAGGAGGTCGGCATCCGCGTGAGGGACATCTCGTACGTCGCCAGCCAGCCGTGGCCGTTCCCCAACTCGTTGATGCTCGGTTTCACGGCCCGCTACGGCTCCGGCGACCTGGTGCTGGACGAGACCGAGATCATGGACGCCAAGTGGTGCCGGCGCGACGACATACCGATGATCCCCGGCTCCATCTCGATTGCCCGGCGTCTGATCGACGGATGGATGCTGCGGGGCTGATCAGCCCTTGACCTTCACCCATCTCGACACGTTGCCGGCTGCGTCGACGAGGCGAACCCACATTCCCGACCTGGCGGGCGCGGTGAACACCCTCGAGAGGTTCCGGCTGGCGGTGACGTTGTGGCGCGCGATTCCCGCCTTCGTGCGGATCTGAACCTGTGTGATGCCCGAGACGGTGTCACGGCCCGCGACGGACAGCCGCGTCCGCGCCGGCGACCCGGACTTCGCGCCGCTTGCCGACACCTTCACCACGCGGACCGAGAGGACCACAGGCGCAACATCGTCGGCGGGCTGGTCTTCGGGCTCGTCGGCCCCCGGCTGGCCGGGTGCGGGGTCGTCAGGTGGCACGACCGTGATGGTGTCGCTGCGCAACGCGAGAACCCGGCCCGCCTCGTCGTGGAAGGTGACCCACACTCCGCGCACCGCGGGGCCGTCGGTGGCCGCGGCAAGCGTCCACGGCACGCTGGCGGTGACGGGCAGCACCCTGGCATTGCGCATACCCGCGTTGTCGGCGATTCGCATGGCGACGGCACCCGGCGGTGCGGTGACCCGGAGCGTCACCGTTGTGTCTGCCGTGGACTCGTCACCGTCGTTGATCTCGATGCCGACCGGCCGCGGTGTGGCAAACGTGGCGGCGGCCGAGCGCACGGTGCCCGCCGCGTTCGTGGCGGAGTACCGCACGAAATACGTGCGGCCTGGCCGGAGGTCGACCAGGGCCAGCCGGCGGGTGACGGCGCCCTCGTCGGTGAACCTGCCGAGGAAGTGCTCGTCGAGGTCCTCGGTGAAGTCTGCGTCTGCCGCGACCTGCACGGTGACCGAAGTGGGGAGCCCCGTGGCATTGACATCGGCCTCCACGTCCGCCGACGTGGTGTCGACGTTGCGGATTGTCACCGCGCCGAGTTCGGGGGCACCGCCGCGGGTGGTGACACCGACGACAGCTCCGGTGGCGTCACCCAACAGGTTGGTCGCCGTGACGCGCACGAAGTAGTCGGTGCGCGGGGCAAGGCCGGTGAACGTGAACGATGCCCGGGGCGTGCCGCCTTCGGCCCAGTTCACCGCGGCGGAGACGACCGCGCCGGAGAGATCCTCGTCGGGGGACAGCTGCGCGACCGCGCTGCCGGCAAGCCCGCCGCCGTCGATGGTTGCCGTGACAGTGACGGTGCGCGCCGTGGCGGACGCGGCGGTGCCGGTGACCGCAGGTTCGTGCCCGACAGTGGTGAAGGTGACCGGGCCGGAGACCGTGGTGCCGAGACGGTTGGTGGCGACGACACGGAGATAGTGCACCGTGCGCGGGGTGAGGCCGTCGACCGTTGCCTCGCGGGATTCGCTCGCCACGCCACTGAGGGCGTCGAGGTCGATGCTGCGCGCACCGGAGAAGTCGGACGAAGCCGAGACTTCCGCCCGCACGGAGGTGCGCAGGAGTCCCGGGTGGACGGTGAGTGAGACGCGTGCGGTGGTGCCGCCGACATCGCCGACCGAGACGTCGGTGATCACTGGTTCCGTGCCGAGCGTTATGAACGTGACCGGACCGCCGGTGACGGTGCCGTGCTCGTTGGTGGCGACGACGCGTGCGTGGTACGTGGTGCGCGGGGAGAGGGAGGTGAGTCCCAGCACCGCCTCGACGGGGAGGTACCTCCCGCCCGCGATGGTGGTGCCACCCGGACGCCTGACGGCACCGGCAAACCCGGCGTCGGTGGACAACTCGACCGCCCATGTGGTGGTCATGCCGTTCGGGTTGACGGCGGCGCGCAACGTGACGCCCTCTGCGGCGACATCGGTTGCCGTGGCGCCGGTGACGGAAGGTGATCCGATGGGTGCGATGAGGCGCGGGAAGAGCGACTTGGTGAGGTCGCCCGTGCCGGCCACGCCCCAGTCGCTGCCGGTCCAGCACCAGATGCGGGAGGAGTTGTCGATCGCACACGTGGTGGCGAGCCCGACCGAGATGCGCGCGAGCGTGACCCCCGCAGGCAGGACCGGCAGGCGGAATGTCCTGCCGCCGAGGGTGGTGCCGGTGCCGAGCTCCCCGAAACCGCCGCGTCCCCAGCACCATGTGGTGCCCGAGGTGCCGGTGCCGCACGTGTGGTACCACGCGGTCTGCAGGCTGACGAGAGCCTCTCCGTCCGGGGTGAGCACCCGTCGGGGTGTGCGGCTGTCGGTGTACGTGCCGTCGCCGAAGGAGCCCTCGTAGTTGTCACCCCAGCACCATCCGGTGCCGGTGGTGTCGAGCGTGCACACGCGCCCGAGGCCCGCCGACACCGTGGCCGGCACCACCCCCGTGGGAAGCGGAACGGCGACAGGCAGTGACACCTTGTTGGATGCGTACCCGATGCCGGTCTCGCCGTCACCGTTGACGCCCCAGCAGTAGAGACGTGACGTGGACGTGACCGCACACGTGACACCGGGACCCGCATCCACGGACAGCACGCGCGAGCCGTCGGGCATGGGGACACGTTCGGGGGTGCGGGTGGCCTCGGTGCTGCCGTTGCCGAAGTCGAGCACGTCACCCCAGCACCACAGCTCGTCCTGGGTGGACACCGCGCACGCGATGGAACCACCGTTCGCGAGCGACCTCACCCGGACCGATGCCGGCAGTTCGACCGGTACCGGCACGGTGCTGGTGGGGGAGAAGTAGTTGCCGAGGTGGTGCTCACCCCAGCAGTACGCGGTGCCGGTGGTGGTGATGCCGCAGACAGTGGCGCCGTCACCCACCGAGATCGAGGCGAATCGCTGACCGCCGGGGAGGCTGACACGAGACGGCGTCATCACCTTTTCCGATGTGTCGGCAGTGCCGAGGGCCCGCTGGCGGTTCCATCCCCAGCACACGGCCGATCCGTCGTCGGTGACCGCGCACGCGGCGTGGTACCCGGTGGACACGTCGACATACGTGAACGGGTCGGCGGACGCGGGCGACGGGGTGGACGCGACGACGATGACTGCCGACGCAGTTGCCGCCAGCCCCGCACACAGTGCCCTGCGGAATCGCGAAGCCGGGCGGACAGGTCGGTGAGCAGTGGGTCCCATGCAGCCACCGTAACGACAGCATGGGTCGGCCCTGCCCGTTGCGTCCCGCTACGGACGGTGCACTGCCGGGCACCGACCCGGCGTCGTGCCGCTACTCGGCGATGCCGACAGGTTTGCCGTCGATGATCTGGTCGAGGTACTCCGACATCCCGAAGCCGGTCTTCCCCTCGTGCTCACCGGATGTGATGGTCCACTTCGTCATTCCCTCGCTGATCCGGGTCATCAGCCAGTTGCCGTCCGGGTCCTGGCGGCGGTTGCGCAACGGGATCAGGCTGGACACCTCTCCCTCGAAGTTCCACTCCTTGGCCGACTTCGACGACCTGATCACTCCGGTCACTTTCTGGTGGTACGCGTCGTCACCCGTGGTGACCGTGCTGATCTGCACGTCGTCGCAGAGGTGGATCTGCCCGCCGTCCCACACGAACCCGCCCCGCGAACCGGGGCCGTCCTTCTTCGCCACGCGGCTCGCCATGAACCCGAGGTCCGCACCGAAGTTCGCGGTGAGCCACCTGTAGTACCAGGGGGCCTGCCAGTACCGCGGGCCCCAGGAGTGGTCACGCAGGCCGAAGCCGTTCATCGCGAACTCCTGGTCACCGACACGGATCGAGCCGGTGGCGGCGACGAGCTGCTCGTAGTGACCCTTCGCGAACTCCTCGCCCGGTGCCTCGTGGGGGGTGTCGGGTTCCCCGCCGAACATCGAGGCGCGTCCCTTGCCGGTGAAGGTGATGTGCGCCTCGCACTCCACGAACGGGTTGTTCTTGAAGGCAGTCTTCGGGTCCGCCATGTCGTGGGGGTTGTCGAGCAGGCAGACCTTGCCCGAGTAGTCGATGCGCAGCTCCTCGAACGGGGTGACCATTGTCCAGGTCAGGCCGCCGGCGTCGAGAGCCTCGTTGTTCTCGATGGCGGGCCGCTTGAACATGAATCCCACGCGGCCGTCGGGCAGGTAGATGCAGATGGTCATCTCTGCGTGGCCCTCGTTCGCCCGGTTCCCCATGCGGAACCATCCGCCCATGCGGGTGGCCGGGTCGAAGCAGTTGATGTACATGCTCTCGTTGAAGTTGGACTCAGGGCCCAGTTCGTGCATGTACTCGTCGGACGGTTCGAGGCGTACTCCCATGGCCGCACACTATGTCCCTCGCATGGGTGTTCCTGAAGCGGACGCGCCTGCAGTGGATGACCCGGTGGTGCACCTCCCCAGTCCGGCGCCCGGGCCGGCGGTGCGGGCGGAGCTCGCGAATCAGCCGATGATGCGTGCCTGGAGCCGGCGCATCCCGGCCAGCCACCTGTCGCGGTCCTCAACCTTGCGCTTCTCGTACGTGTGCACCTCGGGGTGGGGCATTATGAGGAAATGCTCCTCGAGGATGTGGGCGTACACAATGTCGGCCACCTCCGCGGGCTCCAGCACGTCGCCTGATGCCTTCACCACGTCGCCACCCGTGCGTGCGATCCCGCCCGAGGGGTCCTTCGGGCGGTCCGGCGGGTTCAGCATGTTGGTGTTGACTCCCTGCGGGCACAGGCACGACACGCGGACGCCCCTGTCCCCGTACGTGATCGACATCCACTCGGCGAACGCCACGGCAGCGTGCTTCGTGACGCTGTAGGTGGCGCTGCCGATCTGGGACAGCAGGCCGGCGGCCGACGCGGTGCTGCAGAAATAGCCCTCGCCGGCGGCCAGCCAGTCCTCGATGAGGTGCTTGGCGGCCCAGCGGTGCGCGTTCAGGTTGATGTCCATGATCGTGCGCCAGGTTGCCTCGTCGGTCTCGGCAAGGTCGGTTCCCATGGCCACCCCGGCATTCGCGAAGAAGAGGCTGACGAACCCGAACCTGTCGCGCGCGGCGTTGATGAGGTCGATGTTGCCCTGCTCGGTGCTGATGTCGGCGGTGACTGCGAACGCCGAATCAGGCCTGAGCGAGTTCAGCCCGGCCGCGACGGCGGCGAGGTTCGCGGCGTCCCTGTCGGCCAGCACCACGCGGGCACCGGCGGCGTGGAACCTCCGGGCAAGTGCTGCGCCGATCCCGTTGGCGGCACCGGTGACGACTGTTGTTCTCCCGTTCAGGTCCATCCTCGAACCCTATGCCACGGGCGGTTGCCGAATGTCACCCGTCGGGGCGCGGGGTGTCCGCATCACGGCACGTGCCGTCTGTACGATGTGCGAAAGGGGCGGACCGGTTGCCGAAGGCACACCGTCACCCGCTCCCGGGAAAAGGAGCAAGAGATGATCGAGACCCGCGAACCAGTGGTCACCGAGGCGATCGCCGTCATCGACAAGGCACTCGCCGAGATGCTCCGCCGCGAGCTCGTCTCCGCCACCGAGGTGGCTGACCTCCTGCTCGACCTCCGTTCGTTGCTCAGCGCGAACGCCTGAACCAGCGCCGCCGCGGTGCGGCCGGCGGAGGTGGCGGTGGCGGCGGCACATCCGGTGCCGTCTCCTGCGCGGGTGCGAGGGAGACGATCTCGCTGAACGCCAGCTCCAGTGACTCGCGGAGCAACTCGGGACTCTCCACGGCTGCCTCGTCGATGTTGATCCCCACGTCAAGGCTTCCCATGTACGACAGCAGCGTCATGTTGAACGCGACACCGCCGAGCGGACCGATGGGATAGTTGGCGAGGAGCTTGGCCCCGGCCACGTACAGCGGGATGCCCGCCCCGCGGACGTTCGACGTGGCGAAGTCCACCGTCTCTGCCTGGGACCTCGCGAGACGCGTGATGACCGACGTGGGCATCACGGTGGACACCGTGGCGATCGCCTCGAGGGCGTTCGACGCCCCGACGCCACGGGCAGCCGTGAGGATCTCGTTGATGGCCTCGAACCTGTCCGTGATGCCCATGGGCGATGTGGGCACGAGCATGCGCACCAGCGAGAACGCGTTCCCCTCGCCCGCGGAGGTGCGGGTGCTGATTGCCATGGAGGCACGCAGTGACTCGACGGGTGCCCCCATCTGGTCGTGGTAGCGGCCGGCCGCGTGCGCCGCGGCGGTGACGAAAGCCGTGTTGAGCGTGCCGCCGAGCATCTTCGAGACTGTCCGCATCTCCGAGTACGGCACGCGCGCGACCTCCAGCCGGCGCCGCAGGCTCCGCTCCGTCCACAGTGGTGACCGCGCCGAGTCGGACTCAGACAGCTGTGCAACCAGGCTCCTCACCGTGGCGGAGGTGGATGACCCGATCTCCCCGAGCACCGAGGGATTGGCGAGCACGTCGCGCACCTGCTTCAGCACTGCGAGCGGTATCCGCAGCGAGTCGCTCATGGCACCACGGAGCGCGTCGGTGGCATCCGGCTCCTTCGCGTTGTTGACGGCGTTCAGTATCTCGGGGTCGATCGCCGGCAGCGGCCCCGGCTCGCGTTCGAGGTCGAGGTACTGGAGCGACAGTTCCACCCCGCCCTCGCCGTCGGTGACCGTGTGGTGGAGCTTCAGGACCATGGCGCTGCGCCCGCCCTCGAGTCCGTCGATCACGATGAACTGCCACAGCGGGCGCGAACGGTCGAACGGGTCGGCGATGAGCAGGGTGACCAGATCCTGGAGCTGCCGCATGGAGCCGGGAGCGGGGAGTGCCATCTGCCGGACGTGGTGGCGGATGTCGAAGCCGGGGTCGTCGGCCCACGAAGGGTTCCCGATGTTCCCCGGCGCGAGCTGCACGCGCCGCCGCAGGCGGGGGAACAGGACGGACGTGCGCTCCATGCGCGCGTACAGGAGGTCCATGTCCGGGGGTCTGTCGAGGATGGTGATGTTGGCGAACGTGGAGGCCAGGTACGGGTCCTTCTCGAGGCGCCACATGAGGGCCTCGGTGTCGCTCATCCTCCGCTCCGCGCCAGACATGGCGCTCAACCTACAACCCACCGCGGGCGGCACCGCCCGGGGGGTTCACATGGGCACGGACGTGTGCTTGAACTCGTTGAGGATCGGCCAGCGGATGTCGGCGATGATCCGGTCGACGGTGGTGCGCGCCGCGATGGCATCGCCGTGGGAATGGTCGAGCAGGCGCACGAACACGGCCTTGTCGTCCATCACGAACGTGGGGGTGCCCCACACCTCGTGCGAGCGCACGTACTTCGTGTGCTCCTCGCGGATCACGGAGAGCGGACGGCCCGTGGAGACATCGGCGAACGCGGCGTCCGCGTCGGCACCCGCCTCGGTGATGACGCGCCGGAGGGTGGACTCGTCGCGCAGCGAGCCGCCCCCGTTGTGGCGGTGGTTGAACAGGGCATGGTGGACTGCGAGGAACGCGCCCGGCTGGAGGTCACGCACCGAGACGGAGAGCTGGAGCGCGAGAAGGCCGGAGTCGTCGTGCGGGCGCTCCCAGATGTCGGGTTCGCCCTCTTCTACGTGGGCCTGTCCGAGGCAGAAGGGGAGGAAGGTGACGTCCCAGTCGGCACCGTCACGGAGCGCGACGACGACATGATCGTGGACGAGGCGCGCGAACGGACAGCGGTAGTCGTACGTGATGCCGAAGCGCTCTGTCATTCCCCATGCAACAACCTGTGCCGGTGCTTATTCCCCGTTGTTCACCCGCGTGGCCGGGTCACAGAACCGCGGATGCCGCCGCAAGGGCAACCCACCCGAGGGCCGCGCCCACGAGCGCACCGCCGATCACGTCGCTCGCGTGGTGGATGCGGACCATCACGCGGCTGAGCGCGACGACCACCGCGACCACGACGAACACCCACCCCGCGGGCCATCCGGTGAACGACACGAGGAGCATCGCGGCGAGTGTCGCCGAGGATGCATGGCCGGAGGGGAAGCTCGAGGTGCTCGGGCGGCGGACGTCGAAGCGGTCGTCCCCGCCCTCTGTAGGCCGCTCCCGCCGGAACATGCGCTTGATCCCCTGGTTGACGATCAGGCTCTCCGCGCCGAGTGCGACGGAGAGAAAGAGAGCCTCGCGCAGGCGGTCGAGCGAACCGATCGCGAGGAGCAGGCCGATGACGTGCCACACGATGCTGAAGTCTCCCGCGGTGCTGGCCGAACCGAAGACGGCGCGGACCGCGGGGAGCGACCGCAACGGCTCGAGTACCCTGTCGCACGCGGCGTCGAACCTGGCGACCGGGCCGCCGTTGTCGGGAGAGTTCACAGCGTGGCGAGCGTGCGCTCGACGAAGGCGGCAATGGTCTCTGGGTGCTCGAGCGGGCCGAAGTGGCCCATCTCGTCCCACCGCACGAAAGTGGAGCGCGGAAGCTCCTCTGCGACGCGTCCCGCAAAACTCGACGGCTGGAACGGGGCGAGAGCACCGGCCATGACCCACACAGGAACCTCTACCTCCCCGAGGTGACCGAACATGCCAGACGTCGCGCCGGTCTCGTAGGTGCGTGCCTCGTGCTCGGGGAGGCACTTGAGCACGACGCCACCGTCGGGCGAGGGGGCGAATCCGTGCCGCACGTACGCCTCGCGGGCGGCGGGGTGGAACGAGTTCATCGGTGGCTTGGCGGTGAAGTTCTCCAGTGCCGACTCGAACGACTCGAACCGGTCGCGCCTCTTGCGCGCGCCTGCCGGCAGGGGACTCTCGCCCCGGGGGGAGTCGTCCGACGGCGGGGGGAAGACGATGGGCTCGAACACGAAGAGCGCACGGAAGAGGTGCGGTTCGTGCAGTGCGGCCATCAGCAACGACGCCCCGCCCATGGAGTGGCCGATCCCCACGACCGGCTCGCCGTCGTGCAGTGCGGAGAGGTGCCGCGCGGCCGCGAGTGCGTCGTCACCGTAGGGCTTCCATTCCACCGTCGCGGGGTCGATCCGTTCGGCATCGCCGTACCCGCGGTGGTCGAGTCCCATGCAACGGTGCGAGTTGATGAGGACGGAGGCCATCGGCTCGAAGCAGTGGGCATGGAAGCCGGTGGCGTGCGAGAGGAGCACGGGCGACCCGGTGCCGCCGAAATCGTGCACGGCGATTGTCACGCCGTCGAGCGAGGGGATCAACGTCGCGTCGTGGCAGGCGATGTGCCGGGTCATTTCGGTTCCCGTGGCAGACCGAGCAGGCGCTCGCCGATGATGTTGCGCTGGACCTGGCTTGAGCCGCCGGCGATGCGGCCGCCCGGCGCGGCGAGCATGCCGAGAGCGTCGGGTCCCTCGAGCATCGCGTCGGCGCCGGCGATGTCGCCGCGCAGCATGGCCACGTCGAACATCATCTCGGTGATCCCGAGCTTCATGAGGGACGACGCAGTCGACGCGACCGGTCCCTGGGTCTGGGCGACGGCCTTGTACGCGATGCCCCGCGACATCAGCTGCGCGAGCTGCTGCCGGCGCGATTCGTCCAGGCCGCGGCCGCGGCCCAGCGCCGCCATCTGGTCGATCCTGCGCTCGAGCCCGATGATGCTGGCCCCGATGTGGCCGCGTTCGTTGGTCAGCACCGCCATGCCCACGCCCCAGCCGCCGTGCAGCGGGCCGATCAGCGAGTCCGCCGGCAGTTCGACATCCGTGAAAAAGACCTCGTCGAACTCGGCCTCGCCCGTCATCTGGCGCAGGGGCCTCACCTCGATGCCCGGGAGATCCATCGGGCAGAGAAAGAAGGAGATGCCCTCGTGCTTCGGCGCCTCGGGGTTGGTGCGCGCCATCAGGATGCCCCAGTTGCTGCACCGGCCGCCGCTGCACCACACCTTCTGCCCGTTCACCACGAAACGGTCCCCGTCGCGCTCTGCGCGTGTGGAGAGGGAGCCCAGGTCGCTTCCTGCGCCCGGTTCGCTGAACAGCTGGCACCACACGTGCTCGGCGGAGAGCGTGGCGCGCAGGTGACGCTCCTTCTGTGCGTCGTCCCCGAACGCCATGACCGCGCCGCCGGCGAGGACGAGACCGACCATGTTCAGAACGGGCGGGACACCGGCCTTCGCGCACTCCTCCACCCACACGCCGTGGTGGGCAGGGCTGAGGCCGCGGCCGCCGTGGTCGGCCGGCCAGTGCAAACCGGCGAACCCCGCCTCGAAGATGCGTCTCTGCCACGCGACACCCTCGTCGACGAGATCGGGAGGGCAGATTGCGCCGTAGTCGCGCGGTGCGTGCTGCCTGTTGTCGGCGAGCCAGTCGGCGACCTGCCCGCGGAACGTGTCTAGACCGTCGGCACCCATGTGGTTCACGGTAGTCGCCCCCGAATACTGTGACGCCATGGAGGACCTGCTGCCGGGCGATGACGACCCGCGACGGCACGCGGTCCGCAGGTGGCTCGCCGCCCATCCGTCTGCCTCCGCGCGCGAACTCGCCGAGTCCGGTTACGTCGCACCCCACTGGCCCGAGCCGTGGGGACTCGGTGCCGACCCGGTGCACCAGCTGATCATCGACGACGAGTTCGCCCGCGCCGGGGTGAAGCGCCCGTCGAACCAGATCGGAATCGGCTGGGCGGCACCGACGATCATCCACGCGGGAACTGACGAACAGAAGGAGAGGTACGTGCTGCCCGCCCTCGCGGGCGAGGAGGTCTGGTGTCAGTTGTTCAGCGAGCCCGGCGCCGGAAGCGACCTCGCCAGCCTGGGGACGAGGGCGGTCCGTGACGGCGACGAGTGGGTGGTGAACGGACAGAAGATCTGGACCACGGGTGCGCACTACTCGAGGTTCGGGATCCTCATCGCGCGCACGGATCCCGCGGCGCCGAAGCACAGGGGCATCAC
>Ga0315902_10008855_pt1 | contig 13567 bp, 9 predicted proteins | sample LakEriMetagenome_9_FD_203523 | JGI IMG/M metagenome (GOLD analysis project Ga0315902, IMG submission 203523) | Freshwater fungal communities from buoy surface, Lake Erie, Ohio, United States - Buoy 12 MA117 | ecosystem: Environmental > Aquatic > Freshwater > Lake > Lake biofilm | place: USA... | reverse complement strand
CCGGGCCGACTCCTGCGGCAAGCTCTTCGGCTCCTGTCCTCGGAGTCGGCCAAGGCATCGAAAGCGCCTTTGTCTCTCTTAACTTAATTTACCCGATCCGCTGTCCAACCGACGGGGACCACTTCACTTGCGACTGGAGCCGCCGGCCGCGAGCACGCCCACGTCCTCCAGTTTGCCAAACATGATGCGATCGGTGCTGCCACCGGTGCCTTGGGTAACGGTGAACCAGATCCCGTCGGTGTGCTGACGGAAGGTCGGATACTGAAAGGAGTCCTCGGACTCGAAGCGGTATTTGCGCTCCCACGTCACGCCATCCAGCGAGACCTCGATGTTGAAAATCTTCCGACCGACGCCGTGGCCGCCGGTGATACGCGTGGCCTCCTGCCAACCGAGGTAAAAGACCCCGTTGAACTTGTCGAAAGTCGGCTTGGAGTTGCTGCCTTTGGTAACAAAGGGCCGCGGCTCGCCCCGGGTCCAGGTGCGACCGTCCTTGCTCGTGGTAAAGACGTAGTTGCGATCTCCGCTCTCGGCGCGACAAATGGCCAGCCAGGAGCCGTCGGGCAGTCGGTTGACGGATGATTCCGTCAGGCGCAGTGCGGCTGGCTCGTTGTAGTGGCCGATAATTTCGAGTGTGTCGCGGGATTCGTTGAGCACGGCCAATGCATTTTGAGCGCCGGGATAGTTGTTGATGACCGCGTAGGTCCGACCGTCGATCACCTTGAACGAATCAATGAGGTAGACCCCGAACTTGACGAGTTTCTGCGTAAACCCCTGCGCGACGGCATCGTCGTGAAATGCCTTTGGCTCCAGGTCGAATTTGCCGGTCGCCGTCTTGACCTTCATCCGGTGGATCTCCGGCGAGAACGCGAGGGTGGGCACGTCGAAATCGCGATACCAGATCTGCGCCTGTCCGCGGCCCGATTGATCCTCGCAGGCGAAGTAGCACCGCAGCGTCGTCGGGTTGAGTTGGAGAACGCGCGGGACGAAGCACGCTCCGACCGGCAGCGTGTGATTCGCAAAAACCTGCTGGGACTTGGCGATAGGAATACGCCGCTCCACCTGCAGGCTCTTCAGGTTCACGACGGACATTGTGCAGTATTGGGCCTCCCTTGCGCCGTGCCCGGGCTTCACATCGTTGGCGAGCGCGACGACAAACGCGCGGTCGCCCACCATCACCAGATCGGAGTCGTGTGCGCCCTTCACTTCGGGTCCGGTAACTTGAATCATGCTTGAAAGCGCCTTGCCCGCCGAGGCTTTCGGGTCCCAGTCGGATCGGAGCAGTTTTGGTTTTTCGAGCTTGTTGATCACCTGGTGCAGCGTCACTGCGCCGGACACGTCCTTGCCCGCTGCCACGTCTTCCTCGCGGAACTTGGCCAGCAGGATCTCGCCCGCGCCGCTGCGGTCGCAATCATAGGTGATCCAGATGAGGCCGTTTCTGTCCTGAACACCGTCGGGGTAAGAGACGCCGCCGCGTTCATCGAGCAGCAGGCCGTCATTCCAGGTCGCGCCATCGTCGGTGGAAAGCTGCGCGGTGAGGTGGCTGCGCCCGGTGAACTTGTGGTGGTTCACGAGCAGCAAGTCTCCAGAGGCGAGTCGCCGGATGAAGAAGCGCGAGCCGGGGCTCTTGATCGTGCTCGCCGTGCCTTCGCTCCAAGTGCGCCCTCGGTCAGTGGAGTGGCTTTGCCAAAGCACGCCAGTGCTGGTGCGGATGAGCATCCAGAGGCGGCCATCCTTGAGTTCGGTAATCATGTTCTCCAGCGCCCACGGCCGTGATTTGACTGCGCCGTGGAGCTTCCATGTCCGACCTTCATCGGTGGAGATGCCCACGCCGTGGAGCGTGGGGGTCTGTTGGTCATTGTAGCCCGTACCCCACCCGCGGACGGCTTTCTCCGCCAGCGTCACCGGCATGAGCCACTCGCCCGTGGAGAGCACGGTAACCTTGTTCATGCGGAAGGCGAACGGCACGTCGTAGCCGACGCGAAACTCCGCGCCCCACACCGGGACCGCGGCGTCGGGGTCGTCACAGATGCGAGCCCACACGTCGTGTTTCGCGGTATCCTTGTTGCCGCGATTGAAGATATACCACAGTCGTCCCTTCGGATCGATCCACAGGGTTGGATCAAAGCAGCGGGTGCCGTCGATCCCGGGCAATGCCATCGCCTCGGGCGCGCTGAAGGTCTTTCCGCCGTCGTCGCTGCGTGCAAGCACGACGGTGTTGTCCGGCGACGGCTCCTTCAGTCCACCGGTGAACCATGAGGCAAACACGCGGCCCTGCGCGGTGCGCTCGATCCCGGGAATGCCCTGCCAGGTCCGTTTGGTCAGATCGATGGCATCGCCATCGGCAGCGTGAACGGCGGCAATCGGCGCTAGCAACACGGCAGCGAGGAGCGTGCCAATACGTTTAAGGTCGTAATGCATTAATAGGGGAAACTTCGCGAACATTGCCCGCGTTACGTTGACAATTGTTCGGTGCGGCTTTCACGAAACCCAGTTCCATGCGGACTGGCGTGGTGCGCAGCATGTGCGGCGGACTAGAAACCGAACGAGGAATTCAGCACGATCCTGCGCGGCTCGTTCCAGCGGTAGTAGCGGACCAGCCCGTCGCCAAAAATCGTGGTAGGGATGCGCTCACGGTTGTTTAAGACATTGCTGAGATTGCACTGGATCTCCCACGCCACGCGACCATGCATGATCTTCCGCTGGTAACCCACATTCAGGTCCGTCAGGAAAACCGCGTCGCCACGGATGGTCGGACGACTCGCCAACGGCACAATCGACTGCTGCACGCCATTGGCATCCGGGCGCGTCGCCAGGGCCCCCAATACCGCTCCCGCCTGCCAGCGGACGCCGCCACCGAGCGAGAAGCCCCGGAGAGACTCCCGGAAGGTGTAGTTGGTGCGCAGGCTGTATTGCTCGGGGACCTCACCGGATGGCCTTTGACCTTCGCGGATGAAGTTTTGCTCCTCCTGCAAATCGATGAACCACTGCCAAGCCTCTCCCACGGTGTCTATGCCAGTAGTGCCGGCGATTCCGACGCTGCTTTTCCCGCGACTGTCGAAGTAATCGCGTTGTTGCGCCGCAGGCACCGGGCTGGTGTCCGGCACCGCCATCGCAGGGGCGCCCAGTTTACCGCCACCAATTGGTGCATTCACATTCGGATCCGTGTATCGCAAGGTCGCGAGGTCGGCCCGGGTGAACAAGGGCGTGTAAAGCGCGATCAGGTTTCGAATCTCCGGAGACACATTCGAAGTGACGGCCTTGGACCGGCTGTAGGCCACCGCCACCCGCCATTGCTTGGTAATGTTCGCCGTCAGCTCGACTTCGGTTCCCTTGGAAACCCGGGAATACGTGGTGCCACCGGAAGTCACCGTGTTGCTTTGGGAATTGAGCGCGGTATCGAACGCCTCCACCAATCCCGTGCCAGCGAGCGCGCCAGGATTCTGGTAGTAGATCGCGTAAATCAAATTCCGGAACCTACCGTTCGTTGACGGAAAACCTCCGCCGACGATATTTTCCCCGGAATTTTCAAACCGGTTGAGTGTGAGAAAAGCACGGTCACCCCAAAGACCATCGAGGCGCACTCCATAGTCCTTGCCGCGACCGTCCGAGTTGGGCGCGATGCGAACCATCGCGCTCCCCACGGGATTCGCGCTGAAGATGCGGCTACTCGTGCCCTGAATGTTGAAGTTGGACGACTGGTTGTAGAACAGGGAAAGCCACTTCAAGGGATGAAGGACTAGCCCCTTGGTCTCAGTATTGCCGGCAAAGCGGTCAACCAGACTGGGGTTGAGCACGGCCGAGGGCACGTTGTTAAAATCACCCACGGTCCGGAGGACAGTATCGAAATTCGTCTGACGGATCTTGTCTTTGCGCCTGCCGAAGGTGCCAACCAAGTAGTTCTGCAGGAGATAGGCTTGCCCAACGAACATCTGCGTCTCCGTAATTTGCCGGCGCCGGACGGCATTGTAGGGAACCATGGCTGCGTTGACGCGGATGCCGCGACTGGTATCGAGCACATTGACGATTGGCGTGGCGCGGAAGTCGGGAAATTGTAGGGTGGCCGGATTATCCGGATCAACATAGGCACGCCGGAAGACATTGTTGCGCAAATCCGCGACGTTGGCCCCCGGTAACGGCGCGCCGTCGTAGATGGTTTCGCGGGCGGCACCGCTGGCAGTAAATGCGTCCCGGCGCTCGGCCATCCCGGCGATCGCATACCGCCCTAGCCACTTGTTCCGGCGATTCAAGTCGAGGGTGTAGCTGGCCATGCCGCGGAAACTGTCGACCTGCTCATCGCTGTAAAATTGGGTGACCTGAGATTCGAGAAAGTATCGGCCGGCGTTGGGGTTCGGCCGGCCGTCGGGCAGCAGTCCGCTCGCATCCGCGGCGAGCGAGGTGAAGTTCCAGCCGATGTCGAAATTGTTTCGACGGACCAAGGTGCGATTGTAGGCGGCTTCCAAGACCAGACTCGGCAGCAGCCGGTGCTCCACGTAAACGGAGGCCGTTGTAAATTCGTGGGTCGCGGGCAACTCGGCGCCAATGAGGCTGGCCGTGCGGGGTATCCGGTTCAGCACATACTTGGGGTCGCTCGAAATCTGGTTATTAGTAGTGCGCACGTAGGCGCTCTGACCCCCATTAAAAAGGGGACCGTAGCCGATCGGCATGGGCGCCCAGTTGGCCGCGTAGCCGGTGGACGGATTGAAAACGAATGAATACGTGCTCGCCGGCGTTGCCGTCCGGGTCCATTCGCGCATGAATCCGCTCTGGGGGATCACGACCAAATTCGTGGGTGCCGCGCTGGTGATTCCCGTCGTCGGGTTGGTGGCGATGGTATACGCGCTGGCCGCCAAGATCGGCTTACCGGCATCTTCCCAATACGAAGTCCCGTCGAGCGCGGTCCACGGGCGGCCCAAGAGCGTTTGGTTAATCCGCGCCTTCTCGAAGTCGGCGCGGATCGTGGTCTTCCGCGTCGCAGCAAAGGTGGCCGCGCCATAGAGGCCGTTGCGCTCGCGATACTCGTGCTCGCGCCACGTCGGAGCATGGTCGAAAAGTGGAACGAATCGAGCCGCCAGGCGCTTGTCGCGGGAGGCCGCGTTGATGTCCGCCGACGCGCGCCGCTGGAGGAAATTCGAGGTGCGCACTTCAAAGTTGGCGAACGAACGATTCAGGTCGGCCTGCTTGGTGGCGAGGTTGAAGATGCCTGCGGGGCTCCCCAGCCCGAACAAGATGGAATTCGGTCCGCGCGAGAAATCGACCCGGTCCGTGGTCGAGAAATCGATTTCGCCTCCGGGCCATGCGAAATAGTTGCGGGCCCGCCCGACGCCGGTGATGCCACGCACACGGAAGCTTGCGACGGGGCTCTTCAGACCGTTGGAATTGAAAACGCCCGCCGTGGCCGATTCCTCCGTCAGGTCTCTCTGCGTTCCGATCGCATACCCCATTAGTTCCTCGAGGTTAGTGGCTCCGACGTCCTTGATGAAATCCTTGTTGAAAATGGAAATCTGGGCCCCGACATCCTTCACCGGTGTGTTGACGCGGGTGCCGGCCAGGGTGTTGGTCGCGACATAGCCGTAGTCGCGATCGGAGGTCACGTTGAATGGCGAAAGCACGACAGCTTCATCCTTTGCTGGTGTGGGCGCAGTCTGGGCGTCGGCTGCGGTGCCGGCGGCGAGCCAGGCGGTAAGGAAAGAGAGCAAATTACGGTTCTTCACGGGGGGAGATTCGGTTTGTTTGGGTTCAGCGGTCTTGGGCGGGGCGGGCGGAGCGGCGGAACCCTGGCCGCCCGACGGTGCCGGAGGCGGACGCCGAATCACGACGATGTCTCCGGTGGCCCGGTCGACCGTCGCGATCAGTTCAGTCCCGGCCAGGAGCCGGTCCAGCGCTTCGGCCGGGTAGAACTCCCCGACGACGACGTTAGTCCGGGTGCCGCGCACCTTGTCCATGGCAAACAGGACGGGCCGTCCGCTTTGCTCGGCAAAGCGGGCGAGCATGGAGGCGGCTTCTCCCCGCGGGAGGTCGTAGTTCCGCTTCTCTTCCGCGGCCGCCGCCACCACGACCATCGACAACATGCCGCACATGGCGTGCGTGGGCAGGTGTCGGGGGCCAAGCAGTGAGTGCGACATGCGGAACAGGAGCTTCATTCCCAATACGCACAGGCCCCGCATTTGGGGGAGTCTGCCCCGAAAAAAGACCGTCACAGGGGCCACGGTGGACTCCGCGTTACGGGGCCCGACGCAGCACAATCTCGCTGGGGCCCCGGCGCTCCACCGCGATGCCACCCTCTCGTTCGAGCAGGCGCAGCAAGGCCTCCACTTGATCCAAGGCGAGCGCGCCACCGAAGCGGCGCGCCCCGAGCTCATCGTCGGCCAGCGAAATCTGCACGCCATTGCGGCGATTGAACTGGGCCACCACCTCGCGCAACGGCGTGTCGTTGAAAAGCGCCACCCGACGATGCCACTGCAGTGCCGCCCCCATCATGGGTGGCTCCATCTTCTCAATGCGCGGGGTGGCGCCGGGGTCCGCGCGCGGCACCACCGCCCGCTCGCCCGCGTGGATCAGCGGAGCCGCGGCCGGCGCCTCACGGGCTGGCGCGGTCACGGGCGCCACCGTCACCTTGCCCTCTTCCACCAGCACCTCAACCGCATCGCCGTTCATGCGGACTACGAATATCGTGCCCACCGCCCGAACAGTCACGCCACCCGCCACCACGACAAAGGGCCGCGTCGGATCGGCCTTGACCTCGAAATGGGCCTCGCCCTGCGCGAGAGTCACCCGCCGCTCCCGAGTGCCTAACTGCACTTCCAGTTTGCCCTGTGTGTTCACGTTGACGATCGAGCCATCGCCGAGGACGGCCCGAGCCGGCGCAACCGCAGAGGCCGCGAGCGTCTGCACCCCCGCAGGCGGTTGGATCGGGAATCGCCAGAAAAGAACTCCGCAGAGCAGGGCCGCAGCGAGTCCGGTGGGCCACGCCCAGGCGGGGATACGCGCGCTTCGCGCCGCGCGAGTGGTCCGCTCGCGGCGCCCGGCAAGCCGGGCCTCGACGGCAAAGCGGGCCGCGGGCAACTCGTGCAAGAGCTCCAAGCCCCTTTCCACCTTCGCCACGGCGGCGCGGTGGCGCGGATCGGCCGCACACCACGCCGCGAAGGCTGAAGCGCGCTCCGGCGTGAACTCCTCATCGCGCTCACACAGCCACGCGACAGCGGCTGCTTCGATTGCGGCGGATTCGTCGGATGGCAACCGATCGCGTATTCCGGTGCTCATGACACTTTCTCCCGGGGCGCCGCCGCTTCCTCCAGCAGCCCGTGCCGATGGAAAAAGTCGATGCAACCGCCGACACCTTTCGTGAGATGCGATTTGACGGTTTCAGTGGAGAGACCAAGGCGGTGGGCGATTTCCTTGCACGCGAGCCCGTCACCGTAGCGCAGCAACATCACTTCGCGGCAACGGGGCGGCAGGTCGGCCACGGCCTCGGCCAGCAGTTCCTGTCGCTGCCGTTGATCAAGCAAATCCGCGGCGTCAGGGAAGCTCTCGCCGGCCGGCAGTTCGTCAAGGGTTTCGAGCGGCACCTGGCGGGCGACACGGGACCGGCGAAACCGATCGATCGCGAGGTTGCTGGCGGTGGTGAAGAGGAAAGCCTTCGCGGTGGCCAGGCGCAACCGCCACTGGGCGCGCCACACTCGCAGGTAGGTTTCCTGCACCAAGTCGTCGTGGTCCGGCAGCGTGGAGTAGCGACTCAGCAGGTACGCGCGCAAGGCCGAGTCGTGGCGCTGCACGTGTTCGGCAAACATACGAGTGTCATCCGGGGGCAGCACAGGAGAAGGCGGCGGGGAACAAGGAAGGGAGTTCAACGATGGCTGGGGCCATCCGGCTACAGAGAGAGTCACACCCGGTCTTCGAGTTTCAAGTGCCACGTGGCTTGTAGAACTTTTTTCCGATGGCACTCCCCTATTTCGACCGGTCGTGCGTAGTGCCTAGCTGACCCAAGCGCCTGTCGGGGGCCCGCCCGCGGGAGTCCGCCAGCAGGAAGGCTTCGAAAATTCGCTTCAGGGCGCACCTCCCACCCTAAGGGGTCAGGCCGTGAATCGCTAGCAGCGGGATGGCGGGAGGAGCCAGAGCCCGCCACTACTAGCAATTCACGGCCTTCTCTGAGTTCCCTCGTGCAAGCGTAATGTTTGGTCCTTTTTCAGCCTGGTTTGGGGATGGGCGCAGGCGGTTGCGCGGGCGGCTGCCGGCGAGCCGTCCGAGGGTGGGACAGAGAGATTCCGCGATCACACTTCTCTCAGCGGCGGACACGCCGTCAGCGGCCCCGCGCAGGGTAATGGTTAGATCCCCGGCCCTCTATCCTGACCCAAGACGCACCTTACCGGGAAGGCCGTCAGTCCGTTGCGAGAGCAGCCGGGGAAAGGGGATCTGGCTTGGTCGGCACGCGGCGGTAGTCGCGCTGCGCGGTGAGCATCTGCCAGGCGATCTTGGCCAGGCGCCGGGCGGTGATGGTGATGGCCTCGTTGGCGCATTTGCCGCGGGCGCGGTGCTGGCGGTAGAAGCCGCCAAAGTAGTCCGAGCGCCGCGGGGGAAGGGGTCAGGCCGCAGACCGCGGGACCACCCCGTGCCCGGCGCGGAGGTGCGCGACCGCGATCTGCCCGGCGCGGATGCGATAACCGCCGCGGAACGGGTTCTCCGACATAAAGAAGGGCGTATCCAGGTCCGCGAAGCGGAACCCGCCCAGGGCCGTCGCGAAGCAGGCCGAGACGGTCATCGCCAGCACCGACTCGACATTGCCGCCGATCATCAGCCCCACGCCCCCAGCGCGGGCGATCCGGGCGATCTCCAGGGCCTCCCCTAGCCCCGCCTTCATCAGCTTGATGTTGATCACGTCCGCCGCGCGGGCCCGGACTACCCGCCGCGCATCCTCCGCGGTCGTGACGGCCTCATCGGCCGCCACCAGCCAGCCGGATTCCCGGCGCAGGCGGCGCATCCCGGCCAGATCGTCCTTGGGCAGCCATTGTTCCAGCACTGCAGGGGTGATGCGGGCGGCCTGCAGCAGGCGCACCAGCAAGAAGGCATCGTCGCGGTTCAGTCCCGCGTTGCCGTCCAGCACCAGCGGGGCGCGCGGCGCGGCGGCGCGGATCGCCAGGAGGCGCGCGAGGTCGTGGGCCGGACCGCCCGCGCCGCCGATCTTCACCTTAATGACGCGAATACCCCGGCGCTGGATGCGCCGTACCGCGGCCGTCGCAGCCGCGGGCGTGCCCGTGGTGACGGTCATATCCGTCTCCAGCCGGACGGCCGGGCGCCGCGCGGAGGCCGTGGCCTCGGCGGCGAGGAAAGTGGTCAGGCTGACCCCGGCCTGCCGGGCGAGGGCGTCCACCAAGGCGGTTTCTAAGGCGCAGCGGGCGGAGCCCGAGCGGGGCCGGGCACGGGTCTGGAACGCGCGGCCCAGTTCCTGCCACGCGGCGGCGTCCCGCCCTTGGAGCCAGGGGGTGACCGAGCGGAGGGCGGTTAGGGCGTCGGCCTGTGTCTCGCCGTTGTAGGGCGGGAGCGGGGCGGCCTCGCCGTGGCCGACCGTGCCATCCTGCAGTTCAACGCGGACCAGCACGTTGGCGGCGCTAGCCTGGGCTCCGCCGGAAATCCCGAAGGGTTCAAACAGGGGAATGTCTAGGGCGCGGACGGAGACGGCGCGGATCGCGGAGGCGGGGTGCACCCCGGCAGCGGAAACGGCGCGGCGCGCGATGGCAATGCCCGCGTCCATCGGTGCCGCGGCACTGATGGGGCGAGCGCCCGGGCGGAGAAGGATACCAGACCGAGGCCACCTACGAACCGTGGGGATCGGTGTAGCTGGGGCGCGCCGCCCCGGCCATCGCAGACGGAAGCGAATCCCGCCCACAAAAGGGGGATCGCTTCGCGGCAGTGGGTGCGGACGCGAACCGGGGCGTCGCGCCCCGGCTACACCAAAACCAGAGTCTTAGCTCTCAAACCCTTCGGGCTCCCCGCAACGGAGCCGGGGTCGCGAGAAAGGGGTCGGGCCGCAACTTGCAACCGACCTAGGCAGAGAACCGCTCCGCGACCAATCGGACCCTGTTGGCGGTTGCAAGTTGCGGCCTGACCCCTTTCGGCTGGGCCCTTCAGGCTTAGCCCCTTACCGAGGGGGCGGAGCCTGTACGCCGGGAGCCAATATGCGTATTTAAGTGCGCTTTAAGCTGGTAAAATTAGAGTTTAAGCGCAGTTAATTGCGCGTGAATGACTCTCTTCTCCGAGGCGATCGCGAAGTCATCCGATCTTTAGTGGAACGGGTCCGGCTGCAGCGTCTGGCACGGAACTGGTCGCAAGCTGAACTCGCTCGGCGGATCGGGCTTTCCCGGCGGGCCTATCAGGATTTCGAGACCGGTTACGGCAACCTCAAGCTGACCAATCTGGTGAAGCTTTTGGGCGTGCTGGGGGTTAGCGGCGAGTTGGCGGAGGTCGTCCCCGTACCGAGTCTGGAGCCGAAAGTCGAAGAGCTCCTGCAGCCGACGCGCCAGCGGGCGGGACGCCAGCCGCGCGGATGAAGCACCCAGCGCTCAACGTCCGATGGCCGGATGGAAGGTTGGTGGGCCGGGTGATCAGCCCTGGTGCGACTTACTTCGCCTATGCCCCGGAATGGCTGGCCACCGGCCTTTCGCTTTCGCCGCTAACGGTGCCCTTCAACGGGTCAGCTTACCGACAGCGGGCCCGCGACTTCGACGGGCTGCCGGGATTTCTGTCGGACTGCCTTCCCGACCAATGGGGGCGCCGGCTGATGCTCCAGGAGTTCAGTTCGAGAGGCGAAACGATGACGCCACTGCGTATGCTGGCGTGGGTGGGCCGACGCGGTCTGGGAGCGCTCAGTTTCGAGCCGGCCTTCGACGAAGGGGCAGGCGCGCGATCCTGGGAGGCGGTGTCCGCGTCCTTGCTCGCGCGGGAGGCCGAGGCAGTGCTGCAGGCGCGGCCGCCGGAGGCTTTTGCGCGGTTGCGGCGTGGCGGCACCGCGGGCGGGGCGCTGCCGAAAGCCTGCGTCGCGCTGCTTCCGGATGGCGCTATCCTGATCGGGGGCGACGTGGCGGCGAAGGCCGTCCTGCGTCCGGGCTCACGGCTGGGGCTGGTGAAGATCCACATGGAGGGGCAGGACGTGACCCGGGTATCGGACGGGCGGCTCGAACACGCCTATATGCGGATGTGCGCCGCCGCCGGCATCCGGACGGCCAAGACCGAGGTGCTGCGAGATAACACCCAGGGCGGTGCCGCGCATCATCTTTTCGTGGAGCGGTTCGATGCGACCGCGGGCAAGCGGCTTCACGTGGTCACACTGGCGGGACTGATGCATCGCTATGAGTTGCACTACCGAGACCTACTCCTAGTGGCCCGACGGTTGACGCAGGACCACGCCGAGGTGCTCGAAGCCACGCGGCGGATGATCTTCAACGTACGTGCGTCCAACCAGGACGACCACGGGAAGAACCACGCCTTCATCGTCGACGATCGACTCCAGTGGCGGCTTTCACCTGCCTACGACGTGACGCTGAACGCGGACGAACAGACCTTCTCGGGCTTGTCTCCGGCGAGCTTTGGCCGCTCGCCACGGCTCGAAGCGATGCGCGCGGTGGCGGCCGACGCCGGCGTTTCGAGCGTCGAATTCAGCCAAATTGACGCGGAGGTTGCCGCCGCGATCGCTCGTTGGCCGGAATTCGCGGCCGCCGCCGAAGTGCCGCGGAACTACGTGGCGCGCGCGCAATCGATCCACGAGGCGATCGCGGAAGAGTTACCGGCGACGGTGACCTCGCGACCGGGAAAACGGAGCCGACGGCGGCTGTGGGAATAATTCCCGCGCACCAGGAGGAGCCCGCAGCAGGGGTCCGCCCACGTCCAAGTTCAGAGTTCCTCGGGCCAGACGCGCTGGTGGCGGGTCCAGTGCGCCCGCAGCCGATGGCCACAGAAGTCGCGAATCGCTCAGGCGGGCCCAGACCGCCGCCGAGCACGACCACGCTGCTCGTTGGAGCTGGGCTGCGTCATCAGGGCCCACCCGGACGAAAACCGAAACCAGCCCAGCCGACGCAGGGGCGGGGCCCCCGGCCGTGGCTCAGTGGCGGCGCTGACGCGATGACAAGCCCAGCAGCAGGAGGCCGATGCCCACCACCGCCGTGGGCATCTCATCCGGCACGGATCGCTGCACGATGAGCGTGTTGGCTGAGCCGCCACCGGTCCCGAGCGTGAACTGGGTCGTGGAAGTGCCTAAGGTGATGCCGTGGGAGGCGAACGTTCCGGAGATCGTTCCTGTGCCGCTCAGCGCCGTGCCCGAGCCATAGGCCCGATCCACGCCGATGCCATTCGAGTAAAGAAAAAGAGGGCTTCCGGAATACCCAGCGATGACGCCCGAAGCATAAGAGCCAGACCCAAAGGGGGAAAAAGCGAAGTTAGAATTCGACTGGACAGGCGAGGTGCTTTGCACGGTAAAGTCAGAGGTGGAGATCGTCCACAGCTTGACGAGCGTGCTGGCGAGGCCCAAGCCGATGCTTCCCTCTGCCGGGTCGATGTAGTTCGAATAACCAGCGGTAGTTTGATAGCCGGGTGAAGAAAAATCCAAGGATCCGCTCAACGTGACGGAGATGGACCCTCCGTTCTCGATCATCGTGATGGTCACGATGCCGGCCGACACCGGCTTTGCGAGGCAGAGCAGCAGCCCCGCGAGCGCGGCCATCCCCAAGCGAAAAGGCCGTGCCGAAATCCGGATTCCTGACCGTTGGCTGTGATTGGGCGTTAGAGGAGTCATCGGGGTGGTGGTGGGAGGAACTGGTCCAACACGGGTAGCCAAAACCATACCATCCCCCGCCCGCCCCCCTTTTTGCATTAAGGAGTTGTTGCAGGACTTAAGCTTAGCTGAGTCTTTGCAGTAAGCCCGCGCGGTCCGGCCCGGCAAAAAATGTTAAGTGGTCCTCCGCGGCGTCGGAAAGATTGACGGTTTCACCTCCAACGCGTTTCGCCATCGGGACCGGGCTGGGCCCTTCCGTCAGCAGGGCTCGGCCCAGACTGAGCCCCAAAAGGTTGAGCGGAAATCCCGCTGGCGAAGCCCGCCTCAGAGTTCCTCGGGCCAGACGCGCTCGTGGCGAGTCCAGTGCGCCCGCAGTGCGGGGGTGTGATTGTCCAGCACCGCCTGGACCACCATCGCATCATCGAGGAGTCCGACTTCCGGCACCGCGTCGGGAATGCGGTCGGCGCCCTTCAGGAAGTACAGCAGCGCAAAGGTGGCGGCGCGGAGCGCCGGACCGGAGGCGCCGGGACCTTCCTGCGCCTCCTCCACGAAGCGGGCCAGCGCATCCAGCCGGCGGCGCAGGCGGGAACCTTCCTCCACCCGGGCGATTTTCCGCTGCAGGGAGGCCCAAAGGCCCAGCAACCCCTTGATCGCCTGCGGGGTGACCAGCTCCCCTCCCTTCTCCACATAGCTCGGGATCCCGATGATTTCCCCGGCAGCGGGGGTGGCCAGGTGACGGTCGAGGGCGGAGGGTAGACGGGAGGGGGCGGAGGTCATTCAGTTGACCCGGATATAAAGCCAGAGCGGACG
>Ga0315902_10008851_pt1 | contig 13568 bp, 11 predicted proteins | sample LakEriMetagenome_9_FD_203523 | JGI IMG/M metagenome (GOLD analysis project Ga0315902, IMG submission 203523) | Freshwater fungal communities from buoy surface, Lake Erie, Ohio, United States - Buoy 12 MA117 | ecosystem: Environmental > Aquatic > Freshwater > Lake > Lake biofilm | place: USA... | reverse complement strand
CTTCCCAATGTTTCGGTACCTATGGCAAAAGGCATTAATCCAGCGGAAACGGCTGATGCACTGCCAGCTGAGGAGCCACTTGATCCGCTTTCTATATCCCACGGATTTTTAGTAGTACCTCCAAACCAAACATCGCCCCAAGCTAATGCTCCCATAGATGTTTTAGCAATTAGAACCGCGCCTGCAGCATTCAATTTTTGAATTACTGTCGCGTTTTCATTAATCACCTGATCCTTATATGGGTTTGCTCCCCAGGTAGTTTTGTATCCCTCTGTGGCAAATAAATCTTTTGCACCATAAGGTATTCCGTGTAATAATCCACGATATTTACCAGCAGCTATTTCTTCATCTGCCTTTTTTGCTTGCTTAAGTGCCAGATCTTCTGTTACTGTTATAACACAAAATAAGCTGCTATTGTACTTTTTTATCCTTGATATGAAGTATTGAGTGAGTTCTAAGGAACTGATTTGCTTAGATTTAATTAGATAGGCTAGTTCTGAAATGGAATACCAGGGTAGTTTTGCCTTATCTATTTTAAATGGTTTTACCATACTTAGGGTTAATCCGGAGGCACCAGCTGGCGACTGAAATCCCGACGGTCTGGGGTCAAAAACGAAGGCCGGTGACACGCCATTGTCAATGTCCTTTTCTCTGTTTTTACTAAATCCCTTGTTGAACTCTGACACACCAGGCAGTAAAGAATCTATCTCTTGTTCAGAAAATTGTAGCCCCATAATATTTGCAGCTTCCTTTATGGAATTACTCGTGATTATTGGTTCTATCATTTTTTCAAAAAAAGCGCCAAAAATAAAGGTGCAAACTAAAATTATTGCTGTTGAAATGCCTGATTTTTTCATAGAGTTGGGTTAATTTCCAAAATTAAAAAACTAATTCCATTTTTTCATTTTACTTTTGTTTATGCTTAATTAAATAATGATAGAATGAATTCGGAATTAAAGGTTTTTAAATTTGGTGGCGCTTCTCTAAAAGATACCGCATCATTTTTAAATGTGGCAAATATTCTTAAAACTCAAACACCTGATGTAGTCGTTCTCTCTGCCTCTGGAAAAATTACAGATAAACTTGAATCCTTAATTCAGGCATACTATAAAAAATCAATAGAGCAACAAGACATCTGGCATGATATTAAATCTTATCATATTGCTTTGGCTACTTCTCTTTTAGATGAGACAGACGAAGTTTTTGATGTGATCAATGATTTATTTGTAGAAATAGATTGGGTCTTAGACGAAGAGCCTGGAGCAGATTTCAATTACTGTTATGACCAGATTATTGGCATCGGTGAATTATTATCTACCAGAATTATGCATGCATTGTTACTTAAGTTAAATACGAAAGCTATTTGGATAGATGCGCGTGATATAATTACTACCGATGATAATTACAGAGAAGGTTGGGTGTTTTGGAATGAAACGGATGTGAAATGTAAAAAGGTTATTGAACCTCATATTGCTAACGGTTCTTTAGTTATTATACCTGGCTTTATTGGTTCTACCATAGATAATAACACGGTTTCTTTAGGTAGAGAAGGCTCCGATTATTCAGCCGCAATTCTGAGTCATTGTTTAAATGCTCATAGTTTGACTATTTGGAAAGATGTTGCAGGTGTATATAATGCCGATCCCAGGTTTTTTACCGATGCCGTTTTATTACCTGTCATTTCCTATCAGGAGGCTATTGAAATGACCTACTACGGCGCAAAAGTGATTCATCTTAAAACCATTAAACCGTTAAAAGCCAAAAATATACCTCTAAAAGTTAAATCTTTTCTTCAGCCTGAGCTCGAGGGGACTTTTTTTGGTGGTGATGAAAAAGTTAAATATCCTCCCATCATTATTAAAGAATCAAGGCAGATTTTACTGACTATTGAACCCAGGGATTACTCTTTTATAGCAGAAAAAGATTTAGCATTTATTTTTAATGTTTTTCATGAAATTGGTTTTCAGGTTAATTTTATTCAAAATACGGGTCTTCATCTTTGTATCTGCGGAAGTTGTCCTTTTTTTGATGCCAATCAATTAGAGCAGATTCTTCAACCAAATTTTGCCGTAAGTATTCAAAATAATTGTAACTTAATGACTATTAGGCATTATACAAATGAATTGAAAATAAATATGATGAAAAATGTGCAGGTTTTAGTTGTAGGTGATGTAAATGGTACTTTTCAAATGATTTATATGGATATTGCAAAGTGAGAAAGTTACCGCTGGAATCTTCCTTTTTTGAAAGTCTTAAAAGCCTGGTAAGGTGTGATTTATCTGAAAAATCTTTCCTTTTAGGGGTTAGTGGTGGAAGTGATTCAATGTGCCTTGCCAATTTGTTCTTAAAATCAGGACTAAAATTTGGTGTCATCCATATAAATTATTCACTTCGAGGGAGTGAATCCGAAGAGGATATGAATTTTGTAACCACCTGGGCCAAAAATCATGGTATTGAGTGTTTTGTTAAGGTCATAGACACACCTTTTATCCTATCTAGTCAAGGGGGGAATTTGCAACAATTAGCAAGAGATTTTCGCTATTCTTTTTTCGAAGAAACCAGATTAAAATACCATTTTGATTTTATTTGTACCGCTCATCATGCCTCCGATTGGTTAGAAACGGTCATTTTTAATGTCTTAAGAGGTGGCTTTATTCATGCACTTATCGGCATACCTACTAGAAATGGAGTTATTCTGCGTCCTCTTTTATCGTTCCCTAAGAAGGAAATTAATGATTATCTCATTCAAAATGATATACCTTTTCGCTCTGATTCAAGTAATAACAAACTTATTTATCATAGAAATTTAATCAGGCATGAAATTATTCCCGCATTAATCAAAATTAATCCTTCTTTAGAATCTACTTTTTTGAAAAATAAAAGGGTTTGGTCAGAATTAATCCAGATTAAAAATGAATTCGTTGCCGGGGAATCTAAAAAATTAGTTACTCATTTATCCGACAACGAATTTCTTATAGATATTGATGGTTTAAATGCGAGTTTAGCACCCGTAATTTTTTTATATGAAATTTTAAGGCCTTTGGGCTTTACTTCAAAAATGATTTATGAAATCGTTGAAATGAAGGAAAAGTCAATATCAATTGGTTCTGTTTTTATACATAATGATATAAAAATTATTAAGTTAGAAAAGTATCTGAGGTTAATAAAGGTAATTGAATCTCCTTTAGTTACCACAGAAATAGAGATTCCCCAAAATGGAATGGTTGAATATGCTAAGGGTAGAAGCATTTCTATAAAGCATAGTAGGAATATTCCTGAAAATTTAAATCAGGGCCCAGAAAAAATTATCGTGGATGGAAATAAAATAATTTTCCCGTTATATGTAAGAAAATGGAGATATGGAGATTTTTTTTACCCTATAAATATGAATAATCAGCGAAAAAAAATTCAAGATTTTCTGACAGACAAAAAAATCGATAAACTTAAGAAAGAAGAGGTGCATCTTCTTGTTGATGCCAATAATCAAATTATTTGGGTCATTGGTTTAAGACAAGATAATAGGTATAAAATTGATTCAAATTCAGAACATATCCTTATATTTGAGCATAAAATAAATTAACATGAGAAATATTATCCTTTCAATCATTATCACATTTTTCTATATAAATCCTATTTCAGCTCAAGACAGTGACACCAAACAAAACGGTCTAGTGGTTAAATTATCTGCTACCTGGTGTCCTGTGTGTTCAGGTGCGGCCTGGAATTCTTACAACTGGCTTTTAAATAATGTGAAAAATAATGCCTTTTATTTTACAGCACATTCAAGTTCAACGTCAAGACTTTTCTCTCAAACTGGCTCAGATATCATTAAAAACTTTGATCAATCTGCATATCAACCGGCTTTTTATCTAAATGGTCTAAATAAGGGTTCAGGGGGATCTGCAACGGAAAGGGAAATTAAAAATGCTATTGAAGATGATGTAAATAAGGGACCGTCGGCGTTAATGAAAACTGTAGCAAGAGCGTCGGGAAATACAAGTATTAAAGCACAGGTAACCCTTACTTTCCCCAAGTTGATGACAGGTAACTATTCGATGGGGCTGTATTTAGTTGAAAAGGTGGTTAAAGAAATTCAAGCTGGGTTGTCAGGCACCGTTGAACACAAAAATGTACTTAGAAATTCATTTTTTACTCAAAGTTTTGGTGAAGATCTTTCTGGTACTTCCTTTGCAGCGGGGTATTCAAAAACTATTTCTGCTACCATCAATCTACCCGCCAACTCAACCGCCACCAATTTTGAAGTAATAGCTATTTTATGGAAAAAAAATGGGGCAAAATATGAGTTTGTAAATGTCCACGGAACTTCTGACATGGCGGGTGTACTAACGAATATTTCTGAAAAGGTAGATGAAAACTTTAATTTCATAGTGACAAATGCCACTTTAAACGATATTGAGTTTCAATTCTCCAGCCTTTCTTTGCCTTTAAATGGGGTTACTGTACAATTAAGAGATATATTGGGTAGAACGGTTAAACAAGAAAGAGGTATTCAGTTTTCAAATGATTTTCAAAAAATGCATTTTTCTAATCTAAATTTAATTCCGGGAACCTACATTATTTCTTTTGAATCACGTGAATTTCTTATTTCAAGAAAGGTAGTGATTAAATGAGTGTATGGCTTGATATAGATTTACTTCAGGTTCAGCCCCTTATTAAAATTAGAAAAAATCAACAGGGAAATGAAATTTTTGACACGGTAAGGAAGAAATGGCTTATTCTACAACCTGAAGAATGGGTCAGACAGTTAATAGTGTTATATTTGTCTAAAATCCTTCATTTTCCTTTAAATCATTTTTCAATTGAGAAAGGCGTATCTAAAGGTCTCAAAAAAGGTAGGTGGGATATATTAATTTTCGACTATTCCATGAAGCCATTTTTGTTGATTGAATGTAAATCTCCAAATATCTCTTTAACGGAAGATGTTATTTATCAAGCTGGGGTATATAATATTGCGTTAAAGGCTCCATATATTGCCGTTACAAATGGTTCAAAGACCAGTTGTTTTATGATTGATAAAGAAATCAATGGCTTTACTTTTCTTACTGGTTTTCCTGATTATCCTATCATTTAATGTTTTCTTATGAATGCCCAAATTGAAAAGTTATATAAAGTAGCTGCCTCAGAAAAAAAATGGATTATTGGTCTGATGTCAGGGACTTCCTTAGATGGTTTGGATATTGCACTTTGTCAGATTACTGGCGCTGGTATACAAACTATGGTAGAAGTTAAACACTTTAAAACCGTTAGTTACACCGATGAAATTAAAGATAATATCCTTGCAGTTTTTGCAAAAAATACTATTTCTTTTGAGGTTTTAACCCTCGTCAATCCATGGTTAGCAAAGATTCATGCTGAAATGATTTTAGACGCTCTCAGGGAATGGAAAATAAACCCGTGTGACATAGATATTATTGCCAGTCATGGACAAACTGTTTTTCATTCACCTTTCAGACTTCACAAAAATATAGCATTTGGGAATGCGACATTGCAAATAGGTGATGGGGATCATATTGCTGTTCATACGGGTATTATCACAATAAGTGACTTTAGACAGAAACATATTGCTGCGGGGGGAGAAGGGGCGCCTTTGGCGCTGTATGGTGATTGTTTACTTTTTAATGAAATAGGTGTTCCTACTATTTTATTAAATATAGGTGGTATTTCTAATTTTACTTATTTACCTGGTACAGACAATTTTGATGGGGCTTTAGTAACGGATACTGGTCCTGGAAATACGCTTTTAGATGCAGTTGTAAAAAAGTTTTATCCCCATTTGCCTTTTGATGTGGACGGAGAAATTGCTTCGTCAGGAAAAATAAACTATGAAGTACTTAAGCTTTGGAAAAGTTTGCCTTTTTTTAGTGAAGCTATACCAAAAACAACAGGGCCGGAATTATTTGAATGGTCCTCTTTAATGACTATGAGTAAAGAAAATTTAGGCATCGTTCTAAATCCTCAAGACTTATTAGCTACATTAACACTGCTAACTGCTGAAACAATCACGGATTGCATAAAAAGGGAGGTGCCAAATTGGAAGGATACCAGAAAATTTGGTAGCGGTGGTGGTTGTCATAATAAACTCCTTATGTCTCATATACATAGACTTATGCCCGGCTCAAATTTCATGAATCCCTCTATTTTAGGTATTCCCGGCGATGCCAAAGAGGCCGTTCTTTTCGCTGTATTAGCAAATGAGACGCTGTCCGGTGGCAAAACCAGTTTTGGTGATAACCCTTCTGTTTGTATGGGTAAAATAAGCCTTCCTTCCTAGTTTACCGTTGTAAAACTACCTGCATGGTTTTGTGTTGTAAGCCTTGCCTAATGTGCACAAAATAAATGCCATTTGACAAATCACTTACATCCATTTGTAAATTCTGCTCTCCAGAATACATGCCATTCCATTTTTGCTGCTTAATGGTTTGTCCCTGCCCATTCATCAAATGTAGATAACAATCTCCTCCAACAGATTGAAAAGTAAGATTAATTGGTCCCCAGGTAGGATTAGGATATAGTTCAACAAACATAGGTAAAAGAACTTCATTTACGGGGGTGGCCGTTAGACAATTTTTAATAATTGGAAGCTTAACAAAATCATTAAATATTAACTGTTTAACTTCATTTTCTTTAACCCCAAACCAATCTACCAATATAGAACCATAGATATTCCTAAAATCTATCTGCATCGAAACTCCAGCTTGAGAGGGTACTGGATTGGGAATCTGAACATTTTCTCCAGTTATCCTATTTTGAACACAAGTACCAAATAAAAATAAAGGTGCGGCATTACCGTGATCGGTTCCACCACTATTATTAGACTGAATTTGTCTTCCAAATTCAGAATAGGTCATTCCTACGACCCTATTTGAGAGATTTAAGAGTTCAAGGTCTTTCTGAAACGCTTCAATAGCTGTAGATAAACTACCCAGTAATTCAGCATGGGTTCCTGTGGTATTATCAGTAGAAATGGTCTGATTTGCATGGGTATCAAACCCACCAATTCTAGCTATATATACCTTACTTTTTAAACCTCCGGAAATAAGTAAAGCGATAGATTTTAATTGAGTAGCCAGACTATTATTGGTAGGATAAACAGCTAAATTTTTCCCTTTTTCTGCTGCTTTTTGAATTAATTTCGAATAAGCATTTGTTTGAAGAATTGATTTTTGCAAATATTTCAACTCTTCACCATAAGATATTGATTCAAAATTTTCAGCATCATTTTCTGCTAATGCTCTTAGGTTTTTGGGATCATTAACCGCTATGCCAAAATTCCCGGAGGCACCTTCACAAGTTTGAGAAACGGTGCTACCAATGGTTAATGCAAATGGGTCAGGATATTCAATGGAAGGATATTTCTCTGGAAATCCTGGATATTTTGAATCCAGGAATCTTCCAATCCATCCGGAGTTTATGTATTCATTTGATGTGGAGGCACTATTCCAAATATCTGTTGACCTAAAATGAGATCTATTTTGATTAGGATACCCAACGCTTTGTAAAATACCAAGTTTCTCTTCCTTATACATAGTAGCCATACCGGTCATCCTGCTATGTAGTCCTAATTTATCTGTAAGTTTAAGAACTTTTGACTCTGGCAGAGCGATATTAGATCTTACGCGCATAAGTCCCTCATATTGATCGATAGGAATGACCATGTTCAAACCATCGTTTCCGCCATTCATCTGAATCAATATCAATATTTTATCATCGAAAGGATCCATTCCTGATAAAAAAGGCGACTCAGCTTGTGCAAAAATATCAAGGCCATTGATTAAGAATGGAATAGTCAAACTAACGCCTGACTTCTTTATAAAATGTCTTCTGTTCATCATCGTACTAGCTTAAATAATTTTCAGGCATAGTTAACATGGCCTTAATGAGATTACGTACTTTAGTTTCTAATGCTGCCTTAATGGCAACATTCGTTGGATTTTTTAAATAGGCTTCATATTGCTCCTCCCACTCGTAATCAGGTGCTCCTGGTAGAATAAGTGTTTTTAGATCATTGATCTGATTTTGTGTTAATCCGAAAGGGAATAAAAATTCGCCCAGTTCCTTGATTAGTAGATTAGGATCTTTTACCTTCTTCATACTACCAATTAATGCTAAAACATCTATTTGATATTTAATGGTATTGTAAGTTAATCCACTTCCTGCCAATGAATTAGTATAATTCATTCTGGCATTTAAGGTGGTAGCATTTATCCAAATTCTGTAAAAACTAGGTTCCTGGTAATAAGCTTTCCAACCTGATACATCTGGCGGATAAAAATATTCCATTTGTTGACCTCCAATATTTCGAATGATAGATTGAAGTGAAAGTGCCCTTTTGTTATTATCTGTAGGTAAAACAAATTGCGTTTGTTTCAGCAAGCCAATACTAAAATCTATGGGGTTTTTAATCATATTTCCACGGTTTGCCAAATCGAAGAAATGCTCACTATTTAATAAAGCCCTTAATACCGGTTTAATTTCAAATTTTTCTGCAATGAATAATTCCGACAGAGGTTGAATAATATTCATTTCTACATCGGCACTTATCTTGTAATAAACAAAATATCTGTAAAGTTTTCGGCAGATAAATTTAGCTACTTCTGGTTTTGTGAAAATGATATTAATGAGGGTCTTATACTCATTTTCATTTTCATTAACAATCTTTATTGAATTAAATCTATGGGATAGTTGTTTTGTGGTAGAATCATGTCTATTGACATTAAAACTACTTTGTATAACCGTAGCTGTTCTTGAATAATAACCCTGATCTGTCCAGCCAGTTAAGCATTTTGCCATTTCCTTGATATCAACTTCTGTGTAAGTAGTGTAATCTCCCGGTCCTGCTATGGCTCCTTTCCCTATGGTAAATAATTCTAGCAGTTCTCTGGCAAAATTTTCATTAGGTGAGCCTTTTGAGTTCTGATTACCATTTAAATACCTTAACATTGCAGGATTAGTAGTTATCAGATATACCAGATTTTTGAAATTCTTCAAACCATTATTTCTCAATAATCGAATGTAATCATACATGTATTTTGGGTCTGAAACAGTACCCAGATCAATAGGAAAATGATTGTGCCAAAACAGGGTTATTTTTTCCCTGATGGATAATCCCTCTGTTAAAAGAACCTCCGCATTCCAGGCTCGAAGACTCGAGGTTCTATAATTTATACTATCTTGGGTATCGTTATACGGTGCATTAACCCAGGTAGAACCTATGGGTACATGAGGGTCTTTTTCAAAAATATAATTAATCGGTTGTGGGACATCTGGCAGTTCCTCAAAAAGTAAATCTAAAGACCTTCTTAATCCTTTTGAAATAACGGTATTCATTGACTCAGTGTTTGGACCAATAGTAGCTCTTCTGAGTAAATGCAAGGCTTCTGCTTTTCCCCATTTTCCTGAATATGGGTTCAATGAAGCACCTGATTCTTCTTCTTGCGTGGATTTCATCTGGCTTAATTTAATGAGAAATATGAAGTGCAATGTATCAATTATACAAATTTAAAGTAGGTTTATATTAAAAATTATAAATTCTACTTTAAATCATATAAATTTAGGTAAATTTTATGATAGTTTTGATATATTTCGGAAAACAATAAATATTTTTTATGATAAAAGGATGTATTTTTAATTTAATCGATGTTGTGTTAAAAGAAGTTTCAAATGAAGATGACCTGGTCCCTAAATTAGTTACACCTGATCATCTAATGGATGGTTTTTTAGTTTTTTTGAAGGAGTTAAAAAATAAGGGAATTCAAATAGCTGTTGTTTCCCAAAATCCTTTATTGAAGGAAATTTTAGATAGACTTAGAATTACTCATTTATTAAATAATTACTTCCAGGGTAATAAAAATGAAAGTTTAAGTGCATCAACAAACATTTACACGTTAGCCGCGACTTCTCTTCAATTTAACCCAAATGAATTGATAGTTTTTATATCATCCGAGGCATCAGAGGATTTAAATTTACTCGAATCTTTTAATATAGTTTGTGTTGGTTCAAAACCAATTGAAAATACCAATATTCACCATGTTACTGATTTTTCTTCCCTTAAATTTAATCAATTGATAGCCTCAATAACAAATATTAGTCAAAATTAGCCTAATTTTGTGTTAAAATAATCATTTATGAACATGACCAAATTTCTATTACTGCTTTCGTTTATTCTAACGGTAACATTCTCATGTCAACCAAATAGTAAGGTAAGTAAGAGCGGTGATTCCTCTGTTGACGCAAAACCTTCTTTGGGCAGTATAGGAACACCAGCTATCCCGGAAAAATTTAAAGAAACAGATTTACTTCTCACAGATTATTGGGTGTATGAGTTTTATGTGATTCCAGAAAAGGTAGGTGTTGGACCAAATTTTGTTGGCACCTGGTACAAATTTAATCCGAATGGCACTTATTCAAAAGGGCAGTTTCAAGAAACTTTTGATAATGGAAACTGGTATATTTCAAGTCGTCCCAGTGAACATCAGCCTGGAAAAGTATTTAAATACATTTATTTTGATTCAGCTGTAAACGATTTATGGGATGTTGGTTTTGAAATTCAGGGAACAAGCGGTTATAATATGTCTTGGGTGAAACAATTAGATCCGCCCGATGGTGAATCAGGTTTAGCTAAGGTTATGAAAATGCTTACCAAACCTACCCGTGAACAGATGGGTCGATAGTCAGCTTGTCAATATAAGGTAAGGAATAAATTGTAAAATAATGCTTACGTTTTTTTAGCAAATGCCTGAAGTTCTTTAAACTTTGTGCATTTGCTAAAAAATAGTCTTTTTCTGACTAGATATTTATGAAAATCAGGCGTTTAATGCTTCATTTATTACATGGTCAAGCAACTCTGATACCATCATTCCCTGAGATTTTACTTGTTGTGGAATAATGCTTGCATTAGACATTCCAGGAATGGTGTTGACCTCAAGAAAATAAAAAGTACCGTCAACACAAATTGAATCTACGCGTACAACTCCTCTACAACCCAATACCTCGTAAATTAGCTTAGTTTGAGCTTTACATTTTGCTGTTAAATCCTCAGGAAGTCTGGCCGGAGTAATTTCCTGACTTTGGTTTTCGTATTTTGCCTTATAATCAAAAAACTCATTTTCAGAAATTATTTCCGTAATAGGTAAAACCTCTACATCGTTATCTTTTCTGAAAACCCCGTTTGAAAACTCAGGGCCCGAAAGAAATGCTTCCACAACTACCTCGTCATCATATTGAAAGGCCATGGTAATGGCTTCAGAAAGTTCATTTTTAGATTTAACTTTACTTACTCCAAAACTACTTCCATTTTTATTTGGTTTGACAAATAAAGGTAAACCTAAGGATAGCAGTTCTTCCTCATTCCATGTAGTATTTTGTGTTAATAAAATGGATTCTGCCATAGGAATATGATACTTTTTAAGAATATCCTTGGTTGCTTGCTTACCAAAAGTTATGGCACTGGTAAAAAGGTTACAACCGGTAAAGGGCATCCCTATTAAATTAAAGTATCCTTGCAAATTTCCATCTTCTGCTGGGTGACCATGCAGCATTAAATACACTAAATCAAAGGTTGTATGATTTGTCTCCGTTCTTAAAGAAAAATCATTCAAATCAATCAACTTATCTGTTCCCTGTAAAGTAAACTTTCCTTTATTTAATTCAATGATGAATAGGTTGTACTTGTTTTTATCCATTTCAAGCGCTATATTTTTTGCACTCTGCAATGAAACATTTCGTTCTGCAACATCTCCACCAGTTACAATGGCAATATTTTTCTTCATTTTAATGACTTTATCTTAGGCCTCTGCGAATTAAATTATCTCTGTATATCCTGGCATTTCTATTATGCTCCGATAAATCGGTGGCAAACGAATGCAAACCGGATTCATCACCCACCGCACAAAAATATAAATAATTATGTTTTTCGTAATTTAAAACAGCGTCTATACTCGAGATGCTACTCATAGTTATAGGTCCAGGAGGAAGCCCCGTGTATTTATAGGTATTATATGGGGAATCAAATTTGGTATGAAAATCAGTAACTCGTCGGGCTAAGAAATCTTTTCTTGCAAAAACGGCCGTAGGATCAGCTTGTAAGGGCATTCCAATCTTTAGTCTATTCAGATAAACGCCGGCAATCCTCTTTTTTTCAATATTTTGTTGTGTTTCCTTCTCAACTATTGAGGCAAGAGTATATACCTCTTGCGGAGTTAATGCGATGGATGCTGCCTTTTTTAAACGTTGATTTGATGCCCAAAATGTATCGTATTCTGATTTCATACGTTTTAAAAATGCAGGGGCAGAGGTATTCCAATACATTTGATAAGTATTGGGGATAAATAAACTTTGGAAATTCTCTTTGGTAAATCCATCTTTTCCTATGAGTTCATTCGAGCTAAAAATATCATTTAATGAAATGGAATCAGGCTCTATAAATGATGAAACTTTCGCTGCAACATTTTCAGGCATTCGTTCGGTGGTCAATACGACATTGACGGGTTCCTGATTGCCAGCACGTAATTTTCTTATTAATTGAATCAAATTAATGCCCTTGTATATTTTATATTGTCCCGATTTAACTTTTCCTTCTTTAAAATTCATTTTTTCTGAAAGGAGCGAAAAAACGGTAGTATTCGCCAAAATTTTCTCATCTTCCAACAATATTAATAAGCCTTTGAAGTCTGTACCTGTAGGAATTCTTATAGTTTTACTCTGTATTGAGCCTGGTAAAACGGGTGAATACACTAGTTGATACATTAGTAACATGCCACTTAAGGTCGCGGTAAGTAGTAAACCCCAGAAGAAGTAATTTTTTTTAATCATCTCATCCAAATTTGGCTCAATTTAGTGATAAATGATTTAGTATAAAAATCATTTAAAGCGATTTGTTTATAATCTTTCTCTAACTTTGTAAGCATGAAAAAATTAGTTGAAACATTATTTATTCTGTTGATCGTTTGTAGTTGTGAAACGGTCTTTGACATTGAGGCCAGTGAAAAGGAAATTCCAGTGGTTTATGGGGTTTTAAATATCACTGAACCAAAACAGTACATAAGAGTACAGAGAGCATTTCTTTCTAAGGGTGGCAACGTATCAGACCTATCCAAGGATCCAAATATTTTATATTATTCAGGTGGCAGAGCTATTTTAACTGTCACCTCCACAGGAAAAACCATTTTAGGTAAAAGAATAAATTCGGAAGATATTGGTATAAAAAGAGACAGTGGTTTCTTTGCCACGTCACCCAATATACTTTATGAATTTGATACCAAAGATTGGTTGGTTACAGCACCTGCGAAGGTTATTTTTACTTTTGAAAATGAATCCTTATTAACAGGGGTTTCAGCCCAAATATCATTGGTAAAAGATCTTCAATTAAGAGAAGGAATCCCCTCTGCTCCTTTAAATTTAGGGTATGATCGGGTAATAACAATTGGTTGGAACCATTCTACAGATACTAAGTTATTTGACCTGACTATGAGAATTAATTACCTTGAAAAAAGTAATAAATCGAATGGTGTCTTTTTAGATAAATCAGTAGATTGGGTGATAAAAGATCA
>Ga0315902_10008848_pt1 | contig 13572 bp, 12 predicted proteins | sample LakEriMetagenome_9_FD_203523 | JGI IMG/M metagenome (GOLD analysis project Ga0315902, IMG submission 203523) | Freshwater fungal communities from buoy surface, Lake Erie, Ohio, United States - Buoy 12 MA117 | ecosystem: Environmental > Aquatic > Freshwater > Lake > Lake biofilm | place: USA... | reverse complement strand
TGGCTCACCGCTTTTAATTGACAGCAAAGGAATGGTCTTTGGGTGCCAAGATCGAATCTGCTCAGTCGGGGCCTATAGTTCCACGCCTAAATTAAACAATGGCGCCATCCTAAATAACATTAAGGATGGCGCCATAGTCACAATCAATAAGGTGCGCTATGCGGTGACCTCAATTTCCAGGAAGTTAGTTCTGGTAAAGCTTTAAAGCTACTTCTTGTTTCTACGCTGAATGCGAGTCTTCTTCAGAAGTTTCTTATGCTTTTTTTTGGCCATTCGCTTTCGGCGCTTCTTTACCACTGATCCCACTAGATTCTCTCCTTTGTTCAACTACTTAAAGAGTACCAAAAGATCGGGCTTTGACACAAATTGCTTTTATAGAAGTCCACTTGACCGCAACGATATGACCTACCTAACTTAATTCTTGCTTTTTACCTTTATTCCTCTCAAAATGCGGCACGTCAACTCACGAAAAGAAAACAAAAAGGCATGAAGACTGAAACTATAGCTAAGGTTCATCTTATTTTTTTTCAATTGCCTATTCAGAATCAATAACCAATTTTTGTTATACATACCTAATGTCTTGGAATGTAGGTGTAAGTTAGCTACTCGCTTGAAAATACCTTCATTAATGAGCCAAACCGTTTCTTTATAGCTCTGAAGTCCTAATGGTGAGTCTAAAGCCCCCATTGGAGATTGCTTAAATCTCTTTATGACACCCAGGCTATTCTTTGGATCTGATCCAAACAAATACATACCAATTTTCGCTCCATCAAATATCCAATTATCCAAAACATTCTTCTCGTTGCTAAAAGTACTGGGCAGCGAGAAAACATCCTGCTGATTTGCCAACAACTGTCCAAGAATTTGCATATCAGTTAAGTCTGGCCACCTGACGCAGGCATCAGTTAATAGTTTTCTTCCTGACTCTCCATTTATCAAAAGAACACTCGCAATCCCTCGCAATTCATCGACGCGAGGGTAAGCTAATGAGTGCCTTAAATCGTTCAATAATTGAAAAGGAAACTCAGGATGGATCCAAACATCGTTCTCAATGTGGAGCACTTTTTCTAACTTGTAATATTCCATAAACTTAGGTATCAAAAATAATCTAGCTTTTGTGGAGAACCAAAAGTTATCTCTAAAATTTACTCTTTTATCCGTGATCTCAAATCCAGTTGGCCAGCTTATATTAAGATCCTTGATTTTAACCGTTTCATAAGTATTTCTGGACTCATCAGACAGATTCTCGTTATCCGTAATTACCATTAAGCGTTTATTTGGGAACTGTGTAGTCAGATAGTCAATGTTTTTTAATAAATGCCTTGAAATTTTGCCTAAGTTGACCAAAACGATAGGTAGGGGATCCTTACTCCTTGGGAAAATTTTCCACCTCTATTAATCGTTGTTTCAGAGAAATCACATTTTTCCTTTTCTCGTAGTTTAATTTTTCCTCTAAAAACATTTTATAGGGTGATAGAACGTGGAAGATTCTAATACCGAACACTCTTTTCTCTAGAAAAATGTTAGATTTTTTGGTAGTGCCCCTAAGTGACTCAAGATTTTGCCAAACTAAGTTTGGCAGAATTTTAATCGGATGATTCAATGGGAAGTCATTATTGATAGTGTGCGCAGCATGTACGTCTGCACCAACATTACTCACTAAGTTTACTGGTGGTAAAAGACATACTTTAGATCCTAGCAACATTTCGTACGCTAGGGGTGAGTCCCAGGTGTCGACTATACCCTTATGAACACGCCTGGCCCCTGAGTAAAAAAAACACAAATTAGGTTTCAGTAAATCCCTTAAATGGAGAGTCTTAACTTTTACGATTAATTCTCTCATCTCAACCCAGTTTTCACGCCAAGTTGCCCAACCCCAAATTTGGGGATAATTTGTCGTTGACAAAGACTCAACGCCTAAAGCGTCGTCAAATCTATTTCCTGAAATCATAAAAAAATCTTCTCTTTTATAACTTGAAAAAGCTTCCTCACAAAATTCTAAGAAATTTTTCTCAAAATACAAGTCATCTTCCAATATTATGCCCTTATCATTATGATAGAAGAACCAATCTAGCGCAGTTATCACGCCAAGCCCCACCCCGTGATTCTTTTTTCGATACCATACTCTGATTGTAGGACTCTTGATTGCATTGAGTGATGTGACCAAATTATTTTGCTTATTTCTAATTTTAGGTTCATCTGAATAGTCCAATGCAATATATATATTCTGTGCTCCAAAAGATATAAGTTTCTCAACCATTTGCTTTATTTCAGTGGTGCGAGAATATCCAATAATTAAAACGGGTACCTTCATTACTTCATGTTGAAACATAGCTCTTTCCACTTCTTGTGAGCCAAAGAACTCTAAACTTTACAGAGGCAATTGAAAATAAACTTCTAAAATATCCAGAAAAACTCTTATAGTTACGTTTTGCCCATTTTACCTCATCAAAGTAAAATCTTAAAATAAGATTGAATAAACACTTTTTATTTTTTGCCTTGCGAATTCGATGAAGATTTTGCATTCTGATAGACGCCATATTTCCGTTCTCGGAAGATTTCATCCTGTAATATGCCCTTTTAGTTAATATGGAAGTCGTGCTTAGATTACACCTAGGAATCCAGGTAGGGCTGATTCCTTTCCCCAATAGAAATTGACTTATAGCAACATCGTCAGGAATAGCTTCCCACAAATTTATATCTATGCTCATTAAAGTTCGAGCTGCTTTACGATTTAGGAATATTGCGGCTCCGCTAACAAACATTTGAACATTTCTTCGTGACTTGCTATTCTTCATAAAATCTATGTATCCGCCTAGAAATTCGTGATTGCCGTTATACTTCTTGCATATCTCTATGATTCTGTTTGGTACAAAATATGTCGAAACATTTCCGCGGACTAAAAAGTCAAATTCTATGTTTTCTAAGCACCATTTTACGCCTTTAATGGTTTTTTCCAAGATATTTTCATATCGTTCCTCCACATCTACGAAAAGTGTTTGACTAACTGGATCAAAATGGTTTTCATTCCCACCCCGTAGCCAGATCACTTCCTTGTTCTCGATGGCCCACGTTTCCCGTTGTGTCAATTCGTCCTGTAAATTAACGGAGTTTGAGCTGGCAATAATCAAATAGATACATCTCATTTTTTTTCTTCTATATTAGATAGTTTTACTTGCAAATCAAAGTTTGGAACTTTGTGCCGTACCTCATTAAAGCTACCAGACGCTAGAATTTTACCTTGGTCTAGATAAATCACTTTATCGGAATTAATTACGGTTGAAAGTCGATGTGCGATTGAGATTACTGTGACTTTGCCTCTTATCGAATTTAGACAGTCAATAATCAGCCTCTCGGAAAGATTATCTAGTGAACTTGTGGCTTCATCTAGAATTAAGAGTTTTGGTTTTGGATAAAGCGCGCGGGCTACCCCTAAACGCTGCCTTTGTCCTCCGCTGAGCTTAGAACCTAATTCACCAACTTCAGATTTAAGCCCTTTGCTACTCTTAGAAACAAGATCGGATAGGCCAACTAGTGAGAGGCATTCGGTAACCCGATCTCGATCTATATCCGTTATCTCTTTACCGAGCGCAACATTCTGTTCAATTGTTCCATTGTTTATGAAACTATCCTGTGGGACATAAGTCACAGAACCAGGCCAGAAAGAGATGGCTAACTCAGGGTCCACGTTTGATATTGAAACTTGTCCATGAGTTGGCTTTAGAATCCCCAAAATTAAATCAATTAGAGTTGTTTTGCCAGATCCCGAAGGTCCGACTACTGCTACCCATTCTCCAGGCTGTATATCTAAAGAGAGTTCTTTGATTACTGAATCTTCTCCATCAGCATAAGTAAAGCTTACGTTTTTCAAGTTAACCGAAGCGAGAATTGGACCTTGACTTAATCCATGACTTTTCCCACGATCTATTGCTATATCTAAATTATTTAGTTCTTCAATCATTTTTAAGGTTCTACTAGCGCTGCTAGTGGCACCACGAAATGTAAGAGTTGCATTCTGGATTCTAAGAATAGCAGGAACAATTCGCCCAGCTGAGGCAATAAAAATCGTTATCGAAGATATTGCGCCTACTGCATCTTTAGAGATGAATTGAACACCAGTAAATAATATCGCTCCAAGGACAAAAGCAATTTCTAAGACATATTTTGAGATTAGTGGAACAAAAGATGAATTTGCGGTTACACTGGCTTGTTTGAACTTCATCATGCGAATTCTTTCTACATAGATGCCCCTTAGGCCGGAGGCAAATAACTCTCGGTATGAACCAAGAAGCTCATAAAGTAACTCGTCCCCTAGAATTTCAAATCGTGCACCTTCTGAAGCTAGATAAATTACTCTTTCATTTATGAGTTTATAGAGAAGCCAGGCGATTAATCCAAACATAAAAACTATAGAAATGGCTACGGTTGGTTCAATCAAAAGTAGCCCTGAGAACATGATCATAATTAGGATAAAGTCAGCAAATAGATTCATTATCGTACCAATTACGCCAACTGATATACTATTAACGCCACTTGTAAGCGCAAACATATTCTCAAACCTGGATCGTCTCTTGATTTGTTCCATATTAGAAAAGATTAGTTTCTCAATAATTCTGTTACTAATGCTAGCTGCCCTATTGGCTAAGAAAAAGATAGTTTTGCGTGAAATCACGGCTGATATTAAAGTTTTTGCCATTAACACTACTCCTGCGATTAAACCCAAAATAGCAACTTGATTCTGTAAAGACCATTGTTGTAGGCCTAGTAAATCGAGTATCAAAATTGTTTGTTCATTAGGGGACCTTGATTGAATTCCATATACTGAAAGCGTACCTATAAAACCAATCAGTAGTACTCCTAGAAAATCTAAAGCAGCCAGTAGTAATTGTGCCGCGGCCACATATCGTAATTTTACAACTTCTCTTCTGCTAAGCAGAATAAAGCAATTCCTGACAGTTTTCCACTCATTTTTAACCTGCAATTTATACTTCTCAAGAAACTTATTGATACTTCCAGTACTCATAACGAAGACACCTTAATCCAGTCCTTCGGTAATAGTAGTTCTGGATCCTTCATGCCTTGAAACCAAGGTGTCGGCGCACAAACTGGAGCGTGATTTTCTTTTCGTAAAAATGCAGCCCACCAAGCAAAGCTAGAATTTGATATTACATAACCAGCAAAGTTTCTCATCAAATCCCACACTTCTAGATCCGACAGTCCTTCTTGGTCAACAAATTGCAAACTTTGTTCAATCATCAAATCTCGAAAGTAGACCTTTGCTGCTTGAATGTCGTCAGAAATAACCCAAATATCCGTGGGACTCTTTTTATCCTTCATTATCTTTATTGCTTCTTTGTAATATTCTAATGATGGCGTCCCAAATTGCTTTTCTGTAAGATAGTCCGACAATCGAATATGCAATAAGATTGGCCGTTTTTCCTTAATTTGCTTTTGGAGATCAAGATACTTTTCTGTAGAATTACGAAGATTGATATTTTTCAGAATCTCAAATACAGCCGGTGTAGATGCATAAATATATGTCTGAAAGTAACCACAATATATAATCGCCTCTTTACTCAAGTCTAAATCAACATCAAATCCTAGATTTTTTACGCTAATAACTCTTATTCTCTTTTTTAACTTTAATTGAATTAGGGATGATGTTAAAACGTTAAAAATTGAGATTGACAATGCATTATGTTTTTTCTTGATTAGGCCACGCGTTAAATTCCAACTGTATGATTTTAAAAACAACTTGTGAAACTTATTCCTCCTCTGATTCAAAAAAGTCAAGGGGTATCTAAATTGAATTCCATTAACCGCTACAGAATTATCAATTTTCCTAGGATTTCCAAAGTCTAAGTCAAAAACTACTTTTCTGCCAAATTGTTTGTTCAAGTATATTCCAAAAGCTATTTGAAATAGTTGATTCCCAAGTCCACCAGTTAAAGGCACGAATGATTCTCTTTGCATATCTCTGACTTTAGTCATCTTTTCCATGCCTTTGTAAAATATGCATATTGCAGAATGGAAGTGAATAGGTACATTCTGCTTGGGGAATGAGACAGATAGTTTAGTAATGACTTGTAACCAAGCTTGACCCCACCATAGCGAAACATGGAATAGATTTGCTTCAATAGCATGATTTCTCCACATAGTCGAAAGCTTCCACGCATTCGCTTAACTAATTGCATGCCCTCTCTGTTTGCTTTGAATAAATCCACAACATGATAACTTTTTGAAGTTAGGGAACCTAGTGAATACTCCGAATAGTCATACAAAACTTTGTCGTAAAGCTCAACTTTAGGACTCCTAGAGAAAACCTCCATTAAATACAACTGGTCTTCTCCCCAATTTAGTTCAGTGAAAGAAAAGTCTCTCACAAAATCTCTTTTAAAAATAAATCGCCAAATTCCAGGAAATCTTGCTACATCGGTAGCAAGATTTCCTTGTGACTTAGTCCTTTCGCCTGCAAACTTCCATTTGCCAATTCCTACATCCGCATTAGATGCTTTCATCTGAAGAATTAAACTTATATAATCTTGCGGTTTTGGAAAATCATCGATGTCCCAAAAGCATAGATATGGAGAATCGCAAGACTTTAAAGCTTCATTCCTTGCCATCCCGGGTGATGCAAAATTTCCAGAGAAGGCGCGCTCGCTGGATTGCCGGATCTTGAGCGGTACATTCGGTGTGTCGGCACAAAAAGCAAAATCTAGGACATAGTTGATTCGCAAACCAGGAACGGTTTCTTCTATATTCTCTTGAAAGGGCTCAATGTGCTCAGAAGGAATCAACACTGGCACAACAACATCCAATAAAAATGTCATTTGAATTTCATCCCAGTCAATATAAATCTTATAAGTGCCACTATTGGTAATTCTCTCAGAACCCGACCTTTGAACAGGAATAAGACTAAGTGCCTCATAAAGGGCAATAAACTTCCTTTTCTAATATTGTCCTTTAGAAGTAAGTACAGGCATTTCAAATCTATCCTGGTCACTAGAAGTGACTTATCTTCACTGTAATGAATATACTTAGACAGCGCTTTGAAATTATCAACGCTAAAGAGTTCGATGTCCTTTGAATGTATGTGCAGACTGAAAATAGGTCGAACTTCAGAGCCTTTGGTGAGCACAAGAGATTTGTTCTCATCTCGCAAAACTAACCGCCCATCAAGACATTGCTTCAAATTCTTCAAGTTGTCAGGCGAGAACTCATTATTTTCATGTAAAACTGTCAGCCCGTAAGTAGTCCTAGGATCAGTGCCACATAGCCATTGTCCCAGGGCTAACCCATCAAATATTCCCGTACTACCTTTTTGAGGTCCTGCACTAAATATGTCGTTAAAAACTTCGACTCTGTCTGGAAATTTTTCTCTGACTCGCTTTAGTGCTGACATGTCCGTAACTTCGGAATCTTCCCGCGCCTCCTCCAATAACTTATCACACAACCAGCTGGTTTCAGTATACGAAGGAGAAAAAATAATACTACCAACGTCTCGATTTCGGTCGGAACTGCACCATTTAAGTCTTTGACCCAATTCACTTTCAAATGGGAAATTGGGAAAGAGTAGCAAATCGCTCTCAACGTGAAGCAACGAGGAATTATCGTCGAAATCTTGATGTATTTTTTTTAGTGCCATAATTCTCTCAAATGTCAGAAACCAATATCCGTCACGAAAGAATGGATCGTGAGCGAGCTTTGTATTTAGTACGTATTCGTTTTTTGGTAGCGTCCTGATGGAGAGCTTTGATTCAATTTTCAAATAATCACTTATGTCCTTGGAAGAATTGATATACAAGAATGTTTCAAACGGAAACATCTCTGAAACCCTCAACGCATTACTAAAAACGTACTTAGGTATGAGCTCTCCCAAGTAAACAAAGATTATTTTTAAATTGCTCTTAGTGATCACTTTACAAAGAGTACACTGACATTGTGATGCTTTGACAAGCTACTTGGTTGATTTCTGTGACGCATTACCTAGATCTTCTTGAAATATCGATGGAATCCTCGTGAATTTTTCTAGATTGAGGTGATTGTTTGGGACTATGGCCTCTTTGAACCAGGGATAGGGCGCATATACTTTTCCTCCAGTCTTGGACACCATCCATCCTGCCCAAAATGAAAATGAAGAGTTTGACATAATTAAATAATTACAGGCTGCAAGCATCTTTAGTGTCTTTAACGGAGAGTTTAATTCTGGAGAGACGAATTCAGCCGATTCCTTAACTTTTATGAGGTCGAATACTTTGGAATCATCTGAAGCAATTACATACTTAGCTTGATCCACATTTATAATGTTTATCGCCTTATTATAATATTCAATTGAAAGAACTCCATATTGCGGAATATCAATAAAATCACCTCTTCTTATGTGCACTCCAATTAATTTATTATTTTTTATTTCAAAATCAAATCTATCTTCGTCGTTTGCCAATAAGAGGGAAAGAAATTCTTGACTTCTTATGCCAAGTCGCTCAACAAGCTCAATATCCTGGAAAAAACCCCTTAAGACCCAAGGCAATTTGACTTGTTCATCTAGTAGCATAATTGGAAATCCCTTATTGTTTTCGATTGTACTAAACTTTTGCGTTATGAAACGCTTTAGAAGTAATTTTTTTTCGCTCACAACCTCTAGCTTACTTATTGCTACGCTTAAATATTTATTTAATTTTTTTGATGCTAGAAATTTAATTCTTAAAGAATCCTCAACTTGTATTTCTTTTAATATACTAACAAATTGACTATCATCTAAGAGCAATATAACTCTTTTTTTTCTAACTTCGGAAATCTGCAGAGCTGCCGCCAACATAAAGAGTTGGTTACCTAGTCTTCCTGCAGAAAGTACAATCAAAAGTCACCTAGTTCTCTTAAATGAAAGAATTATTTTTTAATCATACCATTTATGAGAAACAACTTGTTTGTTATCAGATGTTGGCGCTGCATGGTAGTATGAGAGAAACTTGGAAGGGTGAGTATAGCCGTTTCAGAATTTTGAGTTTTAGACACACTTGAGGGTAAATTTTATTACTTTAGATACTTCAATATAATTGCTCAATGACTAGAACTTCGGTTCGTTTGGCATTATCTTGGACACTCAGAATTTTGTTCTCCCTCGGTCATAGGTTGATTTATTGGAAAAGATACAAGGGTATTTATTCGGCAAAAGTGGCTTTAATAACATACCCAAGATATTTATCATTGTCTCGAATTTTCTTATGTGAAATTTTTTATTACATCAAGAACTCACTTGAGAACTCTAATAAAGAACAGCTCTTTATCTTCCATCCTTATAGCGCAAGATCAGACACGCTTCTAAATCACAACGCAATATATATTGAGTATTTAATCCTTAATCCTCAGACTTTCTTAGCTGTACTTGCTCAATTTTTTAGAACATCTCTCTTCTTAAATTCTGAAATTAAGAACAGCTTGTTTGATATTATTGTTGAACAAACATGGCACTCTTTTTTCTCCAAGTCTTCAATAAGCCACTTAATTGGAAACGGATTGCAAGGAAAAATGGCAAAAGTGGCACACGTTAATGGTAAAATAGTTTTTGAAGTTGATCACGGAATTTCATCAGTAGGGCTCGCGGCTTCTTACAATCAATTCCCATTTGAAGAAAGAGCCGACTACTATCTTGTCTGGCATGAACATTATCTACGCCATTACCAATTAGAGGATCAACCAGCCGGTATCCTTTTAGGTTTCCCTCATAAAGGGCGTGATCACAACATTTCAAAAAAGAGTGGGCGTGTGCTAATTGGCCTGACGTATGATGCTAAACCTTTATGGGACCCTTGGGGTTTGTTGACTGAAGAGATAAAATTTGCAATCGACGAATGCATAAGGTTTGGGTACCAAGTTCAACTTAGATTGCATCCATTTTTAATGCAAGATGTATCTGTTGGGCCAAAAAATAAGCCTACGTTCGGCTCGATAAAGTCTTTTTTAAAAAACTCCTTCCCAAAGATTACGGGTTTGAGTCACCCAAACATAATTTCTATTTATGAGGATATTGATAATAGCGATCTGGTTATTGCTCAAGGGACTTTGGCATTTAATGCTGTAGCGAGGGGGACTCCAGCTGTTATTTTCTCGAAACTATCTAATTCTCCTGATCTGCCCCCGGAATTTTTTGAATCAGAAGCCGTAAGTGAAGCAAGTTTTGATGACTTTGAACAAAAATGTAGAAGTTCACTTGGTGGGAAGATTGATCTAAAGTTTAGTGGGTTGATAGACAATTTCCTTTCTCACCTAGAGCCTTAGTTATAAATATGAAGAAATTAAATATTTCATTTGGAATAATTTATTACAGTTTTTCGCCAGTGTTGTACCCATAAATTTTCTCTTTCTACTGCTTTGAAATCTTGATTACTAAGTCGAAAAATGTCTAATAATTCCGCGTTTACTTCATCTATAGAATTTACAAGTAAAATCGGTAAATCTAAGTACTCTAACGATTCAGACCATTTAGTTCTTAGCAAAATAGGGAATGAACCTTGGTAAAGAGTTTCCCAAATTCTATGATTTTCGTAACCATTTCCCTCGAGGCAAAGAATAAACCTGTATTTTTTACACATTAAATAATATTCATTTTCATGCATGAGGCCCACCGAAACATCAAAAATTTTTGGCTTTTTCATACATTCTATTATTGTCGGCCTGCGTATTGGGTTTGTGTCAGACATCGGTGGTACAAAAACCTTGTTTTCTGCCATTACTGAATCAGAGTGTTTGTGGTATTTCTTTAAACCAGATCTCCCCAGATTAAGGTCCTCCAATCCAATAGGGAGAGTTCTGATTATTTCGTGATTCTTTAAGGAGCAATTCTGTATAAGTGCAAGCTTAATACTTGGGGGTAGGTCTATTGACTTATCGAAATTAGTATCAGAGCCACCTGAAACTAAAACTTTTGCACTTATCTGACTGCCCCAGATGCTAAGAAATTCTTGCAAGAAATCTGATTTCACATAAATCGATTTAGCTCTTCTAACTTTTCTCCGATTGACCTTTAGTTGATTCCGAGAAATTCGAACTTTGTAATCAGTAATTTTTGAAAGTGTCTTCTGAGAGAGAAAGGGTTTATTGTCTCTGAATCTAAACGTAAATTTACGGATTTGAATGAAGAAATAGCGTTTGTGGCTAAACTTTAGCGGAGCAAAAGTCTGAAAGGCGCTACACTCAGCGGGTGAGTGAAAGTCAACATGGCTCAAAAAGAAACCTCCTAATACTGGGAGTAACTTCCAGTTTGGCACCTTCCATTTTAAGAAGTGCTAAGGCCCGAGGATACAACATTTACGGTACTTATAGAAATCGAATTAATGTTTCACCTGACTTTGAGGATTTAGTGACTTTGCATGAACTTGACATATCATCTGAGGCATCAATTTCTAGTTTTGCCAGCTTTATTCAAACTGCACAATTCGACACTGTTGTGTCCTTAATTGGCAAAACGTTTATAGATAAGAATATACATGCAAAATCTGCCAGCGTTGTCCTATATCTCAATAGTTACATAACCAATCTAATCTGCTTGTTTGATAAAATTATTTCATCGCTTGAGAACACTCAAAAGAAATGCTCCTTTACTTATGTCTCTTCTAGAGCAGCTATTTACGGGAGCTTTGACCCCTACTATGCAGCTACAAAGAGTGCCCTACAAGCTTACGTGACATCCCTGTCAAGTAAGTATCCGCAAATTACCTTCCACTTAATCATTTCAGGATTAATTGAAGAATCCACAATGTTTCGGGAAATGGATTTAGTGAACGTGGAGAATCACCGATCGCGTGCCGAAAATCAGTTGGCCCATATTAATGATTTTGGTAATTTCCTGTTCTCGGCTATCGAATCCGAAAAATCTGAGCTCATTCATTGGTTTGGGAAAAACTATTGATGCGGCATGTGGCCATAGTCGGAGCAGGTATTTTTGGTTTGCAACTGGCTATTGAATTGAACGATTTAGGTTATGAAGTTGATGTGTTTGAAGAAAAAGGAGTCATTCTCTCTGGGTCGACATCGAAGAGTCTCCTGCGCATTCATAAAGGACTTCATTACCCTCGCCATCTTCCAACCGCTAAACAATCTCTCCGAAATTATAATTCATTTGTCGAGAGATTCACAGAAACTGTAAATACAAATTTTAATAATTTCTACCTTTTGAGGGAGAAGGGTTCAAAGATTAGTTTGAAAGAAATGAGTGAGTTTCTTGGCGCACTAAAGTGTGATGCAGAAATTATTAAACTAGAGCAGTTAGCGCAAATTGGGATAAATCCTCTCGGTGTGTCCCTAGCTGTAAGCTGTAAAGAAGGCGTTGTAGATTTAGATTTGCTGCGAGAATTGTTCGCTCGAGAACTTAGTTGTAGGCAGATTAGACTCAATTTAAATAGTAAAGTTCTAGAAGTAGCACAAAGTGCTTCAAAGTGGAGACTCTTAGGGCAAGATCATGAACTGGGAACGTTTGATGTTCTAGTTTTAGCTACTTATGGCAATCGCCCGATTCTATCTGGCCTTAGCTCTGTGCAACCCGAATTAATGGAGTACCACCGCACATTAACACTAGATGTAAAATTGAATATAGAGAAAATTGGAGTGACAGTCATCGATGGTGATTTTTTAACGGTTCTACCCAAGGGCTTTAGCGATTCTTATCTAATCTATGGACCGACCCCTTCTCGATTAGAAGTTGGTATCGGCACGAGAGTACCCGAAAGTTGGCTTACTTCTGAATGGGAAGATAATAATTCTGTACTGATTAATCGAGCTTCCTCAACTCTCATGAATAGAGTTAAAGAATTATTCCCAGATAGTGAACCGGTCATCTCTGGCAACCCCTTGATTGGAATTCGGTCAGTGGGAGTTAATTTACAAACAACTGACGCTCGTGAGAGTAACGTAACTGAACTTTTTCATAATCTATTCGAAATTCACTCTGGAAAAATTGACCACTGTCTTGAAGTTTCTCGATATCTTGGGAGATTAATTGATAAATGTTGAAATTTCAGTTTCCCTAGACTTTCCTAGTTAAGCTGGACATTAAGGAAATCAAATCAAACCACAAAGACAAGATTGAGTTGTCTCACAAAAATAATGTAGCTAAGTTAGAAATTCAATGCAATATTTTACAGCTGATGAATCTCTGAAATATAACTACAGTCAAATTCTGGGTCCTAGAAATACAGTATTACGTTTATTGAGCCTGTAATCTTTCTTCTGCAATTAGTGGGGCACTTTGCCTGAAAGATTCGTTAATCTAATGACGCTTCTGACAGAAACGAACTATGGCCCACTTGGGCTATTTTTTGCAGTTTTGGAGCCGCCCATGAGAATCGAACTCATGACCTTCGCTTTACGAGAGCGACGCTCTACCGACTGAGCTAGGGCGGCGATGCTTTAAAGCTTCAAGCTTTGTAAAATTAATCCAAGCGTACAACGCCATTAGGCGTTGCTAGGTGAACAGCTACAAGCCCGGTTTCTCCATCATTTACCGCTGGGTCAACCCACTGAATTTCAACACCATCGAAAGCTTTTGATAGGTCTGAGCCAAGCCACTCTTCAATT
>Ga0315902_10008846_pt1 | contig 13574 bp, 9 predicted proteins | sample LakEriMetagenome_9_FD_203523 | JGI IMG/M metagenome (GOLD analysis project Ga0315902, IMG submission 203523) | Freshwater fungal communities from buoy surface, Lake Erie, Ohio, United States - Buoy 12 MA117 | ecosystem: Environmental > Aquatic > Freshwater > Lake > Lake biofilm | place: USA... | reverse complement strand
GGGCTGCGTGGCTGAAGTCCCACGCCGGTGGCCAGGTGGCCGCTCCTCGCACGTATGGCGGCCGCGGCTTCAAGGCCATCGAGCCGGCCCCGGGCCGCTACGTGAAGGCCAAGGCCTGAAACCACAGCATGGGGCCGCGACTCGAGATCTGATGAAGCGCCCGGTCAGCCTCTGGCGGCCGAGCAGACACCGAATTCTTCACACCAACAACCAAGGAGAGAGAGATGACAAAGAAAGTAGCCTACGTGACCGGCGGTATGGGTGGCATCGGCACCGCGATCTGCCAGCGTCTGGCCAAGGAAGGGTTCAAGGTCATTGCGGGCTGCGGCCCCAGCCGTGACTTCAACAAGTGGCTGGACGAGCAGAAGGCCCTGGGCTACGAGTTCTACGCGTCGGTGGGCAACGTGGCCGACTGGGACTCCACCGTGGCCGCCTTCACCAAGGCCCAGCAAGAGCACGGCACCATCGACGTGCTGGTGAATAACGCTGGCATCACGCGCGACCGTATGTTCCTGAAGATGTCGCCCGACGACTGGAAGGCCGTCATCGACACCAACCTGAACTCCATGTTCAACGTCACCAAGCAAGTGGTGCCGGGCATGGTCGAAAAGGGCTGGGGCCGGATCATCCAGATCTCCTCGGTCAACGGCGAGAAGGGCCAGGCCGGCCAGACCAACTACTCGGCGGCCAAGGCCGGCATGCACGGCTTCACCATGGCCCTGGCCCAGGAAGTGGCCAGCAAGGGCGTGACGGTCAACACCGTGAGCCCGGGCTACATCGGCACGGACATGGTTCGTGCCATCAAGCCCGAGGTGCTGGAGAAGATCGTGGCGACCATCCCCGTGAAGCGTCTGGGCACGCCCGAGGAAATCGGCTCCATCGTGGCCTGGCTGGCGGGCGAGGACTCCGGCTTCACCACTGGCGCTGATTTCAGCTGCAATGGTGGCTTGCACATGGGTTGAGCTTCGGGCGGAGCCCGAAGCTCAACCCTGCGGGTGTCCTGGAGCTCCCCCTGCCCCCTCCAGGAGGGGGTTCCAGCCAGATGTACGAAACGCCGGCATTGCCGGCGTTTTCCATTGGGGTGCAGGTCGGAAGGTCAACTGCCGGCGATAAAGAACTTGATCACGCCCTTGGCCGCAAAGCCCAGTAGCCCGAAGCCCAGCGCCAAAAACAGCACGAAGGTGCCGAACCGGCCTGCCTTGGACTCGCGCGCCAGCTGGAAGATGATGAAGACCATGTACAGCATGAAGGCGCTGACCCCGAAGGTCAGGCCGAACTGCGCGATCTCTTCTTCGCTGAAACCGAACATGGAGTGAGTTCGGACCTTGTGTCAGTGGCGGCGGCCGCTTTTCAGCGCCACGGCCGGATCTCCAGCCCTGCGGGGTTCACCAGGTCGCGGTAGGCGTGCCAGCTGGCGTGGGCGAGCCACGGCACGATCGGAATCAGCCCCAACAGGCCCGTGATCATTCCCAGCAGGGTCAGCCCCATCAGCAAAGCGGCCCACAGGGCCAGCGGCGCGGGGTTGTCCATCACCACCCGCCAGCTGGTGAACACGGCCGTGAGAATGCCCACCTGGCGGTCCAGCAGCATGGGCAGCGCGATGACCGAGGACGCGAACACGGGCGCCGCCAGCACCCCGCCCAGCGCGAGCCACAGCTCGAAGAGCATGGATGCCTCCGCCAGCACCACGTGGCGCAGAAAGTCCTGCGGGTTGCGGATGGGCACGGGCGAGAAACCCGTGATCAGCGAGGCCGAGGTGAGCACCCAGCCGGTGCCGGCAAAGGCCAGCAGCAACCCGAAGACCATCAGGCGGCCGTCCGTAGGCTTCCAGACCGCCAGGGCATCCGCCACGCGGGGTGAGCGCTTGCGGTCCAGTGCACGGCTGATCTGGTAAAGCCCGGTGGCCAGCACCGGCGCCACGATCAGGAAGCCTGAGAACGCGCCCGAAAGGAGCCAAAAGCGGTCATGCGCGACGAGCAGCACCAGGGCACCGAAGAGCGCCGCCGCCAGCCCGTGCAGCAGGCCGGGGACGGGGCATCTGCGCAGGTCCTGGGCGCCGCGAGCCAGCCAGCCCAGCGGACGAAGCAGCGGCACGCGGCGGGTGCCGAACATGCGCGACTCGGCAACGGCTGGCAGACGCTCCATGCGCTGAAGTCTAGGGGCGCCGGGTCGTTCAGCCTTTGATCTGGGACAGGCGGACTGCCTCGGTTGCCGCGGCGGCCATGTCAGCCTCCGCACCGCTGGCGATATGCAGCGTGGGGGCCTGGTCGAACGCGGCGTAGTTGCGGCCCATGGACCGCAGGTAGATCGGGTCGTAGTGCTCGGCCAGCAGCCGGCTGACCGCGTCTTGCAGCCGTCCGGCGCGCACGGCGGCCTGCCATTCCTCGACCACCGCATGGCCGCGGACCTCACGCAGGCTGTCCAGGCGCTCGCACAGTTGCGATGGGTTGAGGGTGAAGTGCGCGTAGTCTTCCATCAGCAGCTGAACGCGGGCTTCCACGGGCATCTCCACACGCACGCAGGCGGCCGAACGCATGTGCTGCAGCAGCGCCTCGGGCACGCGCAGGCGACCGATCAGGCGGCTCTCGCTTTCCACCCACACCGGGCGCCCGCGGTCGAAGCCCTGCAGCAGCTGCCACAACGCGGACTCGAACTGCTTCTGCGAGGGTTGTGGTGCATCCGGCAAGGCGCCCAGGACGGAGCCTCTGTGCAGGGCCAGCGCTTCCAGGTCCAGCACCTGTTCGCCCCGGGCGGCCAGTGCCTGCAGCAACCGGCTCTTGCCGCTGCCGGTCTTGCCGCAGACCAAGCGCAGATCCAGGTCGGTGCCGGCGGTCTCCAGCGCCGTCACCACGCACCGGCGGAACTCTCGGTAGCCGCCCTCCAGCACGTGCACGTCAAACCCCACCTGGCCCAGCACCAAGGCCAGCGCGCCGGAGCGCTGACCACCGCGCCAGCAATACACCAGGGGCCGCCACTCGCGGGGCAGGTCGCCCGCTTCACGCTCCAGGTGGCGGGCGATGTTGCGGGCCACCAGCACGGCCCCGCGCTTGCGGGCCTCGAAAGGCGAGACCTGCTTGTACTCGGTGCCCACCTGGCGGCGCTCCTCGTCATCCAGCGAGGGCCAGTTCACGGCGCCGGGCAGGCGGTCCAGGGCGAACTCGCTCGGGCTGCGCGCGTCGATGACGGCGTCGAAGTGGCTCAGGCCGCGTGGGTGTCCAAGCGCCTCGGCTATGGTGATGCGTCGCAGCGGCATGTCGATCAGGCCACGGCGTCCAGCAGCTCGCTCTCGATCTGCAGCTGGGCTCTGGACTGCTGCAGCTCGGGCCCGTCGACGAGGAAGGTGTCCTCGACGCGCTCGCCCAGCGTGCTGACCTTGGCCAACTGCAGGTTCACCCGGTGGCGCGCCAGCACGCGGGCGATGGCGTAGAGCAGACCCGCGCGGTCGGTGGCGCTGACGCTCAGCAGCCAGCGCTGGGCGCGCTCATCGGGCCGCAGCGACACGCGGGGCACGACGGGGAAGGACTTGACGCGGCGCGACACGCGACTGCGGCCTGGCTCGGGCAGGGGGCCTGCAGAGGCCAGCGCCAGCGCAGCCTGGGTCTCCACCAGCGAGATCAGACTGCGGTAGTCTGACAGCGAGGCGCCTTCCAGCGACGCGCTCACCACCTGGAAGGTGTCCAGCGCGAAGCCCCGGCGCGTGGTGTGAACGCGGGCGTCCTGGATGCTGAACCCCGCGCTGTCGAAGTACCCGCAGATGCGCGCGAACAGGTCAGGGCGGTCGGGCGAAAAGACAAAGACCTGCAGGCCTTCACCCACGGACGAGGGCCGCGCTTGGACCACCGGCACGGGCGTGTCCAGGTGGCGCCAGAGCGACCGGGCGTGCCAGGCGATCTCGGCGGCGTCGTGCCGCGCAAAGTAGCTGACGTCCAGCGTCTTCCACAGCGGCTCTTCCGTGCCCGGTAGCGCCGAGTGCAGGGCCATGATCTGGCGGGCCTCCTGCTTGCGGTGCTCGATCTCCGTGTCCTGGTGCGGCCGCGCCCCGCCGAGCGCGCGCAGCGTGGCGCGGTACAGGTCTTCCAGGAGCTTGCCTTTCCAGGCGTTCCAGACCTTGGGGCTGGTGCCTCGGATGTCGGCCACGGTCAGCAGGTACAGCGCCGTCAGGCGTTGCTCCGAGCCCACCAACCGGGCAAAGCGCGAGATCACTTCGGGGTCGCTCAGGTCCTCCTTCTGGGCCACCCGGCTCATGGTCAGGTGGTGCAGCACCAGGAACTCGATGAGCGCCATGTCCTCGCGACCGATCTGGTGGTCACGGCAGAAACGGCGCACCTCACGGCCGCCCAGCTCGGAGTGGTCACCGCCCCGGCCCTTGGCCACATCGTGGAACAGCGCCGCCACGTACAGGATCCAGGGCTGCTCCCACTGCGCGGCCAACTGCGAACAGAAGGGGTACTCGTGCGCATGCTCGGGGATGAAGAAGCGGCGCACGTTGCGCAGCACCATCAGGATGTGCTGGTCCACGGTGTAGGCGTGGAAGAGGTCATGCTGCATGCGCCCCACGATGCGGCGAAACACCCACAGGTAGCGCCCCAGCACCGAGGTCTGGTTCATCAGGCGCAGCGCATGGGTGATGCCCTGGGGCTGCTTGAGGATCTCCTTGAACAAGGCCCGGTTCACCGGATCGTGGCGGAAGCCGGCGTCCATGCGTTCACGTGCGTTGTAGAGCGAGCGCAGCGTGCGGGCGGACAGGCCCTGCAAGCCCGTGTTGCGCTGGAAGACCAGGAAGGTCTCCAGGATGGCGTGGGGACGCTGCATGTAGAGGTCATCGCGCGCCACCTCCAGCATGCCGCCGCGGTCCAGGAAGTCAGCGCTGATGGGGCGCATCGGGGCCGCTTCCGAGCCCGCAATGCGCTCCTCCATGTTCAGCATCAGGATCTGGTTGAGCTGCGTCACCGCCTTGGCTGCCCAGTAGTAGCGGTGCATCAAAGCCTCGGACGAGCGCTGCCCCCGGCCTGTGGTCAGGCCGAAGCTGTCGGCCACGGCCGTCTGCAGGTCGAACACCAGGCGGTCCTCGCGCCGGCCTGCCACGGCGTGCAGCCGCGCCCGGATCAGCTTCAGTGTGCCCTCGTGGCGCTGCAGTTGCCCCACCTCGAAAGCGGTCAGCAGCCCGCCCGCAGCCAGTTCACGCCAGGTGGCGCCGAACCCGGCACCGCGGGCCACCCAGATCAACACCTGCAGGTCGCGCAGGCCACCGGGGCTCTCCTTGCAGTTGGGCTCCAGCGAGTAGGGCGTGCTCTCGTACTTGACATGCCGCTGCTGCATCTCCAGCGTCTTAGCGCGCAGGAAGGCACGCGGGTCCAGCACGGCCGAGGTGGCGGCACGGAAGCGCTCGAACAGACGGCGTTTGCCGGCCACCAGCCGGGACTCCAGCAGCGCCGTCTGCACCGTCACGTCGCGCTCGGCCTCGGCCACGCACTCCTCGACCGTGCGCACCGAGGAGCCGATCTCCAGGCCGGTGTCCCAGCAGGCGGTGATGAAGTCCGCCACGCCATCGGTGGAGGCCGCCTGAGGCAGCAGCACCAGCACGTCCACATCGGAGTGCGGGAAGAGTTCACCCCGGCCGTAGCCGCCCACAGCCACCAGCGCCAATCCCTCGGGCACGGGCAGGGCCGACAGCAGGTCCTGCAAAGTCTGGTCCACATGACGGGCCAGGCCCTTGAGCAGGCACTGAGCCGACCGGCCGGAGGGCCGCTCCTGCATGAACTGTGCGATCAGCTCGGCCTTGCCCTCGCGATAGCGGGTGCGCAGGGCCTTGAGCAGTGCCGGGTCGACGGGGTGGGTCATGGCCTCGCTGCGCGCGGCGCATGCCGCCAGGACCGCGTTGCCTTCACGGGAGGTCCGCAGTGCCTCAGGCCGGCACAGCCACTGAAGCCGGTGTCACGAAAGCCGGGGGTGGCGGGCTGCCCGCCGAGAGCGTCAGCACCTCGTAGCCTGTCTCGGTGACCAGCACCGTGTGTTCCCACTGCGCCGACAGCGACCGGTCGCGCGTGACGATGGTCCAGCCGTCATAGGGCCGGTTGCCGCGTCGGTCTTCCTTGATGTCGCGCTTGCCGGCGTTGATCATGGGTTCGATCGTGAAGGTCATGCCGGGCACCAACTCTTCCAAGGTGCCGGGACGGCCGTAATGCAGCACCTGGGGGTCCTCATGGAACTTGCGGCCCACACCGTGACCGCAGAACTCCCGCACCACCGAGAAACCAGCGTGCTCCGCGTAGGTCTGGATGGCGTGGCCGATGTCGCCCAGGCGTGCGCCCGGGCGCACCTTGACGATGCCTTTCCACATGGCCTCGAAGGTCACGGCGCACAGGCGCCGCGCCGCGATGGAGGTCTCGCCCACCAGGTACATGCGGCTGTTGTCGCCGTGCCACCCGTCCTTGATGACGGTGACGTCGATGTTGACGATGTCGCCGTTCTTCAGCGGCCGGTCGTCGGGAATGCCGTGGCAGACCACCTCATTCAGCGAGGTGCACAGCGAGGCGGGGTAGGGCGGATAGCCCGGGGGCTGGTAGCCCAGCGTGGCCGGGACGGCCTGCTGCACCTGGGTCATGTACTCGTGGGCGATGCGGTCGATCTCCCGCGTGGTGATGCCGGGCTGGACGTGCGGCGTCAGCATGTCCAGCACCTCTGACGCCAGGCGGCAGGCCTGGCGCATTCCTTCGATTTCGTCGGCGGTCTTGAGCGATTTCGGCATGTCCGAATTATCCCACCCCCCTCTCTAGAATGCTGGGTGCACCGGGTGCAGGCGCGCTTGACGATGACGGCCCGGCACTTTCCGCCCACTCCGCTCCCCTTCCTCGGCCGCTTTCCGGCGCCGCGTCTCCCATGGCTTCACCGATCCTGCATCTGAGCTCCTTCGAAGGGGGGGCGGCCCTGTCCGACTTCCGCGCTGCGGCCCTGCTGGCGCGTCTGCAGCAGCTGGAGCCGTCCATCTCGGCGGTGAGCAGCCGCCATGTGCACTGGGTGGCCACCGACCAGGCGCCGGACGATCTGCTGCGCCAACGCCTGGCGGCCCTGCTGGAGCAGTCTGCACCCGCGGCGCCGGCAGCGGCTTCAGCGCCGGCAGCGAGCGATGTGCTGGTGGTGGTGATGCCACGGCTCGGCACCGTCTCGCCCTGGTCCAGCAAGGCCACCGACATTGCGCGCAACTGCGCCTTGCCCGTGAAGCGCGTGGAACGCGTGACCGAGTTCCGCCTGCACCGCGCCACGGGCTTGCTCAAGGGCCTGCTGGGCGGCCCGGCGCCGTTGGCCGAAGAGGTGGTCGATCACCTGGCCGCGTTGCTGCACGACCGCATGACCGAGAGCGTGGCGCGCTCACGGGAGGCTGCCCGCGCCCTGTTCGACGAGCATCCCGGTGTGCCTATGGCGCAGGTGGACGTGATGGGGCAGGGCCGCGAGGCGCTGGTGCAGGCCAATGGCGACTTCGGTCTGGCCCTGTCCGACGACGAGATCGACTACCTGGTCGAGGCCTTCAGCCGGCTGCAGCGCAACCTCACGGATGTGGAGTTGATGATGTTCGCCCAGGCCAACTCCGAGCACTGCCGGCACAAGATCTTCAATGCCCGCTTCACCATCGATGGCGTGGAGCAGCCGCACTCGATGTTCGGGATGATCAGGAACACCGAGGCTCTTTCGCCCCAGGGGACGGTCGTGGCCTACAGCGACAACGCCGCTGTCATGGCCGGCGGCCCGGCGCGTCTGTGGCGGCCGCAGGCCGGGGAATCCGCCGCGCCCTACCTGGCGCACGACACCACTGCCCATGTGTTGATGAAGGTGGAGACGCACAACCACCCCACGGCCATCTCGCCGTTTCCCGGTGCGGCCACGGGTGCGGGCGGCGAGATCCGCGACGAAGGCGCCACCGGCCGAGGTGCCCGGCCCAAGGCGGGGCTCACGGGTTTTTCCACCAGCCACCTGCGTCTGCCCGGCACGGAGGAGCCCTGGGAGCGCGGCGGGCCGGGCAAGCCGATGCATATCGCCAGCGCGCTGGACATCATGATCGAAGGACCGCTGGGCGGCGCGGCCTTCAACAACGAATTCGGTCGGCCCAACCTGGCGGGTTACTTCCGCACCTTCGAGCAGCCCGTGGCGGGCGTGATGCGCGGCTACCACAAGCCCATCATGATTGCGGGCGGGCTGGGGCAGATCAGTGAGGGCCAGACGCACAAGAAGGTCTTCCCTGCGGGCACCTTGCTCGTGCAACTGGGTGGCCCCGGCATGCGCATCGGCATGGGCGGGGGCGCGGCCAGTTCCATGGCGGCGGGCACCAACACGGCGGCCCTGGACTTCAACTCGGTGCAGCGTGGCAACCCTGAGATCCAGCGCCGCGCGCAGGAGGTCATCAACCATTGCTGGGCTCTGGGTGAGGCCAACCCCATCCTGGCCATCCACGATGTGGGCGCGGGCGGTATCAGCAATGCCTTCCCGGAGCTGGTTGACGGCGCAGGCCGTGGCGCGGTGTTCGACCTGCGGCGCGTGCCGCTGCAGGAAAGCGGGCTGGCACCGAAGGAGATCTGGTGCAACGAGAGCCAGGAGCGCTACGTGCTGGCGCTGGATCCGACACAGCGCGATGCTTTCGAGCGCCTGTGCGAACGCGAGCGCTGCCCCTGGGCTGTGGTGGGCGTGGCCACGGATGAGCCTACGCTGGTGCTGGAGGACGGTCCGTCAGGTGAGCGTGCCATCGACATGCCCATGGACGTGCTGCTGGGCAAGCCACCCAAGATGCACCGTGACGTGACCCGTATGGCACGCAGCGCCCCGCCGCTAGACCTCACCGGCGTGGCGCTCTCCCAGGTGTGCCTGGACGTGCTGCGGCACCCCACGGTGGCGAGCAAGCGCTTTCTCATCACCATCGGCGACCGCACCGTGGGCGGGCTGAGCCACCGCGACCAGATGGTGGGCCCCTGGCAGGTGCCGGTGGCCGACTGCGCGGTGACGCTGAGCGACTTCCAGGGCTTTCGCGGCGAGGCCATGAGCATGGGCGAGCGCACGCCGCTGGCCGCGCTCGATGCGCCAGCCTCCGGCCGCATGGCCGTGGGCGAAGCCCTCACCAACCTGCTGGGTGCCCCCATCGCCCTGGAGCGTGTGAAGCTCAGCGCCAACTGGATGGCGGCCTGTGGCGAGCCCGGCGAGGACGCCGCGCTGTACGACACCGTGCGCGCCGTGGGGCTGGAGCTGTGCCCGGCGCTGGGCATCGGCATCCCGGTGGGCAAGGATTCGTTGTCCATGCGCACTCGCTGGACGGGCGAGGACGGCCAGGCGCACCAGGTGGTGGCGCCGGTGTCGTTGATCGTCTCGGCCTTCGCCACGCTGGACGATGTGCGCGGCACGGTCACGCCCCAGCTGCAGCCCGGCGACACCACCCTGGTCTTGGTGGACCTGGGGCAGGGCCGCATGCGTCTGGGTGGCTCCATGCTGGCGCAGGTGCTGGGCGGGTTTGGCGATGTGGTGCCCGACCTGGAGGACCCGCAGGCACTCAAGTCCCTGGTGACCGCTGTGAACGCTCTGCGCGAGCGCGGCTGGCTGTTGGCCTGCCACGACCGCAGCGACGGGGGCCTGTGGGCCACCGTGTGCGAGATGGCCTTTGCCGGCCACCTGGGCGTGAGCTTGAACGTGGACATCCTGGTCACCGAAGGTGACGGCATCACCGACAGCCGCGCCGAGATGGGCGACTCCAAGAACTGGGCTACCCAGGTGGGCGAACGCCGCAACGAGCTGATGCTGCGCGCCCTGTTCAACGAGGAGCTGGGTGTGGTGCTGCAGGTGCCCACGGGCGTGCGCAACGAGGTGATGGGGTTGCTGCGCGCGCACGGCTTGAGCCGCCACGCGCACTTCATCGGCAAGCCCAACGACCGCGGCGTGGTGGAGGTGTGGCGCGACACCAAGCTGCAGGTTAGCGCGCCGCTGCAGCAACTTCACCAGGCCTGGGATGAGGTGAGCTGGCGCATCGCCACGCTGCGTGACAACCCGGCCTGCGCCGACGCCGAGCATGCCGCTGTGGGCCAAGCGGACGATCCTGGCCTGCACGTGCATTTGAGCTTTGACCCGACGGTGGAAGAAGAGGCGCATGCACGCACCTTCGGCCCCGCAGTCTCAGGTGCTGGCGCAGACATGGAGACCCGTGCGGCGCAAACGCCCGGGCTGCAGGCGCCTGGCCTGCTCACCGCCCGCCCCAAGGTGGCCGTGCTGCGCGAGCAGGGGGTCAACTCCCACGTGGAGATGGCCTGGGTGTTCGACCAAGCGGGTTTCGATGCCTGGGACGTCCACATGAGCGACCTGCAAGCCGGCCGCGCCCGCCTGGAGGACTTCCGCGGCCTGGTGGCTTGTGGCGGCTTCAGCTACGGCGACACGCTGGGCGCGGGGGAAGGCTGGGCCCGCTCCATCCGCTTCAACCCAGCGCTGGAAGCGGCGTTCGCCGCCTTCTTCGCCCGGCCCGACACCTTTGCCCTGGGCGTGTGCAACGGCTGCCAGATGCTGGCCGCCCTGAGCCCCATGATCCCGGGCGCGCAGGCCTGGCCCAAGTTCGTGCGCAACCGCAGCGAGCAGTTCGAGGCCCGGCTGTCGCTGGTGGAGGTGCTGGACAGCCCGAGCCTGCTCTTCGCCGGCATGGCGGGCAGCCGCCTGCCGATTGCCGTATCCCATGGCGAAGGGTTTGCCGACTTCTCGGTGCGGGGCGACGCCGCGGCCGTGCACCGCGCTGCCCGCTTCGTGGATCACCACGGCCGGCCGACCGAGGCCTACCCCTTCAACCCCAACGGCAGCCCCGAGGGCCTGACCGCCGTGACCACGGCCGACGGCCGCTTCACGGCCATGATGCCGCACCCGGAGCGGGTGTTCCGCGAAGTGCAGATGAGCTGGAGCGGCCGCGACAAGTCCGCGCTCAGCCCGTGGATGCAGATGTTCCGCAACGCGAGGCGCTGGGTGGGCTGAGGGCCCACCAACCAGCCGTGGGCCCGGTGGCGCCCGGACTCAGGCCCAGGCCCGAGTGCAGGTTTACTCCGGCTTGATGCCGGCGCGCTGGATCAGCGCCTTCCAGCCCTCGGACTCGTCGCGGTAGGTCTTGGCAAACTGCTCCGGCGTGCCGCCCGCCGGTTCGGCGCCCACCTTGTCCAGACCATCCACGAAGTCGGCGGCCTTGAGCATGGCGTTCAGTTCGCGGTTGAGGCGGGCCACGATCTCGGGCGCAGTACCTGCCGGCGCGAACATGCCGAACCAGTTGCCGAACTCCATCCCCGGCACGCCCACTTCCTTGAGCGTGGGCACGTTGGGCAGCGTGGCCGAGCGCTTGCTGCCGCTGACGGCCAGCGGCTTGACCTTGCCGCTGCGGATGTGGGTTTGGGCCGAGACGATGCTGTCCATCAAGAACGCGATCTGTCCAGCCACGAGGTCGGTGATGACCAGGCCCGTCCCCCGGTAGGGGATGTGCACCGCAAACAGGCCGCCGGCCCGCCACTTGAACATCTCGGCCGACAGGTGCGGGTAGGTGCCAATGCCGCTGGAGCCGAAGTTGTAGCGGCCCGGGTTGCGCTTGACCAGGTCGATCAGCTCACGCGCCGTGTTGGCCGGAAAGTTCTGCCCCACCACCAGCACACTGGGGGCGTTGGCGATGTGGGAGATGGGCGCGAAGTCCTTCACCGCGTCGTAGGGCATCTTGGCGTTGAGCACCGGCCCGATGGAGTGGGTGGAGCTGGTGGCCATGAGCAGGGTGTAGCCGTCGGCCGGGGCCTTGGCCACGAGGTCGGAGCCGATCGCGCCGCCCGCACCGGGCTTGTTGTCCACCACCACCTGCTGGCCCAGCACCACCGACAGCTTCTGCGCCACCTGGCGGCCAATGATGTCCGTGGCCCCGCCCGCAGGGAAGGGAATCACCAGGCGGATAGGTTTGGCCGCGGGCCAGGCCTGCGCCCAGGCGCCAGAGGTGGCCAAGCTCAGGCTCAGCAGCAGGGCGAGAGAGTGCAGGAGTTTCATGGTGGGTTTGAGCAGCTGGAGGGTTGGAAGAGAGGGACGTGAGGTGGGCCGCAGCGCACTTGGGGGGCGAGTCGGGCCTCTGCCGCCGCAAGAGTAGGCGGGTCAGGCCGCCTCGGTGCGCAGGCGCTGCGCCGCGCTGTCGATGGACGAGCGCAGGCTGGCGTAGTCGTGGTGCACCGGGTACTGCGGGAACTGCGCCACGATGCTCTCGGGCGGGTGGATGAAGAAGCCCGCGTGGGCGGCGCCCAGCATGCCGGTGTCGTTGTAGGAGTCACCCGCGGCCATGACCTGGAAGTTCAGACCTTTGAGCGCGTTCACCGCGTGCCGTTTCTGGTCGGGTTGGCGCAGCTTGTAGTCGGCCACAAAGCCCTCGGCGTCGATCTCCAGCTTGTGGCAGAAGAGGGTGGGGCGCCCGAGCTGGCGCATCAGGGGGTCTGCAAACTCGTAGAAGGTGTCCGACAGGATGATCACCTGGTACTGCGAGCGCAGGCCGTCCAGGAAGTCCTTCGCGCCTTCCAGCGGGGCCATGCCAGCGATGACGGCCTGGATGTCGGCCAGCTTCAGGCCGCGCTCCCGCAGCAGCCCGATGCGAAAGCGCATGAGCTTGCCGTAGTCCGGCTCATCCCGCGTGGTGCGACGGAACTCCGGAATGCCGGTGCGCTCTGCAAAGGCGATCCAGATTTCAGGAACGAGAACGCCTTCGAGATCGAGGCAGACGACTTGCATGCGGGACTCCGGGCACGGCGGCAGGGCTGGACGAGGGGCGGAATCGTAGCCCAGCTCGGTGGTTTCCTGCGGGTCTACTCCCCGGCGGCCAGCACCACGCTCTGCTTGCGGGTGGCCCCGCTGCGCCAGACGGTCAGCGTCACGGTCTCGCCTGGGGCGCGCTGCTCCAGCAAGGTGAGCATGTCGTCCAGGTCGTTCACGGGCTGGTCGTTCACCGCCGTGATCACATCGCCCATCACGATCTCGCCATTTGCCCCCCGGCGGAAAGGCGTGAGCCCGGCGCGGGAGGCCGGGCTGTTGGCCGCCACCTGCACCAGCGCCACGCCCTTGGGCAGGTTGAGCGCGCGTTGCAGGCCTGCGGGGCCTGCCGTCACGCCGATGGCCGGGCGTACGAAGCGGCCATCGCGGATGAGCCGCGGCACGATGCGGTTCACCTCGTCCACGGGAATCGCAAAGCCGATGCCGGCACTCGCCCCGCTGGGGCTGTAGATGGCGGTGTTCACACCGATCAGGCGGCCGGCGGAGTCCAGCAGCGGCCCGCCGGAGTTGCCGGGGTTGATGGCTGCGTCCGTCTGAATCACGCCGCGGATGGTGCGTTGGTTGACCGAATCGATTTCGCGGTTCAGCGCACTCAGGATGCCGGTGGTCAGGGTCTGGTCCAGGCCGAAGGGGTTGCCGATGGCGTACACCTTCTGCCCGACCACGAGGTCGCGGCTCGTGCCCATGGCGATGGGCGGCGCCTTGGCGCTGGGCACCTCGATCTTCAGCACCGCGAGGTCCCGGTCGGGGAAGGCCCCCACCAGCGTGGCCTTGTGCGTGCTCTGGTC
>Ga0315902_10008845_pt1 | contig 13575 bp, 8 predicted proteins | sample LakEriMetagenome_9_FD_203523 | JGI IMG/M metagenome (GOLD analysis project Ga0315902, IMG submission 203523) | Freshwater fungal communities from buoy surface, Lake Erie, Ohio, United States - Buoy 12 MA117 | ecosystem: Environmental > Aquatic > Freshwater > Lake > Lake biofilm | place: USA... | reverse complement strand
GATTTTGAAAATGCAGAAGGCAATCTCGGAATCGCCAATGCTGTGTTTGAGCATCTGTCATCTAAGCTGCCTGTTTCCCGCCTACAGAGAGACCTTACAGATTCAACGGTATTGCGCAACCTGGGTGTACCCTTTGCACACAGTGTTATCGCGTTTCGTTCGATTCAAAAAGGGCTTGGTAAGTTATTGCTGAATGAATCAAAAATCCGTTATGATCTTGAGCAAAACTGGGCCGTAATTGCTGAAGCCATACAAACTATTTTGAGAAGAGAGAACTACCCAAATCCTTACGAGGCCCTGAAACAACTTACCAGAGGGGAAGCTGCGATCACCAAAACCTCCCTGCATGCGTTTATTAACAGTTTAAAAATACCTGCGGCAGTAAAAAAAGAGCTGAAAATGCTCAGTCCGGAGAATTATTTAGGTCAAAATCCAAAAATCTGATTACTGATTTTCAATGGATTATAACTTTTTTAAAAAAAAGTTGTGGAAAACTTGTTTATTATTCAAAAATTATTCACATATTTGTGTTACCAATATCCGATTAACCAAACAGGACAAACCGATTCAAGTCCTTAGAAAAACTTCCAATCTTTGGAAGTTTTTTCTTTTTATACCTACAGCGATAAATCCTCCTCATAGGCAAGTACATAATCCCCTCCCCTTAAAACGCTTATTCCAATAAGATCATATTGAACCCTTACAGAATCGGGGTTCTGGATCTGATAGGCTTCCCCTGCCTCCATCATCCGTTTCAACTTCTGTTGAGTAATTGATTCCAATGGGTGACCAAAAGCAATGCATATGCGGGTTTTAACCTCAATCAGATGCAACACCTCTCCTTTCACGGCCACGATGTCCAGTTCGTAATGTGAATAGCGCCAGTTTCTATGCAGCACGGTAAATCCATGCTGTATAAGCCAGCTTGCTGCAATCTCCTCTCCCTGCCTGCCTGTAATGTGGTTTTTATTCATGCGCATGAAGATAGAATTGACGGTTATCCACAAAAAAGGTAAAACAGGGATAGATTTTAGTAAAATGGCCAACGCTTTTTATCTATTTTTGCCGCTCATAAATCATTCTCATGAAGCTTCATAAATCGATCCTATCCACGCTGGCCGTACTTGTTGTGCTTGCATCCTGCTACCGGCTGATACCAAACCGACCGCTCGGCTTTGCTCCGCAAATTGCAATCGCCTTATTCGCCGGCGCCGTAATACGCACCCGTGTTTATGCCTTTGCACTTCCATTAGTGAGTATGTTCATAAGCGACTTATTATTTGAATCCCTGTATCTTTTCGGTCTTAGTCCTTACCAGGGTTTTTACGAAGGTCAATGGCTTAATTATATCCTGCTTACTTCTTTAACTCTTGTAGGCGGCTACGCACGCTCCCTTCATACTCTGAGAATTTTTGCAGGTGCTATGTTAGCTCCAAGCATCTATTTTCTATTGAGCAATTTAGCTGTATGGTTAGGCGGTGGCGGTTACGGACATCCGAAAACTATCGAAGGTTTGATGATGACTTATATAGACGGGATCCCCTTTTATCAGGGAAGCCTGTACGCAACCATCGTATTCTGTGCCGTGCTTTTTGGAGGATATCGTTTGATGAGGCCTGCTAACAAAACTGCAGTTTCCTGAGTTCTGAAAGAAATTGCATTTACGAAAATTCTTCGAACAAGAATACACGGTTGCATTTTATTAATAATCTGAATTTCTAGTTTAATAAAAAAATGGTTCGTTTTCACGAACCATTTTTTATTTTTTATTCACCTAACAGCCAACTGATAACAGCTAACCGCCATCCGCTATTTCACTTCCTCAAACTGTGCATCTTCTACATTATCGGAATCCGTTGCTTTTCCAGAACTCCCGTTACCTGCTGCATCTGCGGATCCATCAGGCCCAGGTTGCGCACCAGCCTGAGTAGCTTTGTATATTTCTTCGCTGGCAGCCGTCCAGGTTGCGTTCAGCTCATTCATCGCTGTATCGATAGCTCCCAGATCCTGTGATTTGTGCGCTTCTTTGAGTTTGGATAAAGCCGCTTCAATCGGAGCTTTTTTATCTGCACTGATTTTATCACCGTAATCCTTGAGTTGTTTTTCTGTCTGGAAAATCAGGCTATCAGCTGTATTGATTTTTTCAACTTTTTCACGTTCCGCTTTATCTGCTGCTTCATTGGCTTTCGCTTCAGCCTTCATCTTTTCTATATCATCCTTACTCAATCCGCTTCCCGCTTCAATTCTGATTTTCTGTTCCTTACCGGTTCCCTTGTCTTTAGCACTTACATGCAGGATTCCGTTCGCATCGATGTCGAATGTAACCTCTACCTGAGGAACACCGCGCGGTGCGGGTGGAATGCCATCAAGATTAAAAACACCCAGGCTTTTATTATCCTTTGCCATCGGACGTTCTCCCTGTAATACATGAATCTGAACACCGGGCTGATTGTCTGCAGCGGTTGAGAACACTTCCGATTTTTTTGCCGGAATTGTGGTGTTGCTTTCAATCAGACGGGTCATAACTCCTCCAAGCGTTTCGATACCCAGTGAAAGCGGAGTAACATCAAGAAGCAGCACATCTTTCACCTCTCCGGTTAAAACGGCCCCCTGAATCGCAGCTCCTACCGCCACCACTTCGTCTGGATTTACTCCTTTATTAGGTTTTCTTCCGAAAAATTTCTCAACCAGTTCCTGCACTTTCGGAATACGGGTACTACCCCCTACCAGAATCACTTCATCAATCTCCGAAGCTTTCATGCCAGCATCTTTCAATGCCTGCTCACAGGGCTTCAAACAACGGATGAATAGATTATCTGCCAGCTGTTCAAACCGGGAACGGGTAAGCTTCAGTACCAGGTGTTTGGGAACACCATCTACCGCAGTTATATACGGAAGGTTGATTTCTGTTTCTGCAGAAGAGCTGAGTTCAATCTTTGCTTTTTCCGCAGCTTCTTTCAAACGCTGCAAAGCCATCGGATCTTTACGCAGATCCATATTTTCCTGTGATTTGAATTCATCGGCCAACCAGTCGATGATCACTTTATCAAAGTCATCACCACCCAGGTGCGTATCTCCGTTGGTCGACTTCACCTCAAATACGCCATCTCCCAATTCGAGAACTGAAATATCGAAGGTTCCTCCTCCTAGATCAAAGACAGCAATTTTCTGATCCTTGTCTTTTTTATCCAGGCCATAAGCCAGTGCCGCAGCAGTCGGCTCATTCACAATACGCTTAACGGTAAGACCCGCAATTTCTCCAGCTTCCTTAGTTGCCTGGCGCTGAGCATCGTTGAAATAGGCAGGAACGGTAATAACCGCTTCTGTAACTTCATGACCCAGGTAATCTTCAGCTGTTTTCTTCATTTTCTGAAGCACCATCGCAGATATTTCCTGCGGAGTATATAAACGACCATCAATATCGATGCGGATAGTATTGTTGTCTCCCTGAGACACTTTGTAGCTCCAGTGTTTTACTTCTTCTCCGACTTCATCATAACGACGACCCATAAATCGCTTTACGGAGTTGATCGTATTGATGGGATTGGTGATCGCCTGACGCTTGGCAGGATCTCCGACTTTACGCTCGCCATTTTTCAAAAAGCCCACTACGCTGGGTGTTGTACGACGCCCTTCGTCGTTGGCAATAACTACCGGTTCTGCGCCTTCCATTACGGCAACGCAACTGTTGGTAGTACCTAAGTCAATTCCAATTATTTTTCCCATGATCGGTATTTTTAATTAAAATAATATTGGCAATCAAAGTGCCACAAACACCGATTGTGCAATTTTGGCAGACAATTTTTCTTTTTCGGAGAATAATAGGCCAATTTAGGTTTGGATATCAGAAAAAAGGCCGGTAAAAGGACATTAATCTAAAGGCAGAATTGACATAATAATATCCTTTTTTCTGACAAAGATTCAGGGATAATTATTCTTTTATAAATTTCAGCATGCGCTGCTCTTTCCCTTGTAATTCAGCTTTAAGAAAATAAAGACCAGGATGCAAATCTCCGATTGCGAGATTCGTCCTTTTAGTTCCCGTTTGTAAAACCCGAAGCAGCTTCCCATCTGAGCCGATAATACTCAATCTCTCGATCTGTTTATCCGCATTGAGAAATAATTCATCGTGAACCGGGTTGGGGTACATCTGTACACTGAATTCAGCATTTACATCCTGTTTAATATCCGTAGTAGTGCAGCTCAGCTCGTTGATATAGGCCCAGATAGCATTATTCAGCAGATATGGAACCGGTAATCCATCCGGCGCCTCTCCCATTCTTACCCAAACGAGATTTTGACTTGGCACGACATTTAGAAACTGTCCGTCTCTTCCCATGGCTGCATACATATCTGAGGGCGCTTCCGGATTCATAGTCCCGCTAAATACAAACTGGGAACTGGGCAACATGTGACTGGTTTTTCCATTCAGCCACCAGAGATACCCGTATGATGGATTAATCTGCTGAGAAGTATTGATCATCTGATTAAAATATACAGGGTCCTTCATTACCGGTGTTCCGCTCCAGGTGCCTTTATTGAGCATTAGCAAACCAAACCTCGCCATACTTCTGGCCGTACTAAAAAAAACATTATTATATCCAACTGGCACAAACTGTCCGGTCATGCCCGTAGGTGCTTTTAACTTTTGAGCCGTATAATTGTTCAGGGTTGTTCCGACTGCATTTTCCAGAACGCTGTCGAGCAGCGTGTACGGGGCATTGTGATAAGCCCATCTCGTTCCCGCATCTGCTTTATAAATCAAACAGGTATCAATTGTACAAAATGGATCTGCTACCTGATCATCCAGTCCGGAAGTCATTGTAAGCTGATTCCATATTGTAATCTTATCCTCTTGTTGCTGGGTGCAGTTCGTCCATCCCTGACCGATATATCTGGATGTTTTATCACTAAGGGATAATTTATTTTCTTCCTGCGCAATGCCCGTTATAAACGCTGTAATGGTTTTTCCGGCAGAAGCCCATTGCCAAGGACTGGTTGATGTATGTGTGCCAAAATACTTCTCCAATACAATCTTCCCGTCTTTGAGTACGATAAAGGCCTTGGTATTGTTGTCTTCCAGGTATTTGTATAAACTGTCTATCTTGTTTTGACACCAGTTTAAGGATTCGGGCGGTAAAGTTGCCCAGGTACTGCCTCCAATCGGAGGAAAATAGAGCGGCTGAGAAACGGCAGTCTTCAAAAATAAAAACCAGGCAATGATCCCCAATATTTTTTTCATCATACAGCAGTTTATTAAAGGGCTTATGATCTGTTAAAAGTAGGAAGGTTTAATCCGATAGCATTATTTCTGCGCGACTTATCTTTACGCGCTATTATAAATACGATTGCATGCAAGTTTTCAAATTCGGTGGCGCCAGTGTAGCCAACCATGATAAAATCAGAAATGCAGGAAAGATTCTGGAACAGTTCAGAAATCAGAAGATCATACTTATTGTTTCTGCGATGGGCAAAACGACCAACGCGCTTGAAAAAGTAGCTGCTGCCTTTTTTGAAGGCCGTAAGGCTGAAGCACTGGAACTGTTCGAAGCTGTAAAACAGCAGCATCTGAAAGAAGCAAAATATCTGCTTGTAACCCACTACAACGAATTAGCTGAACATTTTCAGGATTTTTTTACAGAAATCGAATGGCTGCTGCAGGAAAAACCGGTTCGGAGTTTTGATTATTATTATGATCAGATCGTGTGTATCGGAGAACTGCTGAGTACGGCCTTAGTGAGTGCTTATCTAAATGAAGCAGGACTGACCAATCAGTGGTTGGATGTTCGGGATATTCTCAGAACCGATAATAATTTCAGAGATGCGGCTATTGATTTCAACTACTCCAAAGCTCAATGTGACCGGCTTGTAAAGCCCCTTTTCGAAACCTATAATCTGGTTGTTTCGCAGGGCTTTATCGGCTGTACTGATGAAAATGAGAGCACTACTCTTGGAAGAGAGGGCAGCGATTATACGGCTGCCGTTTTTGCACATTTAATGGACGCGGAAAGCCTCAGCATCTGGAAAGATGTAAAAGGTGTGATGAATGCCGATCCGAAAAAATTCCCGGATGCCATTTATCTGGAAGCATTAAACTACGACGAGGTGATTGAAATGGCCTATTATGGCGCCCAGGTAATTCACCCCAAAACCATCAAACCCCTTCAAAATAAAAATATCCCGCTCTACGTAAAATGCTTCGATGATTTTCGGTTGCCCGGCACTGTAATTCATAATCGTCCGGTAAAAAACCTTCCCCCCATCCTGGTTATAAAAGAAAATCAGGTTTTATTACAAATGCACACAAAAGACTTTTCTTTCATAGGTGAAAAACCTATGAGTGACTTGTATGAGATGATGGCTAATCTTAAAATCAAACCAAATCTGATACAAACTCATGCTGTGCATTTGCAGTTATGCCTCGATGACCGTTCAGACAAGATCGAACAGCTGGCTTTGGCAGCCTCTGAATCATTTGAAGTTTCTGTAGAAAAGGGACTCTCTTTGCTCAGTATACGGCACTACACGGAAGCACTACTTGAAAAAATGACAAAAGGAAAAGAAGTGGTACTGCGCCAGCAGAGTCCAGAAACGGTTCAGGTGTTAATGAAGAATAATTAAGAGATTAATCCAGATCTTCCCGGGCAACCAGATTGATGTTTTGAAGCATTTTAGTAGCAACCGGTTCACCGGCTTTCAGTGCAGGATTCCAGAATAGTTGTTTTTGAAATCGTTCTTCCACGATCTGATTAATGGCTGCGTTTCCGCCTTTTATTACTTTCGGAAGCCGCGTTGACCCATCTTTATCCACTAAAAATTGTACCTGTAAAAACATGGAAGTATTCTCCGGAAGACCTTCACTTAATTCTTTCGTCAACTGAAACAGCCATCTTTGAAATGCGGCAGTACCATTTTTCAATGTAGGAACCTGATCTACTTTATCTTCCGGCGACCAGGCTGCATAGGGATCTATTTTATCTTCTGCTATATTTAATTTTTTTCTTGGAAATTTCGGCGCATATGGATTTTTAGCAACATGGTATTCACCGCCGGGCTGAATGATGATAGCCGGCAGCTGGTGAGTATCTTCAAAGAAATTATACGCTTCTTTGAGTGGTGTATTAAATTGATCCAGATCCTTCCGGGCCGCTGTTTTTTGTTTGTATTGCGCCTCGGATATTTGATAATCAAAGCGGTAGGGATAAATGTGTACCGGAATAAAATCCTGCCCTTCGCTTTTTGCAACCGAGGTTAAATAGTATAGCTCATCCATAACGGCATCGGTCATTGGCAAACAACCTACGGTTACACAACTACCATGAATGTAAATATCCCCGCCCGGCTTTACAGGATCAGATTTTTTCTGATCAGCGGCATTGGGATAGTTGAGACCCAGCGCCAGGTGATAGTTGCTGTTGGGATTAAATTCGTTGATGTAATAAAACCCTTCGGGTATCTGCTTGTCGCCCTCTTTTCGCTTGGGACCAAAGGTGCCCGAGGTTGCACAAACCTTGTACATTTTGAAAAAATGAAAAGGCTCCACCGCATCGTTTTTAACCCAAACTTCCAGCTGCTTCTCCAGTTTAAATGCCCGGATATATACAAACCTTGCCGGCCATTCCAGTCCCTTGCTGCTGAATTCCCGCTCCAGGCTGTCTGCCATACCTGAAAAAAATAAACCCGTTTTAGGGGTAGATCTGGAAGCCAACGACTGTGCAAGAGCCGGCATACGAAAGGATGCAGAAAAAAGAAATAAAAAACTTAAAAGGTGAACGCGCACAGGTGATTATTGTATTGCTGCAAAAATAAAGGATCAGAGCTTTGCTCCAACCCAGAGAAATATCAACATCTGTTAAAAATTCATTCTTTATTGTCCATGCCCTGATAATTCAAAAAAAAACGGGCAACCTCATTTTAGATGCTGCTCAGCATCAGAGGTTTCCTCTTTCGGACTGTTCGCGTTCAATGGCTTCAAACAGGGCTTTGAAATTTCCTTTACCGAAACTCTTAGCGCCTTTCCGCTGGATGATTTCGAAGAATAAGGTAGGCCTATCTTCAACTGGCTTGGTAAACAACTGCAACAAATAACCTTCATCATCGCGATCTACCAGAATCCCCAGCTCTTTCAAAGGTGCAAGGTCTTCATCGATCTGTCCTACCCGATCGAGCAAATCATCATAATAGGTATTCGGCACAATCAAAAACTCAACGCCCCTGTTGCGCAGTTGCGTTACCGTATGCACGATGTCATTGGTTGCCATGGCCACATGCTGAACCCCTTCTCCGTTATAAAAATCGAGGTATTCCTCAACCTGGCTTTTCTTCTTCCCCTCAGCAGGTTCGTTGATCGGGAACTTCACATATCCGTTGCCGTTACTCATTACCTTGCTCATCAGCGCAGAATACTCGGTAGAAATATCCTTGTCATCAAAGGACAAAATATTCCGGAAGCCCATTACTTCTTCATAGAATTTTACCCAGGGGTTCATCTGATTCCATCCAACATTTCCGACGCAATGATCTACGTACAGCAAACCGGTATCGGGCAATTTAAAATAGGGATTGCTCCACGCGCGGTATCCCGGTAAAAAAACACCCCGATAATTTTTTCTTTCTATAAACAAATGCACGGTGTCGCCGTAGGTATGGATCCCGCTCACCTGCACCTCACCTTCTACATCATGAAGTCGTGTAGGTTCCATCCAGGATCGGGCACCACGGCTTGTAGTCTCCTCCCAGGCCGACTTTGAATCATCCACTTTTAATGCGAGTACTTTAACTCCGTCTCCATGTTTATAAATATGATCTGCAATCTCATTGTTGCTGCGAATCGGAGTAGTTAATACAAAAGTGAGTTTATGTTGACGTACTGCGTAGCTGGCACGATCTTTCTGCCCTGTTTCCGGTCCTGCATAGGCCAGCGGCTGAAAGCCAAAAGCAGTAATATAGAAATGAGCAGCCTGTTTGGCATTGCCCACATAAAATTCAACGTAGTCGGTTCCCTGGAGCGGAAGAAAATCCTTTTGAACGGAAGGTATATTATTAGAAATAGTTGATACAGACATGGCAAACGTTTTAAAAAATGAGAAATGTTGAATACCCGGAAAGATAACGCCATCAACGAACGGTATCTACCGCCAAAACAACCATCAGCAGTGCGTACGAACAACGCTCGTCACTGAATCGTTTATGAGGAAAATCGGGAAGCATTTCTTCAAAATTAAAACAGAAGTTTCAATAAATCAATTCGGCTCTTTCCCCGCTGATTTATTTTCAAAGATTAACTAAATAACGATAGAACTAATTAGAAATCTAGTAATGGGGAATTCAGAATTAAAAGAAAAGAAATGGGAGCTCCACATATCGCAGGCATTAAACAGATTTTAGAACCACACTAGTTGCAACAGCTACTTCAGGAGTTCATGTCCGAGCTTATCGCGTTTGGTTTCCAGGTATTTTTGATTGTGTTCGTTGGGTTCAATACGGATCGGTACCTGTTCTACAATTTCAAGTCCGTAACCTACAATACCGGCTCTTTTCTTAGGGTTGTTGGAAATCAATTTAAGCTTGTGTATTCCAAGCGACCGGAGTATCTGAGCACCTACACCATAATCGCGGGCATCCATTGGCAAACCCAGATGTAAATTGGCTTCTACCGTATCCATACCTTCTTCCTGCAGCTTATAGGCTTTTAGCTTATTCAATAACCCGATGCCTCTGCCTTCCTGATTCATATAAAGCACAATTCCTTTCCCGGCTTCTTCCACCATTCGCATGGCTTGATGCAGCTGCTCTCCGCAATCGCAGCGAAGCGAAGCCAGTATGTCTCCGGTGAAACAACTGGAATGCACTCTTGTTAAAACGGCTTCATGTTCTGTCCAGCTTCCTTTGATCAGCGCCAGATGTTCGCGCTCAGTACCTTTTTCCCGAAAAGCAGCCAGCTGAAAACGTCCGTAAAGTGTAGGCATATCCACACGAACAATTTCTTCAATGAGTGAGTCTGTCTGAAGCCGGTATTCAATCAAATCACTGATAGAAATAATTTTTAACTGAAATTTCGCGGCCATTTCCTGCAATTGCGGCAATCGGGACATCGATCCGTCTTCATTCATAATCTCCACCAGTACTCCGGCAGGTTCGAGGCCTGCGAGTCGAGCCAGATCAACAGTGGCTTCTGTATGACCTGCTCTGCGGAGCACACCTCCGGTTTTTGCCCGCAGTGGAAAAATATGACCGGGTCTTCCCAGATCTTCCGGCCTGGTATCGGGATGAATGAGCGCCTGGATGGTTTTAGCGCGATCCTGCGCCGATATACCCGTTGTGGTTCCCTGTCCGATCAGATCAACCGAAACAGTAAATGCCGTTTCATGCAGTGAAGTATTGGAAGAAACCATAGGTGTCAGTCCGAGCTCCTGACATCGCTGATCGGTGATAGCAGCACAAATCAGACCTCTTGCATGTATGGTCATGAAATTAATAGCCTCCGGGGTAGCATATCGCGCAGCCAGAATCAAATCACCCTCATTTTCCCGGTCTTCATCATCCACTACAATCACCATCTTACCCTTCCGGATATCTTCAAGGGCAGCTTCAATAGATGCAAGCATGAATCTTAATTTGAGATGCAAAGGTAGTTCAAAAACAAGGGGATTCCGCAATTTAAGGGTGTGCCGTAAATGGGTAAAAATATTGATGAATTAACTCGCTAAAACCAGGTCTTTATTGCATCTTTGCTCTGCTAAATCAAAATCTTATGCTTAAAATGAGAAAATTGCTTTTCATGACGCTGGCCTGCTGTCTCAGCGTGCTGGCATATGCTCAGGTAACTACCAGTAGCATTTCCGGTTCGGTTAAAGACAAAGACGGCAAAGCACTTGAAGGTGCGGTCATTACAGCCGTTCACTTGCCTTCCGGCACCAGCTATTCTACTCTCTCCAAAAAGGGTGGCAGCTTCAATATTCCCAACGCCCGTATCGGCGGACCATACCGGTTTAAAGCGGAATATGTCGGACAAAAAGAATTTATCACGGAAGGGTTTACACTTGTTCTTGGTGAAGTGTATGACATCCGTGTTGTAATGGGAGAAGATGTAAAACAAACTACTGAAGTTGTGATTACAGGGGGTAAAAAACAGTCGGGGGCAGAAAAGACCGGCACCTCTACCAACATCAACCAACGTCTTTTAACTACCATTCCAACGATCAGCCGCTCTTTAACCAACTTCACGGCTCTTACGCCGCAAGCTAATGGTACCAGCTTTGCAGGAAGGGATAACCGCTACAACAATATTCAAATCGACGGTGCCAACCTGAATAATAATTTCGGGCTCAGCAGCGACCTTTTACCCGGCGGCAGCAACCAGCCGATTTCTTTGGATGCTGTTGAAGAAGTTTCTGTTAATGTTTCTCCATTTGATGTATGGCAGGGAGGCTTTACCGGTGCCGGAGTGAACGTCGCTACAAAAAGTGGAACCAATACTTTCAAAGGAAGTGCTTATTACCTTTTCCGCTCTGAAAAAATGAACGGTAAAAATATTGGAGACTCCAAACTCACGAATCTTGCAGAACAGACGAACAAAATTTTTGGTGCTACAATTGGCGGACCGATCATCAAGGATAAATTATTTTTCTTTCTGAGCGGAGAAATGGAAGAAGAAAACAGACCCGGAATTACTTTCACACCAACGGGAGGATCAGGAACAGGCAACATCTCCTCAACTCCGATCGACTCCCTGAGAAAACTTTCCGATCATCTGCGTACCAAATACAATTATGAAACAGGTGCATTTGATAATTTCCCGAATTTCCAGACCAAGAACACCAAACTCTTAGGGAAAATTGACTGGAACTTAAGCAAGGTTCATAAAGTAACTTTCCGCTACCAGCAAATGATCGGCACAGATGATCAGATTTTAAATGGCTCTTCAATTCCGAATGTTACCACCTTTACTCCAGTCGGAGGATCAGGAATCATTCGTATGCCCAATAACCGTTTCAGCCTGAACTCCATGTCGTTCGCTAATTCGAACTATGCTTTTGAGAACACGGTTCGTTCCGGAGCTCTTGAAGTAAACAGCTCCAAAGGAGGCAGATGGGCAAATCAGTTCATCTCCACTTTTACTCGCACGTCTGCTATCCGTGTATTCGACGGACAGGCAGTTCCTACTGTAGACATTTTTAATAATAACGGACAGAATTACATGAGTTTTGGAACAGATCCCTTTTCCAATAACAATCAGATAAAAAATGACATCTTTACTGTAACCAATAACTTCAAATACTACAAAGGCAAACATGCTCTGACATTTGGTGCTACTTATGATCACCAGTTTGTAGGGAATATGTTCATGCCGGGTTCACAGGGATATTTTGCTTACAACAGTCTGGATGATTTTATCAACGATCGCGCTCCTGCTTTTTATTCATACTTATTCTCCCTTGTTCCAGGGAAAGACGCTGTTTTTGCAGCAGAACTGAAAGTTGGACAGGGTGCTGCTTATGTTCAGGATGATATCGCCGTGAATGACCGTCTGAAACTGACTATTGGTTTAAGAGCAGATCTTCCGGTATACCCTGAGAAGCCGATTGAAAACCCCAATATTACACAGTTGAGTTTCCCCAATGCGGATGGAAGACTCGTTTCGTATTCAACTGGAATGTGGCCAAAGAGCACACCGCTCTGGAGCCCGCGGATCGGATTCCGCTGGGATGTGAACGGTGATAAATCAACCATCATTCGCGGAGGAAGCGGTTTATTTACCGGACGTATTCCCTTTGTATGGCTCACCAACATGCCGCAGAACAGCTTGATGTATCAGCAAGGTTCCGGCATTACCAATCCAGCAACGCTGGCTGGTATCAAATATTCAACACAGCTGGATGCCTACAAATCTCTTTTCAATCCGACACCCGGAGCCATTCCAACAAATGCGAATATTGTTTTAATTGATCCGAATTTCAAATTCCCGCAAGTCTGGAGAACCAACTTTGCTGCAGACAAGCGGCTTGCAAATGGATGGAGCCTGACTTTTGAAGCCATTATCACCAAAGATGTAAATGCCGTTCGCATGCGCAATGCAAATGAGAAAGCTTCTAATGCTGTTTTATCCGGATCAGACAATCGTCCTGCATTCATTCCTGCTACAAGTGCCAGCCGTCGCTTATACAGCAATATTGGCTCTGCCATCGTACTGGAAAACACCAGCAAAGGCGGCGGAATCGTATTGACTGCTCAGGTTAATAAATCTTTATCTAAAGGTTTCTCTGCTTCTGCAAGCTATACCTTCACCGGCGCATGGGATATTACATCCAATCCCGGTTCTCAGGCTACTTCTACCTGGCAAAGCAATCCTACCGTCACTTCACAAAATGCTGAAGAACTGGCAATGTCCGGCTTTGCAGTGCCGCATCGTTTTGTTGCATGGGTTAGCTACAAGAAAGAATATATCAAACACCTTTCTACTAGTGTAACCATTTTCTATGAAGGAAGAAATCAGGGCAACCTGAGTTATGTAGTAAACGGAGATTTGAACGGAGACGGAAACAATAGTGCCGATCTGATGTATGTACCGCTCAA
>Ga0315902_10008843_pt1 | contig 13577 bp, 13 predicted proteins | sample LakEriMetagenome_9_FD_203523 | JGI IMG/M metagenome (GOLD analysis project Ga0315902, IMG submission 203523) | Freshwater fungal communities from buoy surface, Lake Erie, Ohio, United States - Buoy 12 MA117 | ecosystem: Environmental > Aquatic > Freshwater > Lake > Lake biofilm | place: USA... | reverse complement strand
CGCTCTGCTCGCTCGGCGAGTCGCTGCTTTCGCGGGCGTTGTGGTGCAAGGTTGCTTTCGACAACAACCCCGTGATCTTGGGGAACACGTAACGCTCGAGTGCCTCCGCAAACGCCAGCGGCGGCGTTGCATCAGGAAAAGTGGGATCAACCCCAACGGGCGATCGGGACGACGGGTTATCTCCAACATCCATGCTGTTAAGGACGAGAACTACCACGTCGGCGTCGCATAGGCCGAACTTATCCACATACGCCAAAAGATTCCCCGGGCCCCAGCTTCCCGCAGAAATATTACCGACGACCACCGGCCGATCGAGTTTGGCGGCTAGCTGCTCCTGAACGATCTGGGAGGCCAGATCCTGCTGGTCGGTCAACGCCCCTCCGTTCACGACGCTGTCGCCCATCATCATAACCCGCAACTCGTCGGGCGTAGCCTTGCGCTCGGGAAACTCCTCCGACCGCATGTGGCGGGAGTTAACCTGCACCAGGTTCCCGAACCGGCGGTACGTTCCTGGCTTCGCGAGATACTCGATCTTAGGATCTGCGACATACAACGGCGGATCACCGAGCCCCAGCCCGTACCGTGCCGTACCCTCGGCAAGCACGAGGAGCCCGAAGCCCGTCGTGACGGCCACCGCCAGCCACCTGCGCCGCCGCTTCCGCCTAGACTCGCATTCGTTTTTGTCGGCCGCCTCGTAGCGCATCAGGGTTTGCTCCCCAGTGTCTCACTCGTTCGTTGACGTAGCCGCCAATCGCTCGCGGCCCCGGTATCGGCTCGGCGAGTTGGTTGGCCGGGTCTTGTGGGGCGTTGGCGCCGTCCTATTTCGCCTTACTCCTCGACCATTGTATGGAATACGACGGGCCATACTGCGTGGGTTTGGCGCTACGGTAGGCCCCCACGTCCACATCCATCCCACGGTCCGTATTTTTTTGCCCTGGAACCTGTCGATCGGGCCCTACAGCGCGATTGGCGACCGGGCGATCGTCTACAACCTGGGGCCCGTGCGAATCGGCGCCCGCACGACGGTTTCCCAACACGCCCACCTCTGCGCGGGCACACACGACTATCGCGATCCTGCTTTTCCGCTGCTGCGGCCTCCCATCACCATCGGCGACGACGCCTGGATCTGCGCCGACGCCTTCATCGGCCCTGGTGTCACTGTCGGCAACCACGCCATCGTCGCCGCTCGCGGCGTCGCAGTGAGCGACGTTGCCCCCGGCACCATCGTCGGCGGCAACCCCGCCCGCCTCATCAAAGACCGCGCCGTCTAACGGAAGCCCGTCGCGGAAGCGGCGGGATAAATCCGCCCTCCACGCCTCCCACCTCCTGCCCCTCCTCTCCGCCTCGTAACCCGTCCTCTCGCACCCCGTGTCCCTCCTCTCCCGCCTCCGCTCCGCCCTCGGCCGCGTCACGACCTCCGGCCTCTACCTCGCCGAAATCGACGGCCTGCGCTTCATCGCGATCATGATGGTTGTCGCCTATCACATCAGCGGCTATTGGGGCATTCGCGCTGGCCGCACCTACGGCGCCCCGGGCCCGCTCGACAAACCGCTCGAATCGCTGCTCCATCTCGGCTTCTACGGAGTCCATCTTTTTTTCGTGATCAGCGGCTTCGTTCTCGGGATGCCGTTCTGCAAACACACCCTCGCCGGCGCACCCCCGGTGAATCTTGGAAAGTATTTCCTACGCCGACTCACCCGGCTGGAGCCCCCCTACGTCATCTCGATGCTGATCTTTTTCATCTCGATGCCGCTGTTCGGCAAGAGCTCATGGAGCGAACTCTGGCCGCATCTTGTGGCGAGCCTCGGCTACGTCCACAACATCGTCTATGGCTGCGGCAGCCTCATCAACAACAACGCCTGGAGCCTCGAGGTCGAGGTGCAGTTTTATCTGCTCGTACCGCTCATCGCGGGCGCGCTCTGGCTGCCACCCGCCATACGCCGCAGCCTATGTGTTGTTGCAATCACTTTTTTTTCGCTCCACGATCTCTGGCTGCCGCAAGGGTTCCCGCTCACGATCCTGCAATTCGCCCAGTACTTTCTCACCGGCATTCTGCTCTGCGATCTCTGGACGACCGGCTGGCGCAATCTACCCCGCACGAGCCTGGCTGACCTGCCAGGGGCGGCCGCGGTCGCATCCTTTATCTGGGTGAACATCGCACATCCTGGCCTTACCGCCGACATGGCAAACCCATGGCTCATGGCGGCGCTCTTTTACTCAGCGATCCGCGGCCGCCTGCACTCTCGGCTGCTCACCTGGGGCCTGATCCCGGTCATCGGCGGCATGTGCTATTCGATCTACCTCGTTCACGCCCGCGTGATCGCGCTGGTGATCCACGGCGCTTTGGCGAAACTGCCGTTGTTCGGCACATTCGTGGCCGATTACGTCACGGTCTTCAGTGTCACCGTTCCGCTGGTTCTGATTGTCAGCGCGGTGTTTTTTCTCTTGATCGAAAAACCGTGCATGCAGCCCGATTGGCCCAGTCGGCTGATGAACTGGATCACACGTGGGCGGAGACAGGCGACCGCCACGGTCCCAGTTCGCACGGCCCATCGCCCATGAATACGCGACGCCTGCTCATCATCTCGCAGGTTTACGTGCCCGACCCCGCGGCCGTTGGCCAGCATCTGGCCGACGTGGCGGAAACGATGGTACAGCGCGGCTGGGATGTGACGGTCTACACTTCCGCACGGGGATACGACGATCCGTCAGCGCGATACCCGTATCGGGAAACCCGCGCGGGCGTAAAGGTGCTCCGCTTTCCGCTGTCTAGCTTCGGCAAGCGTTCGATCGCGGTCCGGCTGGTGGCGCAGGTCCTCTTCATGTGCCAAGCCACCCTGCGGGCACTGGTTTCAGGACGGATCGACGCGATTCTCGTCAGCACGAGCCCGCCCTTTGCCGGCTTTTTTGGGGCGATGCTCTCCTGGATCAAGCGGGCTCCGATGACGTGGTGGGTGATGGACATCAACCCCGATCAGATGGTGGTCGCAGGGAAGCTCCCCGCGACGTCCCTGCTCGTGCGTGTGTTTGATTGGATGAACCGGGTCACGCTCCGCCGAGCGGCAACGGTGGTGACCCTCGACGACTTCATGGCCGAAACGCTGCGACGCAAGGTGGACGTGGGGGCAAAGATGCATGTCATCCCGCCCTGGTCTCACAACACGTCTCAGGGTGGTGTCGCGGGCGATGCCAACCCGTTTCGCATCGCACACGGACTGCAGGGTCGGTTCGTTGTCATGTACGCCGGCAACCATGCCCTTCAGCATCCGCTTGACACGCTGCTCGATGCCGCGAAGGAGCTGGAGAGCGACGACAGAATCCTGTTCGTGTTTGTCGGCGGCGGCGCCGGAAAGGCTTCTGTAGAGCGACGAATCGCAGAGGGGGCGAAAAATCTTTTGTCGCTCCCGTACCAGCCGCTCGAACTGCTTGACGACTGCCTGGCCGCTGCCGACGTGCACGTCGTGAGCATGGGAAACGACATGGTGGGGATTGTGCACCCCTGCAAGATTTATGGGGCGATGACGGCGGGGCGGCCAATCTTGGCATTTGCACCGGCACAGTCACACATTGGCCAACTACTTGCTGAAGGAAGCATCGGCTGGCGAGTTAACCATGACTCCCCCGCGCGCGCGGTTGCCATACTTCAAAGCGCCGTAAGCAGTCCGCACGGCATCCTTGCAGTGATGGGTGAGAACGCGGAATCAGTCGCGGCAAACAAATATGCTCCTACGCACTTGATCGAACAACTTTGCTGCACAGTGGCGAGTGCATAGCCTGCATCCCGAGACGAGCTACCACTCTGGTTGGCGACAGTCAGTTACGCAACGTCTAGAAGTGCGACAAATGGCAGTGAACACCAACCGCTTGCACTGGCCCCCCGTGCCGCAACCATCATGTGATTAAGTGCGTAATTGGCCGATCCATCGACCGAAATACTGTTCATGCTATCTCTACGCGCAGCTGTTCGATCCATTATCCCATTCTTACCTGACGACCGACCAAGACGGTGCTAATAACATTTCTGTGTCGGACTTGCGCTATTCACTGGCGAGCTCTTAAGCCTATTTTTCGCCCTTTTCCCCTAACCCATTCACATGATCCTTGTCACCGGCGGCGCCGGCTTCATCGGCAGCAACTTCGTCCTGGACTGGCTCTCTGTATCCGCCGAGCCCGTCACGACTGTCGACGCGCTCACCTACGCGGGCAATCTCGCCAACCTCGCCTCGCTCGCTGGCGATCCACGACACACATTCGTGCGCGGCGATATCGGCGACACGTCGCTTGTTGGCGAGCTGCTGGCCAAGCACGCCGTGCGAGCCGTCGTCCACTTCGCCGCCGAAAGCCATGTGGATCGCTCGATCCACGGGCCAGAGGACTTCATTCAGACGAACGTCGTGGGCACGTTCCGGCTGCTCACGGCCGTGCGATCGTATTGGGACTCCCTGCCGGCGGACAGGCGGGCCTCATTTCGCTTCCTGCACGTCTCGACTGACGAGGTCTACGGATCCCTGGGGGCCGATGATCCGCCGTTCAGGGAAGACAATCTTTATCAGCCCAACAGCCCATATTCCGCCAGCAAGGCGGCGTCCGACCATCTCGTGCGGGCCTACCATCACACGTATGGCCTGCCGGTGCTGACAACCAACTGCTCCAACAACTATGGGCCGTTTCATTTTCCCGAGAAGCTGATCCCGCTCTGCATCCAGAACGCCCTGCACGGCAAGCCACTGCCGATCTATGGCGATGGCCAGCAGATCCGAGACTGGCTCTATGTGAAGGACCACTGCTCTGCGATTCGGAGGGTGCTCGAGGCAGGCAAGCCCGGTGAGACCTACAACGTCGGGGGTTGGAACGAAAAGCCGAACCTCGACGTCGTGAAGACAATCTGCCGGATTCTCGACGAGGAAAAGCCTCGGGCCGACGGCCGCAGCTATGCCGAGCAGATTACGTTCGTGAAGGATCGGCCGGGTCATGACCGTCGCTACGCGATCGACGCGACAAAGATCGAACGCGAGCTCCGCTGGAAACCAGCCGAGACGTTCGACACCGGCATCCGGAAAACGATTCGCTGGTATCTCGACAACCAAGACTGGGCCCGTGACGTGACCAGCGGTGCCTACCGCGAATGGATCGACAAACAGTATGGGGCCTGACCTAAGAAAGTGCTACCAATGAAGCGCAAAGGAATCATCCTCGCCGGCGGCAGCGGCACCCGGCTCCACCCGGCCACGCTTGCCACTTCGAAGCAATTGCTGCCGGTATACGACAAGCCGATGATCTATTACCCGCTGAGCGTGCTCATGCTCGCGGGTGTGCGTGAGGTGCTCGTGATCTCGACCCCGCGTGACACGCCGAGATTTCAGGAGCTTCTCGGCGACGGCTCCCAGTGGGGCATGACGATCGAATACGCCGTGCAGCCAAAGCCCGAAGGGCTCGCGCAGGCGTTCATTATTGGCGCACCATTCGTCGGTAGCGGGCCATCCGTACTCGTACTCGGTGACAACATTTTTTACGGCCATGACCTTGCAAAACGGCTCATGGCGGCGGATGCGCAGCAAAATGGTGCGACGGTGTTTGCCTACCCGGTGGCCGACCCGGAGCGGTATGGCGTGGTCGAATTCGATGCCGCCGGCAAGGCAAAGTCGATCGAAGAGAAGCCAAAGGCTCCCCGGAGCCGCTATGCGGTAACGGGGCTGTATTTCTACGACGCACAGGTCGTGGATATCGCCCGCAACCTGAAGCCATCAGCCCGCGGGGAGTTGGAGATCACTGACGTGAATCGCGTATATCTCGAGCGTGGGCAGTTGAACGTGCAGATGATGGGCCGGGGAGACGCCTGGCTCGACACAGGCACTCACGACAGCCTTATCGAGGCGGGGCAGTTCATCCAGTCGCTTGAAAAGCGGCAGGGATTGAAAATCTGCTGCCCCGAGGAGATTGCCTGGCGGAACGGCTGGATTGATGACGTCAAGCTAACCAGCCTCGCCGAGCAATTTCGGAAGAGCGGGTATGGGGAATATCTGCTCGACATCGTGAGCGAGCAGCTGCGGTGACCAGCCTGAGAGGCTGATCACCTCGACGGCTTCGGCAGCAGTGGCTCCGGCCCCGGCCGGCCTGCGGCCCGGAGCGTCGCACAACGCTCCGCGCTACGACGCGAGGCCTTCGCCTCCTCATCATCTGGGGAACGCGAAAGGTGGACGTGGGCTAGGGCTACCTGCCGCGGAATTTCCGCGTTGAGCGGATCCCAGGCGGCGGCACGCTCGCTCGCGGAGATCGCGGCCTTGAGTCGCTCCGCCACCAGCGGAGCGGATTCCGGGTTCTTCTTGACGAGCTGCGCCGCCGCGATCGCATCGCGTAGCTGACGGACGGCCAGCTCCGACCACGTATCGCGGGCGCAAAGCACGACCGCGCCCATGGCTGCGGCGGCCGCCACCACACCGACGATGGCGGAGCCTCTTCCTGGCCGCTGCGCGACTGCCGCCTGAGGCTGCCGAAGCACAGGCATCATCCCGATGGCGAGGCCGCCAACCATCATGGCCAAAAACGCATTGGCGGGAATGTGGAGATTCCAGTCAAAGAGCGAATGTATGGCGAGGGCCGCCAGGGCCGCCAATGGCCCCGCCATCAACATCCGATCGGCCGAGCTGGCTTGGGCCAACCCCCGCCAGAGCCGCCGGCAGCCGAAAAAAGTCCCGACGCATGCCACCAGGCCGCCGAGCAGGCCGGCCTCGGCCAGGAGCTGCCCATAGTCGTTATGAGCGTAATAGAAGGCTTCTCGACCGGGGATCAGCCGGGCGCTCAATTCGCCGAATGTGCCGAGGCCGGTGCCCAGGATCGGTGACGCCGAAAAGATTCGGAACGTGGCCTTTGCGATCTCGACGCGGCCGTCGTGCAATAGGCGTTCTACACGCGGCTGCCAGGCCGCCGGAAAAATCTGCTCGATATGGCTGAACGGGCCGTAAAGCATGAACGCGAGACCAAGCATGCCGACGACACACAGGCCCGCGAGACCGATCGCCACCCGCCGTAGCACCGCACCCTCGCATGCGATGCCTGCAAACACGAACACTGCAATGAGGGCCGCCGCCGAACCAGCCCGGGAGCCCACCCACACGTTGGTCGCCACCAGGCCGCTCAGAAGACCGGCAGCGACAGCGACCCGCAACCAGAGCGGCAGCCGCGACCGGGTTGCCGAAAGCCAGGCGGCTGCCAGCAGCGGCACCGTGAGATAGAGGCCGCAGGCCACGTGGTTGGAGAGCACGTAGGAGCCCCAGCCCTCGCCCACGCCCCACTCCACGATCTCATACAGCTGCCCCCCGGCCTCCACCTGCACCCACTCTCCGGCGGCGTGCGTTTCGACGGGCTGCTTTAGCGATGTGCGAAACCATTCGATGGGGCCGCGAAGCGACCAGCGGCCCAAGAGATCGCGATGGCCCGTTGCGGGAAAGAGCAGCACGAGTGACCAGATCACTATGGCCGAAACGGAGAGGGCTCCGATCAACCACCGGCGATACGCGGCGTGTGTCGCTAGATTGGCCACCATGCCGCCTGCCAGCAAACCGAGAAACAGCCACCGCGCCGAGATGGCCGTGAGCCCTGGATCGACGGAGATCGTGCCCCATGCGCCGGGCTGTGACGCAAGCGCCACCTTCCAGGCGCCGCCCGAAATGGGGGCCAAAGCCACGAGCAGCCGATCGGGCAGCGGGATCAATTGCAGTCCCACGAGGGCCGTGACCGCCAGCGGCATGGCCGCTAGCCTCCACGGCCGCTTGGCCGACACGAGCCAAAGGCAGGCGGCCAGCCCCATGATCGTCGCCAGTAGCAGCCGCGCCCACGGGCCCGTGCCTCCCACGAGCACCGGCCCCACGACCACGCCAACGCATACCAGCGCCACTGCAACACTTTCTGCGACAACTCGAAGCTTCCCGCGAGCGGGGGCTGCACTATGCTGAACGGCTGGTGGCATGCCATGAATTCCTGGATCGCGAGACTTTCGCACCGCTCCATCCGCGGCTTGCTCGCTGGGGGCATTGTCGCGCTAGCGGTCCTGGGCCTCAAGGCGGCGTTCGACGGGGCCGCTGCTGGATCTCGCTACCGGATCGTGTTCTTCGGCGACTCGATTACCGAACAGGCCGAGTATCGCAGGGGATTCATCTCGCTCTTGCGAGCGCAGCTGCCCGCCATGCCCGACGGCCGGCGGCCACTTTTGATCGGAGCCGGGCGGAGCGGCAACCGCGTGCCTGATCTCGAGCGGCGACTGGAGCGGGACGTGCTTGCCCGCAAGCCCGATGAGGTAGTGATCTTCATCGGGATCAACGACGTATGGCATTCCCTGCGGGGCAGCGGAACACCCCTGCCGGACTACGAGACGGGGCTTCGCCGGCTGATTGAACGCATTAAGGCGCAAGGGGTGACCGTCACGCTTTGTACGCCCACGGCGATCGGCGAGCAGGCTGGCGGGGCGAATCCGCTCGATATTCAGCTCGATGAGTATTCAGACGCTGTGCGACGGATCGCGGCTGCGGAAGGCCTGGTGGTCGTCGATTTGCGAAAGGCGTTTTGTGAGCGGATCAACGCAGCGGACGAAGGCGTACAACCGACAGCCGATGCTGCACGCCCGCCGCTGACGAATGACGGCGTGCATCTGTCGGCGGCTGGCAATGCGCTTGTGGCCGACCAACTGCTCGAGCATTTCGAGGCGCGGGCAGCAGAGGCGCGGTAGGCCGCGATTAGAAAAAGCCCTGCGAACGGATCGCTCCAAGAGGAAGCCCTGGGCGGAAGCCCGGGGATAATCACGTCGTTCCCAACTCATATCCCCCGGCTGCAGCAGGGGGCTTTATGGAGCGCGTTACCGGAGCGATTGCGCGATCAGCGATCCCAACCGTGATCTAAGATCGCAACAGCGACCGGCATATAGCTCACGCAGTTCTTCGCGACAGTATTCCAGAAATCGAACATCACATTCTCGCCAGAAGTGAGCGGCAGGAATGCGGTTTCGTTTCCCCCTGCAACGAAGCCAGGCTAGCAACATGCTCGTCAAACCAGGCGTTTCAGTACGCTTGCGTGATCGTCCCGTCACCAGACGCGCACAGGGGAATTGCAAAAAGAACGTTAAACTACCGACGACGCCCGGCCCTGGCCCGTCCCGAACCCCAACGGATACCAGGCATCCGGAGCATATTCTTGAACAAGCATCACGGCTGGCGGAGGCCGTTTGATGGGGCTATTCTGTTGCTTTGGCGCCGAGTGGGGTTCAGCAAGCATACTGCGAGCCCCTAGTCGGAGTTGCGATCGCATGATCACCGGTGGTGTGTTCTGGCCTCGCCGCGAGAAGGAGCAACCCACGGAACGGTCACCAACGAGAAGGCTTCGAAACATCTTTTACGAAACCACTGAACAATGACGCACTTGCCGCACGCTGCGGAAGAACTAACTCGGATCTATCATTCCCGTTTCGAAGGGCAGGCGGAATACCGAATGGCGGTATGGAGGGTACTTATTGACACCATCTTTGCCCCTTGGGTTCACGCAGACGCCCGCGTTTTAGATCTCGGGGCGGGCCGGGGTGAGTTCATAAACCAGATCCGAGCGTTTCAGAAGTTTGCGATGGACCTTAATCCGGCTACGGCAGAAACTCTTGCCCCGAGTGTGCGTTTTCTTGAGCAGGACTGTTCCGCGACTTGGCCGATCGAACACGGATCCCTTGATCTCATCTTTTACGAGCAATTTCTTCGAGCATCTGCCGGACAAGAAGACCCTGAGATTAACCCTTGACAATGCCTTTCAGGCTTTGAGATCGGGTGGCAGATTGATAGCGATGGGCCCGAATATAAAGCTAGTCCCCGGAAGCTATTGGGATTTTTGGGATCACTACATCCCCCTCACTGAAAAGTCGGTTTCGGAATTAGGGAAACTGTGCGGCTTTGTCGTCGAACGTGATTGGGCGCAGACGCTACCTTACTCGATGAGCCAGGGTTTTAATCCGCCGTTGTGGTGCGTGCGCCTCTACTGTCGGCTGCCATTTTTCTGGCGGCTCTTCGGCAAACAGTTCGTTGTTATTCTCAGGAAGCCCTGATGAACGAGCTGGCCAAGCTAAGCGTCGTAATCCCTGCTCGGGACGAAGAAGGATGTATCGCATCGACCGTGCGGCACCTGACCCTCGAATTAACGCTCCGAGGCGTGCCTCACGAGATCGTGGTCGTAGACGACGGCTCCACTGACCGCACGGGTGAAATCCTCGCCGAGGTCGCGCGCGAGGTTCCTGAACTGAAAGCGGTCCGTAATAACGGCCCCCACGGTTTTGGACGGGCTATTCAAAAGGGACTGGCCGAGTTCACCGGCGACGCCGTCGTGATCATGATGGCTGACGAGTCGGACGACTGCCGTGACGTCGTTCGGTACTGGGAAGAGCTCAACAAAGGCGTGGACTGCGTATTCGGTAGCCGATTCGTGCCAGGCGGCGGGGTGATTGACTACCCGAGAGTAAAATTCTTACTGAACCGGGCCGCAAATTTCTTCGTGAGGATTCTCTTCCGGCACGGCCTCAACGACACCACTAACGCGTTCAAGGCCTATCGCCGGGAAGTGATCGAGGGCTGCCAGCCGTTTCTATCCCCCCATTTCAACATCACGGTTGAGCTGCCCCTAAAAGCAATAGTCCGCGGTTACAGCTGGACTACGATCCCGATCACTTGGCGGAATCGACGGTCTGGAGTCGCCAAGTTGAAGATTCGCGAGATGGGAAGCCGCTACTTTTTCATCGTGGCGTACGTGTGGCTCGAGAAGTATTTCAGTCGCGGCGATTACAAGCGGAAGGAATGAGATCACTCGCCCCCGGATAACATCGCGTTTCAACGGAGACGACATGACGATACCACAAACGACTTCCAACAATACGCCCTATTGCGGCGGAGCGAGTTCTCGAACGGCGGCAGCGCTGGCAGTAGGCCTGCTGTGTTGGAGCGTGTCTATCTTCCTTGCATCGCCATCGTGGCTGCAGGCTTTTGACTACAAGCCGGATAGCTCGCGATTCGGAAATCGCTTTCACGACGTATTTGTCAAGCAGGTCGCCAACCCGCTTTATCGCCCGACAGAGGAAGCCAATGAAGCATGGGAGGATTCCGGCGACTTCCTTGCCTACAGAATCTTCGTTCCTGTGGTTGCATGGGGCTTCGGAATGAATGAGTGGGGCGGTATTGCAATCATATGGCTTGCCGGCTTGCTGGCGACGGCAGCGATTTATGATTTCTTGGTACTTCAAGGGGTAAATTCGCGTCTTTGCATTTGGTTCTTGCTAGCACTCTGCACAACTCCATTCCTTCAAGGATCTCACATCTATTTAGGCTTCCCTGATTCGGTTGCGTGGTGTTGCATCGCAATTATGATGCGGTTCAGCAATCCTGTGTGGTGGGCAGTTCTGACGTTTGTTGGATTGTTCAATGACGAGCGTGTTTGTGTTGCTTTACCACTGGCGTTCGCCATTGCTTTTTATGACTATCGAACCAACGTTCTGTTTGCTTTTCGTCGAGCTTTGCCCTCTATTGGCGGTGTCGCGTTTGGGATTGCGGCAGCTATCGCGGTGCGCTACGGAATAAGGATCGGCCTGTTAGGCGGCGCTCCGTTGACGGGCAACGAACTACCGCACGCTGGCGGCCGATACCCCTGGGATACGTTCCATACCGTAAGCCTACTGAGCTCGTATGGCTTTCTCTGGATTCTTCCTGGAATTGCCGCTGCGAGAGACAGTGGCGCCAGGCTATTCTGGTGCCTTGTGGGGGGCTACAGCGCAGCTGCCGTGTTTGCTACTACATACGCCTTCGACTTCTGGAGAGGGCTGGGGGCTATTTATCCGCTTTTCGTTCTGGCGTTCCTAATTTTGGCAAAATTGCAACTGCCATCTCTCAGGAGAGTGATGCTGGTGCTCGCGATACTCATGTTGTTGAGACCGCAGTTGTTTTCCACGGGAACGATCAAGCTCTTCAGGCCGCTGCCCGTGGCCCTCTATGAGCTTTGGCGTGGGGAATCGGTTCTTACCGATTTAAAGGCGAGGATCTGGCCCGTAGGGCCGTGAGGAGCAATGCCGGTTGTGTGAAATGACCGTTGCATACCCGCTTGAGAAGAGGCTTGATACCGGCGCATGCTTTGCAACAGTTGAAACGCTGGGCTCTTACCCAGGCTTTCTGGCAATAACCCTTACGTACTCACCGTGGCCAAGCACTTCCCAGGCAATCCACCGCAGCAATGGCCGCACCCCTGGAACATGGAGAAGTGGCGTCCGCAGTCCCCACAAAAGCGATTTCCACGACTTGCGGGCCGAAGTCACAGGCCCGCCCTTGTCAGTAATGGCGTGCGACGAGGCGGTCGGTTGCACGGCCGCCCCATGTTTTGCGAGCAACCCAAGCCCGCCGAGACGGCGCACGCGAATCGGCACCAAGCCGTGATCCCGGAGTGCTTTTTGGAGAGTCTCTGGTGTGTAGTGAAACAAGTGGGTGTCCGGGTAGAGCGGCACCCACTTAGCGCCGAGTTGCCTCGATGCCTTGCATCCATAATTAGGCACCTCGATCACGACAATACCGTTGGGTTTTGTGATCCGCGCAACTTCCGCCAGGAATGACCGGGGGAGCGAAACATGCTCCAGCACGTGCATGGCTGTGACGCAATCGAAGGATTCATTGGCGAACGAATCGAGGTCCGCGTTGCGGACGTTACGACCGAGCCGGGCCGCGGCGTTGCATGCCGCTTCGCTCGGCTCCGTGCCCGTGGCTGAAAAACCGGCATCAGCAAAGGCTTCAACCAATTGGCCGCCGCCACAGCCGATGTCGAGCGATGAGGGCGTGACGGATTTGATGAGGCGCGACACCTCGCGAACGAGCGCCCGCTGGTCCGCCGTCACCGGCGTGGACTGGCTGGAAAAGTACTGGGTGGTGCCCTCGTAATAGCCTTGCTTGTAGTGACGATTCAAAGCGACTTCGTTCAGTCGCGGAGACGTGAACACGATGTTGCAACTGCGACACCGCTTCAACGCCCACTGGCCCACGGCTAATTCGTGGCCAAGCGCGGTCGAGCCGCAGAGCTCGCACGTAGCGAGGTCTTCAAGATCGCCTGCAGCGATCTCCGAGGCGGAAACATACTGCGAATCCATGGTCATTCCTTTTGTTGTCGGCGGCCAAGCGCGGTGCGTTGCCCCGCCAGCGCACTGATCACGAGCCCTTGGAGGCCAAGCTCCGCTCGATAAGACTACCAAGCCGGGTTCCAAGATCGACAAACCGGAGGGCACGCTCCCGATTGGCCGCTCGCGCGGCCGCCATGGAGTGATACATCGACTCTGACGTTGAATTGCAGGCGGCGATCAATTCGTCGGCCGTCTCCACCTGGATGATCCCGGAGGCGTCGAAAGACTCGGCGATGTTCTTGCAGCCCCAGTAGATCGGGACTGTGTCGGTGAGGAAGCAGTCGATGAGTTTCTCGGTGAAGTAATACCGCGAGCGACAGTTCTCGATCGCGATGTGAAACTGGGTTTCGAAGAGGGGCAGCTTCGAGTCGCCCAAGGCGGGCCAGCCCCAGGGATTCGCCGGCAA
>Ga0315902_10008841_pt1 | contig 13578 bp, 30 predicted proteins | sample LakEriMetagenome_9_FD_203523 | JGI IMG/M metagenome (GOLD analysis project Ga0315902, IMG submission 203523) | Freshwater fungal communities from buoy surface, Lake Erie, Ohio, United States - Buoy 12 MA117 | ecosystem: Environmental > Aquatic > Freshwater > Lake > Lake biofilm | place: USA... | reverse complement strand
ATACTTGAGGAGGAAAGCGATGAAGAGTACGCAAAAAGAATTTTGCTTGAATCAAAAAAGATCACAACAGAAGCCGCACTGCACGGGAGCCTCATGCATGAGCAGATGGAGCATATACTCTTGGACAGACCTCATAGCAAAGAAGAAAAGCTTCAGCCCTACATCAAAACCTTCAAGGAATGGGCGGAAGACAACGTCGAGAAAACCTACTGGTGCGAAAAAGCACTGGTCGGTGCTGGTTACGCTGGAAGGTGCGATGCCTACGTCAAGCTGAAGGGAATTGGTGACGCAATCATCGACCTTAAGAACCGCAAGGTAAACCCGAAGTACGACCCGTTCTACGATAGCGACTGCGCCCAACTATGGGCCTACCGCATCGCATCGGATAACCCAAAAGCTGCGTGCGTATCGGTGGTCCTGGCGGCCAACGATCCCGAAACGCTGGTGATCCACCAGTGGAGCGAGGAGGAACTGCACGAAGCCGGAATCGCATTCAATGCGATGCTCAAAGTCTGGGCGTGGTCAAAGAAGTACAACCCACCTGGGATGAAGCTATGAAATTTGAAATAAAAAATATGAATGATGAATTTTTGTATTCTGAAAAAGAAGTTAAAAATCTTGGAAAAAGATTTACAAAAATAATTCAAGAAGAAAACAAGAGATTTGATAAGAAAATAAAGGAACTTGAAACAAGATTTCAAGAAATGATAAAAAATGTTGAGGCTGCATTTGATAGGAAATATCTGGCTAATATGGAAAATATGTATAGCTCATTAAGTAAGTCATTATCAGATGAGTTTGGATTGGTTGGTGAAACAAGGGCATTAAGGGAAAAAATAATTAAATTTGAAAATACGGTAAGAAGGTTAAGATGACACCACCCACCATCGAGGAATTGGGCAAAGCCGCCGAGGACATAACGTGGCGCGTTATGGGCAAAGGTTCGGAGAAATCCGCCTACGGAGAATGGTTTCATGTTGACAAGCCGGTGCATGATTACCATATAGGTCGTGCTATGCGTCACTTGTCCACGGCCATGTTGCAGTTGCAGAAGTCAACGCCTTGCCCGGACAACAACGGGGAAACGGCTGCGGATCACCTCGAAAGGGCTTTGGTCCGCGCCTTGTTTGCCTGGGCGCAAATCAAAAAGGAAGTACCAAGACTATGAAGAAAATAGAGGACATCAAAGTAACATTCATCTGGGGAGGCAAGGAGGCCACGGCGTTTGCCGATGTGATCTACAAAACGCATCGGGTGGACATCGGACCGCAGGGCCACCGGGAGCATTGCATGGCGGATGTTCCATACGATATGGATCTTGTGAATCTTGAGGTTTTGATTGACGGCAACAAGATCAGGGACGATGACAACCTGAGAGAGTTTGCCCACCAGCTTCTGATGGAGGAGGCCGACTACCAGCTTTGTGAGATGGTATGAAGTCCTGCGTGGTCACACAGGCGTTTGGCGATCAATGGCTGGAAGTCTTGAATCTAACCCGCCCGCGCATGGAGGCTTATTGCAAGCGACACGAACAGGACTTTATTTCTATTGAGAAGCCGCTGGCGCATCCTGTCCAGTACAGCAAGCTGATTATCCCGCACCTGATGACGACCAAGGGCTACGATGTCGTAACATTCCTTGACGCTGATGTGCTGGTCGCTCTGGACTGCCCTGACATTTCCAAGGATGTCGAGAAGTTCTGCGCCTTTGACGAGGGTGCTTACCTAGACCGCAAGCCGGGAATGACGGCACTGGCCAAGGCTTTTGGTTACAAGATCGAGCCAAGGTTCTACGTTAACACGGGTGTCTTTGTGGTGACAAAGAGCGTGGCTGGTATCTTTGCCCAGCCGCCAATCGGATTGTTCCCCAATCACTTTGCCGAGCAGACTTGGATGAACATCATGGCGCACCTGTGCGACCTGGATCTTCAGGAGCTTGATCCGTCCTTTAACTGCATGACCAGCGTCGAGGAACACTTTGGACTTAACCGATACATGGATGCCCAGATGATACACTACGCCGGGCAATCAAACGACATGGCCAAGCTTCGCGGCCAGATTGAGGCTGACATCAAGAAGCTGGAAGAGGAGATTCGATGACCCCGGTCAAGGTGATCCCGCATGGCGACAAGTGGCGAGTGGTTACGGAGTCGATGGAAAACCCAGTTGGTCCGCGCCTATGGGGGGCCGAACCGCCCAACGGATTGCCGCCAGCCGACGATGTGTTTGACGACAAACAGAACGCCCTGGATGCGGCAAGGCTATGGAACGCTTATTCGGCTTGGGCCGAGGATCGTTCTGGAAAGAAAAAGAAATGGTCAAAGCAGAAGCGAACCGCTTAAGCCAGGAGGAGCGAGTCAAGCTCCTTGCCAGCGAGATTGCCATACGGGCGATCTACGACCTGCGCTTGTTGCAACGCCGCAAGGTCTTGGTCGGGGACGAACTGACACCGGCGAACAAGCGTCCGGGCCTGAAAGACTGTTGCTGCTACCGAGAGGAAAACAACATCAAGAACCTGCTTGACGATTTCAGGGACGGCACCGTACTCTTTTGGTGCAGGATGGGCGGGGCGAACATCGACCAATCCACCCTGAACAAAATGCTTAAGAGGAGGAAAGATGACGGACTATCTGAAGTTCTTTAGCGAGGTGTTCTTTCACGCTGTCCTGTTTGCCTTCCTGGTTGGCGGCGGAATCTCTTTACTTGTGTTTGCCGGTAGCTTTCTCTCTTGGCTGATTGCCAAGTCGAGGGAGGAAAGGTCGGAATGGAAAAACTGGGACAGATAAAGTTTTTGGGCGAGCGCGAGGTCAAGATGGTCGAAATGAAATTCGACATGGACGACAGCATTGCCGACAGGCTAGCGCATATCGGATTCAACAAGATCATGTACGAGAGGGATGAGCTTGCCAGCTATGCCATCAGGAAGCTATTGACGGAGTACGTAGAAAGGAAAACCAAATGCAAACCGAAAAAACGTTCAAGCAAAAAATCCTCACGGCGGTAACGATACCGCAAGTCCTGACCCGCTCGCAATGCGAGATGATTATCCGCGATGCGGAGGTCATTGGGATGAAGCGTGCGCCGGTGTTGTCGAAAGACGGCACCCACGTTGCCAGCCGTACCCGGACCTGCTCATCGTGCTGGATACCAAAGGCACCGCACTTCCAGTGGCTTTACAATTACCTGGCCGCAGTGGTTGACCAGGTCAACACGGAACACTATCGCTTTGACATAATGGATATGCAGCAGCTTCAGGTGTTGAGGTATCGCCCATTCCAGAAGTTCAAGTGGCACTTCGACACTTATGACGGCAGCGACCGCAAGCTGACCTGCGTGGTGAACCTGTCCAGGCCAGAGGAGTATGTGGGCGGAGGGTTGCGCGTCGAGGCCGATTGGCATGGGGCTGAGAAGTCCGCGCACCAGGGATCGGCCAACTTCTTTCCATCATGGATCAAGCACAAGGCCAAAGCACCACTGTTCGGCACGCGCTGGGCGTTGGTCGCATGGATCACGGGGCCACAATGGAAGTAGGCCCGACCGAGATGCTGATGTTCGCCATCGGCATTGCGCTGATGGCGATGTGGATGGATCGTAAGTGACCTTCGCCGCAAATCTACCGCGCCACCAGTACGTCATGGTGAACCGCAAGTTTATCTCACAGGGCAACGAGAACGGCTGGGAGGATGCTGTCTGGTTCGGGCTGTACTCGGTGCCGCACCGGGCTTGGGGTTGCACGGTCATGCTGAAGTGCGGGGCGTTGTACCGGGGGCTACCGCTCAATGCATTGGCGTTTCCAAGCGGGACAGGCGAGCCGTGGACCCTGGGAGACGCACAGAGGTGGGACTGTTTCGGTTGGAACTTCACGACTATCGAGTACGACTACCTGCGCGAACTGGATTGCCAGGTGTGGCTGGCTGGCAAGCAGGCCTGGATGCGGGGAGCCTATATGTTCACCGCAGAACCTTATGGGGACGGGTACAGCCTGGAGCCGAGCCAAACCAAGTCGCATCACTTCATTGAGCTTGCCAATGGAAGGATCGCCTGCGTGCCGGGCAACAACGTTTTATTCACGGAGGCATCGTTCACAGGCAAGAATGGGGTTGTCAAGCCGACATGGCTGAAGGTACAAACACAGGTCTTCCACGCAGAAGAACAGGCGTTTGATGGCGTGGTAGGGGAGGAGACAGCGTGACCATATATCAGGTGGCAAGATTGGAGGTTGAGGCACTCAAAGAGTTTCTCGACATGGACAACTGCCACCCAGGAAAATTGATGGACTCAGGCTGCTCGCCGCTCTACTGGATTATGAACCAGATGATGTATGACAAATTTCATGGACACGGCTGGGAGTTGGATCTCGTGGCCGGTAGATTCGTGAAAACAAAAGGAGAGTGATATGCCACTAGGCAAAGACATCGGAAAGAACATTCGTGAACTACGCGCCGACAATAAACGCAAGGGCAAGGCTCGCGGTGCTGGCGGCAAGCAACGCTCGCATAAGCAGATTCTGGCCATTGCGCTTCGGTCTGCTGGGGTGCCGCCCAAGGGTGGTCCTCGCCGGTTCCGTATGCGGAGTCGGTAATGTCGGAAGATCGCATGGCATGGTTGGCCGAGATTCTGGCGCGGGTGCGCCGGAGTCTGGCCAGCCACAGGGACAAGATAAACCACGCCGAGGCGCACAAAGTTCGCGAGGTAATCGCGGACGTTGACGCAGCGGCACTCATCACAAAGGAGATAAGGAATGAACACACAGGAAGCAGTAGCGCAGGTACTAACTGACCGGGTCAGCACGACCGAGACAAACATCAAGGTGCTGGAGGCGAGGCTTGTCGCCGCAGTCCAGACCATCCAGCAGATGCGCCATGAGATCAGTATCGGGCGGATCGAGCGCACCAAGGCCAACGAATCGGAGGCGGCGCGGGTCGTTGCTGGGATTCGTGACGAGCGGGAGATCGTGGTTCCTGAGTCGCTCAAGATCGCCAAGCCAAAGATCAGGAAGGGAAAGATGAAAAGCGGCGGCGGAAACAGGACAAGACAGATCGTCCTGAAACGTTGGGGGCTATGGCGCATCCAGTACGAGCAGGGCTACACCACCAGGCAGATTGCCAGCGCATGGAAGTGCAACCGCTCTTCGATTGATTATGCCCGCGAGCATAACTGGGGGGCGGCATGAACGTGCGGGAATGGATCGAGGAAAATTATCCCGACGAAGGGATTTTGCTTGCAGATGGATTCGACCGTGCTTTCCTTGGTGTCGGTCGGATATTCAGCGGTCCGTCAGTCGCGGTCTACGACAAGAGCATGGTCATTACGATCCTGCGCGAGTCTGGGATGAAGGTTGACGAAGCGTATGAATATTTCGATTACAACGTGGCCGGAGCTTATGTGGGAGAAAGGACTCCCATGTTTGTCGAAACCAAGCGGTCGCTAAGAAAGGGAGAAAAATGAGCGCGCTATCTGAATGGATTGTTGTAGGAATGGGTCTTGCCATTGGCAGACTGATTGTTGCTTCTGCTGTAATCGCATTTGGTATTGCAATCCTAGCGGTGTTTTTTATATGGGAGGAGAAAACTAAATGAAACTCTGGACGAATCAAACCAACTCAATCCACAAGGTCGATGACTCGATGCTTTTCCCGCGCAACACCTATGTGTTGCCGGACGAACTGACCGGACCGATGTGGGAGGATGCCGTGCCGTGTCCCCACAAGATCAAGCCGTACTATCCCGGCCGTGCGACCGGCGGTGCCACGGCGGTGTACCGCGCCGGGGCGATTGGGGATGCGATCATCACGACCGCATTCGTACATTACCTGGTCAACGAATCAGGCGGATGCGTGGATGTCTACGCACCGGCCAGGAACCTGCCGCTCTACGCAGGGTTGGGTGCCAAGCTGTTCCCGCTGCCTCCAACGCTGGAGGCTTGGGATAGCTATGACGCGCACCTGCCGACCGACGACCTGTTCTCAGGTCAGGTTGGCAATACCAAGCTAGGTACTGGTCCAGGCAACTGCTACGACCGGATTTATACTTGGATGAACGCTGGAGATGTCGACCCCAAGTACAAGCGTCCGCACCTGTATCTGATCGAGCCGGATCACAAGGAGCTTATGGAGATGGGCAAGTGGCCGATCAAGGGTGACTACTTTGCCTACCATGTCAGCAGTTCCGGGCCGACCCGCACCTACCCGCCCAAGCAGGGGCAAGAGGCGGTGCTGGCGTTACTGGAGGCATTCCCGAACCACAAGGCCGTGATCATCGGGCTGGACAATAGCAATAACTTCAAGGTGGATCATCCGCGCGTGATCGACCTATTCAACACAACCAAGCAGTTCCGCTCGCTGTTCCCGATTGTCAGCGGAGCAGACTTCGTGGTCGCACCGGACAGCAGTGTCAACCATGTGGCCGCCGCCTTCGACACGCCTTGTGTGTCGCTATGGGGTAGCTACGACCCGGAAGATCGGATGACCTATTACCCCAAGAACGTCTCGGTCTTCAAGCCGGACACCTGTCCGCACGCTCCGTGCCGCCCTCATGCGGGTTTACCGCAGGCCAAGTGCAAGGACGCGACCAACAAGACCAAGGGTACGCAATACTGGTGCAATGCCCTTCGCAACATCACCGCCCAGGATATTGTCGAGGCGGCGAAGAAAGCGATGGAGTTGGAGGGATAAAAATAATGCTTGCATTTGTTTTGTGTTTAACCTTATCTTGGCGACATGAAAAAGAACACAACAAAACAAGATAAGTATGTTTGTTTCAACGAAACAGAAAAAAATGTAGCCATAGTTTATAATAATTTTGATGTTTTAGATGAGCGAGGCAGAATGATTGGGGCAAAAATAAGAACATCTGAAATTACAAGAACCAAAAAAAGAATGGTTGAATTTGGATGTATGTGCCTAGAAAGCCAACTAGGATTTCATTATGAATTTATTCCACAAGCAACACGCGATGGAAAACCTTTCGGCGCATCACAATTGGGCGATATTTTCCGCACGATTGAAGAGCGCGATGCGGCAATTAAAAAGTATTTAGAATCTGCTCGCAAAAGGGCTGTTAAGAAAGGCTCAAAATGAGCCATGCAACAAAACATAAGTTTAGATATAGAGAAGAAGAGTACACCATCTGCATAACGCGGGACGATTGGTGGCTGGAGGATGGTCCTTCGGATATGTCCGAAAGAATGATGAAGGCCGGGGAAGAGTTTGCGCTTGAGCATGGGATGCTTACGCCAAAGGAACTTTGCCCAACTTGCAGAAAGGCAAACATGGTTAAGGTAACAAAGGATTACAGATTGGAGAGCGTTGCAAAGTTAAACGGAGAGTCATTCGTTGTTCCGAATGTTACAAGGGATGAATGCCACAAGTGCGGAGAGCAGTTATTTACCATGTCGGAATGCGAAAAGATTGAAGACGCTGTTAGGACTGAGCAGAAGAAGAGGGGTTTAATTTAATGCCGGAGTGGTGTGCAGGGAGATCCTGCAACGGGTTGTCCTCCTGAGGGTGTGTTCACCCCTTGAATCACCGGCATGAATTTCTGATATGAACGAGAATCAACGCAAAGCCGAAGCCATCGTGGGTCAGGTGGATTGGCAGTCCGAGAACCACGGACTATGCCATTGCCCAGGAGAGGCCACGCATACCAGCCACACCAGGCTGCGTGATACCACGGTGTTCGTGGACGGGGTGCCGACGATCTTCTGCTGGCACACCTCCTGCATGGCATACCGCGACGAGGCAAACCGCAAGCTGCGCCGGGCGATCCTGCACGACAGCATGGGCAGGCCGATCCAGCATTTGGATAATCCGGTGAAACTGGTGATCGAGAAAGATCCAGAGAGCGAGATAATTGATCGAATCAAGACGATTGCCGAATCGAACAAGAGCCGGTATCTGACCCACTACAACTGGGACCCGGCGGATATGTACGAGGAAAGTCCGGTCAAGCTGGACGATCCGGCGCAGGACTATCACCGCTTCCTGACGTTGTGGCAACCGAGCGACCTAATCTGGATCGGGGACGTTAAGGACAGCGGCAGGCATCCACAGAACTTTCGCAGGGCGGACGAGTGGATGGGCTTGCCATCGCCGGTGGGCAACTACACGACCGGCGCGGTGTTCGTGCCGGGATCGGTCAGCCGCGCCAACGAGAACGTGGATGCCAGGGTCTACCTGGTGGTGGAGTCCGACACGCTGACCAAGCCACAGATGGGCGCGGTGTTCCAGGCCATGCGCGATCTATTCAAGATGAGGATGTATGCCGTGGTCGATACCGGTGGGAAGAGCCTGCACGGTTGGTTCGAGAACCCGCCCAAGAAAGAATGGATGGAGCAACTAAAAGCTTTTCTTGTTCCGCTCGGATGCGATCCTGCGACTTTCAAGCCAAGCCAACCGGTGAGAATTCCGGGGGCAAAAAGAAACGACACAACCTACCAGAGTTTTCTCTGGTTTTGTAAGGAGGGGAAATGATAGAGCCAGCCGTGGGATTGGGAGTGAAGCAGCCGGTGGACCAGTGGCCGCCGATCAAGAGGTACGAGGATTTGGCCAAGGAGAAGTTGCCGGAGCCGGAGGTGCTGATCGAGGGGATGCTGCACCAGGGGGGCAAGTTGCTCCTGGGCGGTGGCAGCAAGGCTTTCAAAAGCTGGAGCCTGATCGACTTGTCCCTAAGCCTGCACACCGGCACGGATTGGTGGGGCAACAAGTGCCGCAAGAGCCGGGTGCTGTTCATCAACTTCGAGATTCAGGAGTGGAGTTTTAGGAACCGCCTGGGCGATGTCATCAAGGCAAAGAATCTGACATCCGAACAGGTCAAAGACTTCGATGTCTGGACGCTCCGGGGCTATGCCGCCGACCTGACATTCATCCGCCCGATCATTGAGAAGCACATCCAGGGCAGGGGATACCAGGCCATCGTCCTTGATCCGAACTATATGCTTATGGGCGACCGCGATGAGAACAGCGCGGGTGACATGGCGAGCCTGATGAACGAACTGGAGGCACTGGCAACCAAACACAACCTGTCCGTCATACTGTCGCACCATTTCGCCAAGGGCAATGCGTCATCGAAGGAAGCCATCGACCGCTTCTCCGGGTCAGGGGTGTTCGCCCGGAACCCTGACAGCTTGGTCGTACTGACACCACATGAGGAGGACGAGCGTACCTTCACTTGTGATGTCACGCTACGCAACTTCAGCCCAATGGACCCCTTTGTGATCCAGTGGCACTACCCCCTGTTCCGACCCAACTACGCCCTGAACCCTGACAACCTAAAGAGGCCGGGTGCCAAGCCTGTCATAGGTGACGAGCGGTTCCTTGGAGAGATGGGTTGCAAGGGCTGGCAGGCATCCGACCTGTGCCGTCACATCATGGATAAGTGCAAGATTTCAGAGAGAACCTTCTATCGGCACCTGAAACGGCTGACAAAGGCTGGCAAGATATTGTTGGAGAAGGACTTGTATACTGCCAACCAGTCCAGCTTCTAGCTGTCAGTTCAGCCTGTCATTTTCCTGCCATTTACACTACTGCCATACCCTTATATATAATAAGGCAAAAGACAGTTCCGAGGAACCAGGGGGAGGGGTAACTCCTATGTCGTTACCCTCCCCTCCCCTGACGGCAGGTTCCGAGGAAAATCCACTGCCTGAGTGTTCCCAAGGAAAGAAAAGCTGGCAGCCGCATGGACACGCGCAGGGCTGCTATAAACGCTATAAACGGTACGACACGCGCCCTTGGGCGTGCAGGGAGGGTGTGGTATATTAGTGAAATGAAACCCGGTCTTTACGCTAATATCAATGCTCGCCGTAAGGCTGGCACCTCCCGTCCCAAGTCCAAGTCTACCATCAGCCCTCGCATCTGGCGTATGATGAAAGCCAAGCGTGGCGGCTTCAGTGAAAAGTCCAAGGGTTGACCTCGCCTGGGCGTATATCGAGCTTCTCCTGACAGAGAACTCCCGCCTGCATCAGACCATAGCCAAGGTGGACCGACTCTGTGGTGACATATTAGCTGACTGCTCCCGCGAGGTGTACGAGGCAAACATGGTCAGCCTTACAGATGACCTAGAGGACCTGGGAAAGTTCCTTGAAGTACACCAGGAAAAGATTAAGCTACTGGCAGGAGCATTAAACCAATGAAACAATCCCCATGCAATAGGCCGGTGCGTACCCCTGGAGGGTCAAAGAAGTTTAAGGTTCGAGCCTGTTCGGGTGGCAAGTCTAAGACCATCCGCTTTGGCGATCCCAAGATGACCATTAAGAAGTCCATACCTGGACGGCGTAAGAGCTTTAGGGCTAGGCATCGGTGCGACAGCAACCCTCCTAGCAAACTGACTGCACGCTACTGGAGTTGCAGGAAGTGGTAAAACAAGGCACCAGGATACCGTTTAATCGAGCGGAGATGCCGCTAGAAGCGAAGATTGATGGCAAGCAGGTAGACCATGCCTCCCAACGCAAGATACCGGCTATAAAGCGCAAAATCCCAGAATCTCTAGGCAATAAAGCCTGTTGCGTCTCTATAGGTCGATAGACTACCGTTTTACTGACGCTACCGATCAGTGGGTATGCTACCGTTTGACTCCCGCCATTTAGCCCAACGATCCCGCTGAACCTGGCTAACCTTGGCGTAATGCTCCCGCGATAACTTCCGGGCCTTCTGCGGCCCCTTAACGCTCCCGCCCTTGCGGCCAAGGGTGGAAAGATACTCTTTAATGATTTGTTCTTTGGTCATAATGCTCCTGGTTAATTGCTACGCTGCCGTTTATTGGTCAAATAAAATCGCCACGCTGCCGTTTATAGGCGTATGGCGGACTAGGTGAACCGGCCAAGGGGTGGAACCTTGTCGCGCCAATATTCAATAAAGTTTAAAAGTCTCTTCGACATCCTCCCTTACTACGATAAACCCTTGCCGCCTTGTTAAAGTTTTTTGGCAATTTCAAAAAGACTATTTTCCAATTTGACATCTGCGTCATATACCTCTGAATCGTCTTCAACTTTTTCGCAAAATGCCTTCCAATTTTTAATTTTTTTTCCTGCCGACTCCTCTATTTCGTTTTTTGCCCATATAAAAACGACAAAATTATCGTTTTTGGAGTAGTCTTTTACAAAATCCCCAAGCTGTTTTTTAGTTTTGAACCAATATTTCATTTTATGTTTCCTTTCTTTATTGTTTTTAGGCTCGACCCTATCGTGTCTCACCTCCGTCCCCCTCCGTGACGAGGGGGAACGAGGGGAGACTATTTCAATTTACAAATATCGAAAGCCTCCGCCCATGTCACCTCGAAGTCTCCGCTTTTCTCGTCTTCGATCCACTCGCCAGCGTCGATCGTTTCCGCCTTCTTAACGGCTTCTTCTGCGCTGCTGGCGTTTACTTCTATTTGGTATTTCACAACGCTCTTTGCGTATACCGTGAATAGTTTATTTTTCATTTTGTGTTTCCTTTCTTTTATTGTTTTTATTTCCGCCCGATGAACATTGCGAAAGCCGCCAAGATCCCGCCCAAAATCAAACCGTGGGCGAAGTATACGGCACCGTGAACTTCTGCGATCATGCAACCTCCTTTACAAATAAGGCCCTCGCTTTATCCGTGGGGGTAACGTAGTGATTGCTAACTTGAACCAGCCCGCCGCGTTCTAGTGCGGATAGGATGGAATTGAATTCCATATGACCGCAAAAGCCCATAAGGGCCACAAACATATGGCCAGCGGACATCCCGCCGGTTTTCGATTCTGTCAGCGTCTCCAATATGGAGAGCGCAATTGCTTTTTGTTTTGTCATGGTGTCCTCTCTTTCTTTTAGTTTTTATCCGCAACCGCGCCGGTTTTACGCTTCGCGTTCCCGTGCGGTATAAAACCGATTATGACGGATCGATCCGCCCGCGCGCATAGGCGACACTTCGCGCAAGTAATGCCGTCAATTTTTTGAGCAGGACAGACTACAACTTTCCGCCCGTTGGGTGTGGTTGTGTTGTCCTCGATGCCGCTTGGCAACAAGGTGACAACCGGCGCAATTTTAAGCGCGGCAAGCTCGTCGGCGTGCTTCAGGCCATTCGCGGAAAGATTAATAGTGAATCCCTCTCGGTTCGCCTTGGCAATCGCCTCCCGATTCTCCACAACCTCGCCGCGCTGCCGGTCTAGTACCGGCTTATGCGTATAGGTGAATCCGCGCCGCCCCTTATTCGCCCTTACCAAATCTTCGAGCATGGGGACGCTGATTCTGTCGCTTTCACCAGGTAAGTCGCCAGCCTGGTTGTGTCGCCAAAGTTGCCCTTGGGGCAAGTTGGCAACCGCGCGGCGGAAGTCTTCCCAACCGGTGCCGCGCTTGCCATCCGTCACCTTGCGCCAGTGCATTCCAAGCGGTCCGCCGTTGGCATAGCATCCGCCGCCAGCTTTCAATGGGCAAGCGTCTGGGCAAGTGTTGGCGGATGTCGTGCTTACTGGAATCGCGCCAGTTTTCGCGTTGGATGAAGAGAGGGTGAAATGTACTTGGATACTCATGCCAACCCCCAGACTTTCTGCTTAATCCATGCGATAACATTATCGGCATAGTAATGAGTGGTAAACAGGGTCAAGAATTCGAATATCTGTCTTTCATGGATTCGCCCGAAAGTGCCATCGTTTAACAATTCATCCGTGAAGTAGTCTCGAATTTCAAGTTTAACGAATTCGCCGCAACTCTTGGCGCGAATTACTCCACCGGAGCAATATTCGCCGATTTTCCAAGTTTTTGTTCGCTTTGTCATTGTTGTGTTTCCTTTCTTTTAGTTGCCTTGGGTAATCCGCGCGGATTTTCCATTGGCAAGGTCAAACTATTACAAGCCGCTTGTATCGTCAACTATTATTTTTGATAAATTTTTATGGTATCTTAGGCGCGTGGAAAATCCTTCAGAAAATCTTCCAGCAAAATCAAAGAATGGAAAGACGGCATTCACGGATGAAATTGCTAAGACAATAATCGATGCGTGCGGCTCCGGCTTCACGCTTGAGAAAGCCGCTGAATTAGTCGGACTTAATCCGGTGACAGTCCAAGGTTGGACTAAAAAGCGTCCGGCATTCGGCGATCAAGTGAGGATGGCCAGAAAAAAGCACGAATTAAAACTATTAAAAGACATCGAGCTTGCCGGTGAGAAGTCATGGCAAGCGAAAGCGTGGATGGCGGAGCGTGTTTATTCCTACGCGCAGCCCTCAAGTCGTTTATCCGTAGATACTTCCGTGACTCATGGGGTCAATGGATCATTCGCAGCATTACTTGCCGGACTCGCATCGAGGCGAGCGGAAAAGAAAGCGCAAGTTATTGCCATATCTGATACAGATGCACCAAAGTTGAAGCAGTTGGGAAATAGTCATAACCATACTGACAAAGAACAACTTGCCAAAGAACCGAAAAACCATTTGTCGCTCACTAATTATTGTATCAACTCTGACAATAATGTTGACAATAAAGATATTACGAAAGACAATTTGCAAAAACGGCGAGGCAAGCAAATGAGACGAAGAAAACCAAGGGCAGAGTCTCTGAAGAAATGGCCGGTACACGACACGCCCCCCACCACGCCCCCCGCCACCGATTTACATCTATAATACCCCCT
>Ga0315902_10008840_pt1 | contig 13579 bp, 10 predicted proteins | sample LakEriMetagenome_9_FD_203523 | JGI IMG/M metagenome (GOLD analysis project Ga0315902, IMG submission 203523) | Freshwater fungal communities from buoy surface, Lake Erie, Ohio, United States - Buoy 12 MA117 | ecosystem: Environmental > Aquatic > Freshwater > Lake > Lake biofilm | place: USA... | reverse complement strand
CCCGTCGATCAGGCTGCGCTTGCAGGCGGCCAGCGACCAGGCCGGCCAGCGCGCGATGTGCGCGGCCCAGTCGATGGCGGCCTGGCGCAGCTGCGCATCGGGCACCACCTTGTTGATCACGCCCAGGGCCAGCGCCTCGCGCGCGGTGATCGGTCGGCCGTCGAGGATCATCTCCATGCACTTGGTGGGCCCGATGAGGCGCGCCAGCCGCGTGGTGCCGCCAGCCCCGGGGATGATGCCCAGCGCCACCTCGGGCTGGCCGTAGGTGGCCGACTCGGCGGCGATGCGCAGGTCGCAGCCCCAGTTGAGTTCGGCGCCGCCGCCCCAGGCCTGGCCGTTGTTGGCGGCGATCACGATCATCGGCGAGTTGTCGATGACGTCGAAGACCGGCAGGGCCCGCGGCTTGCTGCTCGCGGGCGGCGGGCCGGCGCGCTGGGTCTCGATGATGCCGGCGAGCGACCAGTGCGTGATGAAGATGCCGGGACGGTCGGAGGCGAGCACCACCGTACGGCAGCGCGCGTCGGCCGCGGCCTGCAGCGCCTCGAGCAGGCGCCGGGCGAGCTCGGTGCTGCCGAAGTTGCGCGGCGGGTTGTCGAAGACGATCAGGCCGACACCATCGGCCGGCTGCGAAAAGGAAGCGGAAGCTGTCATGCGGGCTCCTCAAAAAAAGTGGGCGCTCACCAGTCCATGTCGCCGTCGAGCATCTCGCGGGCGATGGTCCGGCGCAGGATCTCGTTGCTGCCGTCGGCGATGTTGACCTTGCGCAGCGACTGCCAGGCTTCGGTCAGGTGCATCTCGTTGGTCATGCCGATCGCACCGTGGGCCTGGATCACACGGTCCAGCGTCTGCGCGCCCATCTGGGTGGCGAAGGCCTTGGTCATCGCGACCTCCTTGCGCGCCGGATGGCCGTCATCGAGCAGGCGCGCGGCGTTCAGGCACATCAGGTGGGCGGCGTGCATCTGCATGGCCGACTCGGCCAGCGGGAAGCTCACGCCCTGGTACTCGGCGATCGGATGGCCGAAGGCCTCGCGCACCTTGATGTAGTCGAAGGCGCGCTCGAGCGCCGCGCGCGACTGGCCGACCGCACGCGCCGAGTTGTAGAGCCGGCCGAGGTTGACGCCGAGCATCGCGATCGCAAAGCCCTTGTTCAGCTCGCCCACCAGCTGCCAGGGCTCGATGCGCACGCCGTCGAAGTGCAGCACCGCCTCGTCGCCGCCGGCGCTGCCCCACATGCGGATCACGCGCTCGACGACGAAGCCGGGCGAGGCTGTGGGCACCAGAAAGGCGCTGATGCCGCCGCGGCGCTGCGCCGCGCGCTCCGGGTCGGTGACCGCGAAGACGATGCAGTAGTCGGCGTAGGGGCTGTTGGTCGTCCAGATCTTGCTGCCCGACAGCCGCCAGCCGTCGCCGTCGGGCACCGCGCGCGACTTCATCATCATCGCGTCGGAGCCGGCGCCGGGCTCGGACATGCCGAAGCACATGCTCTGGCGCCCTTCCATCATGGGCACCAGCATCTCCTCGCGGGCGCGGGGGCTGACCTGGGCCAGCACCGCCGACGGACCGAAGGCCCAGTGACTGATCACATAGTGGCCAAGCCAGTACTGCTCGGAGCAACGATGGAAGATCCGCTCCCAGCCGCCGAACCAGGCGAGATGACCGAGCCCGCCGCCGCCGAGCTCGGCCGGCACGCACATCGGGTAGTAGCCTGCGCGCGCGGCCGCCATGCGCACCTCGCGGATCAGCGCGAGCGCGTCGGGGTGGTAGCGGCCATCCTCGGTGAACAGGCGCCGCTCGTCGTCGAGCAGCCCGGCGTGGCGTTCATGACGGGGAATGACCTCCTGCTGCAGGAAACGGTCGAGTCCCTCGCGGATCGCGTCGATCTCGGGCGGATACGGAATGGCGATGGCGGTCAAGGCAGGCTCCAGGCGCCCGCGGCCGCGGGCCACCCGGACGACTCTACCAGTTGGCCTCGCGCTCGGGCGTCGCGCCGATGCGGTGGACGGAAAGGTCGGCGCCGTCGTGTTCCTCTTCCGGCGACAGGCGCAGTCCGGCGACGGCGCGGATGGCGCCGTAGACCACCGTCCCGGCGATCAGGGCCCAGGCCACTCCCAGGGCGGTGCCGATCAGCTGTGCGCCCAGGTTCACGCCGCCGAGCCCGCCGAGCGCGCTGCTGCCGAAGATGCCGCAAGCCACGCCGCCCCAGGCGCCGCAAAGGCCGTGCAGCGGCCAAACGCCCAGCACGTCGTCGATCTTCCAGCGGTTCTGCACGAGCGTGAAGAGCACCACGAAGAGGGCCCCGGCCACACCGCCCACGACCAGCGCGCCCAGCGGGTGCATCAGGTCGGAGCCGGCGCACACCGCCACGAGTCCCGCCAGCGGTCCGTTGTGCACGAAGCCCGGGTCGTTGCGGCCGAGGGCGAGCGCAGCCAGCGTGCCGCCGGCCATGGCCATCAGCGAGTTGACCGCGACCAGGCCCGACATCTTCTCCAGGGTCTGGGCACTCATCACGTTGAAGCCGAACCAGCCGACGATCAGGATCCAGGCGCCCAGCGCGAGGAAGGGGATGCTCGAGGGCGGGTGCGCCGATATCGCGCCGTCCTTGCGGTAGCGGTTGTGGCGTGCGCCCAGCAGCAGCACCGCCGGCAGCGCGATCCAGCCGCCCATCGCGTGCACCACCACCGAACCCGCGAAGTCGTGGAACTCGTCGCCGGTCAGGTCCTTGATCCAGGCCTGCACGCCGAAATGCTGGTTCCAGGCGATACCCTCGAAGAAGGGGTAGACGAAGCCGACCAGGCAGGCGGTGGCGACGAGCTGCGGGCCGAAGCGCGCGCGCTCCGCAATGCCGCCCGAGACGATGGCCGGGATGGCCGCGGCGAAGGTGAGCAGGAAGAAGAACTTGACCAGGTCGTAGCCATTGCGCGCGGCGAGCTGCTCGGCCCCCACCCAGAAGGAGGTGCCATAGGCCACCGCGTAGCCGATCGCGAAGTACACGACCGCCGAGACGGAGAAGTCGACCAGGATCTTGACCAGCGCGTTGACCTGATTCTTGCGCCGTACGGTACCCAGTTCGAGGAAGGCGAAACCGGCGTGCATGGCGAGCACCATGATCCCGCCGAGCAGAACGAAGAGCGCGTCAGCGCCCGCTATCGGTGCATTCATGTCGGATTGAGCGCGAAAAAAGGTTGATCGTGGTGCATCCGAGCATTCGCCGGATGGGCTGCACCAGAAACAAGCAAAAAACGCGCCGTCGTGTTTCGAAAATGGGCTGTGATGGTGCGCGCAATCCCGTGGGGCGAGGCGGGCGGCGCAAAGGCGGCGTGGCATCGCTGGCCACGCCGCCGCGCCTGGCCCCTCAACCGGCGACGATCAGCCGCAGGCCCAGCCCGATGAAGATCAGCCCGGCGATGCGGTCGAGCCACAGACCGGCGGCCGGCCGCCGGTTGAGCCACTGGCCCACCGTGCCGGCGAAGGCACCGAGCAGGGCGAAGAGCAGCGCCGCCTGGGCGGTGAACACCACGCCGAGCACCGCGAGCTGCGCGCCCACCGGCCCGCCGCTCGGCGACACGAACTGCGGCAGGAAGGACAGGAAGAAGAGGACCACCTTGGGGTTGATGGCGTTGGCCATCACGCCGCGCAGGAACAGCGCGCGCAGACCCGGACCGGTGCCGTCGGCCTGCGGCACACGCGAGCCGCCGCGGCTGCGCAGGCACTGCAGGCCGAGCCAGGCGAGATAGAGTCCACCGCCGATCCGCAGCGCCGTGAAGGCGAGCGGCGAGGCCGCGACCAGCGCGCCCACGCCGACCACGGCCAGCAGGGTGTGGCTGAGGCAACCCAGGCCGCAGCCCAAGCCGAAGGCGATGCCGGCCGCGCGGCCGCGCGACATGCCCAGGCCCAGCACCATCAGGTTGTCGGGCCCGGGCGACGCGGTGACCGCCACCGAGGCGAGCAGGAAGGCGGCAAGTTGCGGAAGCGCGACGAGGGAATCGGCGGTCATGGATCGTGGCGGTCGGAGGCGATGCCGCGACGCAGCCAGGGCATGGCCGCGTAGACGCCGAGCATCAGGAGGTAGACGGATCCGGAAACGGGATCGCGGCTGGCAAGCCAGGCGGCGAGGTCGCGCCCGGCGAGGATCACGCCCAGGAGCAGCTCGGCGCCCAGCAGCAGCGCAAGCGCGAGCGCACCCACCCATGGCCAGGCGGTCGCACCGATGGCAGTACCGAAACGCCTGACCACGTACCCCGCCGCGAGATAGAGGGCCACGAACATGAAGGGCATCTCGAGGAGTTCGGCGTGGCGCTCGCCCAGCCGGGGCACGAGCAAGGGAACCCGCACGGCGCCCAGCGCGAAACCCGCCGCGAAGACAAGTCCGAAGTAGGCGAGCGCCGCGCGAATCGCCGCGCCGCGAGGCCGGTGCGATGCAGGCACGCGCGCCAGCGGCTCAGGCGGTCTGCCCGCAACCGTGCGCCTTCAGGACCCGCTCGCGGGAAGCCGGATGCCTGGCCAACGCGGCCGCCGGGCGCCGGGGTCGTGCGACCAGCTCGCCGCCGCAGTTGGGGCACCTGCCGGCGAGCACGCCGTCGGCACAGGTGGCGCAGAAGGTGCACTCGAAGGAGCAGATGCGGGCGTGGGGAGCGTCGGGCGGCAGATCGCGATCGCAGCACTCGCAGTTGGGTCGCAGCTGTAGCATCCTGAGGCCTCCTTCCCTCGCGCCGAGTGTACGCCGGCCACCGGCCCGGCCGATACCCTGTCCGCAGCCCTCACACCCCCGGAGACCACCCATGCCCAAGTCCTCCCGCCCCTGGCAGCCAAGCGCCGAGCAGATGGCGCTGTGGCCAGCCGTCTCCGGCAACACCATCAACGGCCTTGGCGAGGCCGCCGCCCGCCGGCCCAGCCCGATCTACTGGCACGCGCCGGAGGCCACGCCACACGGGCCGCTGCAGCGCTGGTTCCAGCAGCACAACGCCGGCGGCGAGCTGCTGGCCCGCGCCCGCGCCGCCCGGCAGGCGGTCATCGACGCGCCGCTCGGTCCGCTCGCGCCCGAACAGGCCTCGCTGACCGAGGCGCAGTGGACGGCCGGCGTGCGCGAGGCCGCGCTGGCCGGCGGCGCCGACATCGTCGGCGTGGCCCGGATGCGGCCCGAGTGGATCTTCGAGGGCCACGCAGTGGCCGAGCGCTTCATCGTGATGATCGGTGTGGCCCACGACTGGGAGCGGATGAAGACCGCGCCCGAGGAGCCCTCCTTCGCCGAGGTGGTCACCCAGTACGCCCGCGGCAACCGCGCCGCGAAGGCCGCCGCCACCTGGCTGCGCGCCCGCGGCATCGAGGCCAAGCCCCACGGCGGACCGATGGCCGGCCCGGTGTCGCTGGTGCCGGCGGCGCTCGCCTGCGGCTTCGGCGAACTCGGCAAGCACGGGTCGATCATCCACCGCAGGCTGGGCTCGAGCTTCCGGCTGGCCTCGGTGCTGACCGACGCGCCGCTGATCGCCGACGCGCCCGACGTCTTCGGCGCGGACGACTTCTGCGCCCGCTGCCGGGTCTGCGAGGACGCCTGCCCGCCGGAGGCGATCGCGCCCGACAGGCAGCTGGTGCGCGGCGAGATGCGCTGGTACGTGGACTTCGACCGCTGCCTGCCCTACTTCAACGAGCACGGCGGCTGCGGCATCTGCCTGGCGGTGTGCCCGTGGAGCCGACCGGGGGTGGCCGACACGCTGCTCGCGAAGATGGCGCGCCGGCGCGATGCCGATGCGCCGAGCAGCGAGGCAACCGATCAGGCGACCGCGAATCCCTCGTAGCCGCGCGCGACCACCTCGTCGCAGCGCTTCACGTAGTCGGGAAAGCCGATCAGCGGCATGAACACCCGGGTCTTGCCCGGCACGTTGGCGCCGAGGTACCAGGAGTTGCAGTGCGGATACAAGGTTGTGTCCGCAACCGCATTGACATGGCCGACCCAGGCCTCCTGCGCCTGCGGCGTGGCCTCGATGGTGCGCCGGCCCTGCGCGCGCAGCCAGGCCATGCAGCCGGCGATCCAGTTCACGTGCTGTTCGATCGAGACGATCATGTTGGTGAGCACCGACGGGCTGCCCGGCCCCGACACCGTGAACAGGTTGGGGAAGCCCGCGACGTTCAGGCCGAGGTAGGTGCGCGGGCCCGCCGCCCACGCGTCGCGCAGCGACACGCCGTCGCGGCCGCGCACGTCGATGCGCAGCAGCGTGCCGGTCATGGCGTCGAAGCCGGTGGCGAAGACGATCGCGTCGACCTCGAACTCGCGGCCGGCGGCCTTCACGCCGCGCGGCGTGATCGCCTCGATGCCGCCGGGGCGGATGTCGATCAGGTGCACATGCGGCTGGTTGAAGGTCTCGAAGTAGCCGGTGTCCACGCACATGCGCTTGCAGCCCAGCACCTGGGTGGGGCACAGCAGTTCGGCGGTGGCCGGATCCTTGACGATCTCGCGGATGCGCTCGCGGACCCAGTCGGCAGCGATCTCGTTGGCGTTCGGGTTGATCATGAGGTCGGCGAAGGCACCCTGGAAGCCCAGCCCGCCACGGTTCCAGCGCTCGGCGAAGGCGCGGTCGCGCTCCTCGTCGCTGGCGCTGAAGATCGAGACCTCGCTGCGCGGGAAGGCCGAGCCGAAGGCGCCCATCATCTGGCTGTTGCGCGCGCGAAAGGCCTGGTACTCGGCCTTGATGCGCGCCTCGTAGCCGGGGTCGAGCGGCGCGTTGCGGGCCGGCACCGAGTAGTTGGCGGTGCGCTGGAACACCCACAGCTCGCTGGCCTGCTTTGCGATGATCGGGATCGACTGGATCGCGGACGAACCGGTGCCGATGACCGCGACCCGCTTGCCGCTGAAGTCGACCGGCTCGTGCGGCCACTCGCCGGTGTGGTACGTGGGCCCGGTGAAGGTCTCGAGGCCCGGGAACGCGGGCTTGTTGGTCGAGGACAGGCAGCCGGTGGCCATCACGACGAACCGGCCGCTGACCTGATCGCCGCGGTCGGTGGTCACGTTCCAGCGCGCGCCGGCCTCGTCGAAGTGGGCGGCGGTCACGCGAGTCGAGAAACGGATGTCGCGGCGCAGGTCGTAGCGGTCGGCGACATGGTTGGCGTACTTCAGGATCTCGGGCTGCGGCGCGAAACGCTCCGACCAGTGCCACTGCTGCTGCAGCGTGTCGTCGAACTGATAGGAGTACTCCATGCTCTCGACGTCGCAGCGCGCGCCGGGGTAGCGGTTCCAGTACCAGGTGCCGCCCACCCCGTCGCCGGCCTCGAAAACCACCGCGCGCAGGCCCTGGCCGCGGGCCCGGTGCAGCATGTACATGCCGGCAAACCCGGCTCCGACGATGACGACGTCGAATTCGTTGGCGGAGCCGGCAGCTGCCGGCGCGGGGCGCTCGGTGGGGGCGTTCATCAGGGGCCTGCGTCGGAGGATGCGGGGAAGAGCCAAGCATACGCCGCCAGCCGACGGCTCCGACGATAGCCCCACCGAAGGCGGAATGGTCGCCGGGGCAGCGCTGACCGGACTCAACGCATGAGCTCGGTGCACTCGCCAGACTGATGGTGCGGCCGCTCGGCCCGGCGACCGCTGCGTCGGGGGGCAGGCCTTGCCCGGCATGCCCGCTTTCGACCGCTGGCGGATCGATCCCGCCGACCTGCACCGCCGCTGCGACCCCGAGACCCTGCCCTGCGCGACCTCGGACGATCTCGCCGATGTCGACACCGCGCTGGGTCAGGCGCGCGCGGTCGAGGCGATCCGTTTCGGCCTGGCGATGCCGCGCCACGGACACAACCTTTTCGCGATGGGGCCACCCGGTCTGGGCCAGCGCGCGCTGCTCGAGCGGCTGCTGCGCGAAGCCGCTGCTTCGCGCCCGGCACCGGGTGATGCCTGCTACGTCTTCAACTTCGCGACCGCGCACCGGCCGACGCTGCTGCGCCTGCCCACCGGCCGGGCTCGCGCCCTGCGCCGCGACATGGCAAGGCTGGTGGAGGACCTGCGTGCCGGCATCCCGGCGGCCTTCGAGGCCGACGACTACAGGCACCGCCGCGAGACCCTCGAGAACGCGCTGGTCGCGCGGCAGGATCAGACCATCGGCGAGATCGGCGACCGGGCGCGCAGCCAGGGCGTGGCGCTGCTGCGCACGCCGGGCGGATTCGGCTTCGCCCCGCTGTCGGGCGACAGCGTGATGCCACCCACCGAGTACCAGCAACTGCCCGAGGCCCGCCGCCGCCCGCTGCAGGAGGCGATCGCGCACCTGCAGCAGGAACTCGAGGCGGTGATCGAGGTGATCCCGCAGTGGCGCCGGCAGACGCAGCGCGAGCTGCGCGAACTCAACCGCCAGGTCACCCAGCAGGTGGTGGTGAGCCTGTTCGCGGAAGTTCGCGAGGCCTGGGCGGCCACCCCCGCGGTGCTCGCGCATCTCGATGCGGTGCGCGACGACGTGCTCGACCACGCCGAGGCCTTCCAGGTGCCTCGCGACGGCGACAACCCGGCGCTCGCGGCGGCCGCCATGGCGCGCGGCGAACCGGCCGAGGCGCTGAGCGCACGCTACTCGGTGAACGTGCTCGTGCACCACGGCGAGGGCGGCGGCGCGCCGGTGGTCGTCGAGGATCACCCGACGCACGACAACCTGGTCGGGCGCATCGAGCACGAGTCGCAGATGGGCATGATGATCACCGACTTCACGCTGATCCGCGGCGGCGCGCTGCACCGGGCCAACGGCGGCTATCTGGTGATCGATGCGCTGCGCCTGCTCAGGCAGCCACTCGCCTGGGAGGCGCTCAAGCGGGCCTTGCGCGCCGGCGAGATCCGCACCGAGTCGCTGGCGCAGGCCCTAGGCCTGATCAGCACCGTCTCGCTCGCCCCGGAGCCGGTACCACTCGATCTGAAGGTGGTGCTGGTCGGCGAGCGCCGGCTCTACTACCTGCTGCACGCGCTCGACCCCGATTTCGCCGAGCTCTTCAAGGTGGTCGTCGACTTCGAGGAAGACATGCGGCGCGGCCCCGCGGCCGACGCGGACTATGCCCGACTCCTCGCCACGCTCGCGCGGCGCGAAGCGCTGCGTCCGATCGAGCGGGCCGGGCTCGCACGGCTGGTCGAGGAAGCCTCGCGCCTCGCGGCCGACTCGGGCCGGCTGTCGCTCGAGGTCGCCAGGCTGGCCGATCTGATGCTCGAGGCCGACCAGGCCTCGGCGGCCGAGGGCGCGGCGGTGACCGCCGCGGCGCATGTCGAGGCCGCCATCGAGGCGAGGATCCGCCGGGGCGCACGGCTGCGCGAGCGGCTGCGCGAGCAGGCGCTCGAGGGGCGGCTGCTGATCGACACCGGAGGCGAGCGTGTCGGACAGATCAACGGACTGTCGGTGCTGCGGCTCGGCGGCGACGACTTCGGCACGCCGGTGCGAATCACGGCAAGCGTTCGGCTGGGCACCGGCGGGGTGCTCGACATCGAACGCGAGGCGCGGCTGGGCGGGCCGCTGCACGCCAAGGGGGTGCTGATCCTCGGTGGCTACCTGGCCGGCCGCTACTGCCCCGACCGGCCGCTGTCGCTCGCCGCGCGGCTGGTCTTCGAGCAGAGCTACGGTGCGGTCGACGGCGACAGTGCCTCGCTCGCCGAGCTCTGCGCGCTGCTGTCGGCGATCGCGCGGGTGCCGCTGCACCAGAGACTGGCGGTGACCGGCTCGGTCAGCCAGCACGGCGACGTGCAGGCCGTGGGCGGCGTCAACGAGAAGATCGAGGGCTTCTACCGGCTGTGCCGCGATCGCGGACTCGACGGCACCCAGGGGGTGATCGTACCGGCGGCCAACCGCGCCGACCTGATGCTCGAGCGGGGGCTGCGCGAGGCAGCGCTCGCGGGTCGCTTCGCGGTGCATGCGGTGAGGACGATCGACGAGGCGGTCGAGCTGCTCGCGGGCATGCCGGCCGGCGCACGCGGCGCGAGCGGGGCCTTTACACCGGGCAGCGTGAACGCGCGGGTGGAGGCGCGACTGCTGCGCCTGGCGGAGCGGGCACGCGCAGCCGCACGCGCCATGCCGCATGGCGCGCGGCCCGGGCATCGGGGCAATCAGGGCATCCGCTGAGTCCCTGGCCGCAGCCTGCGGACGTCTCGTCGGACGCGCGGCTTGAGCCGCCGCAGGGCATGAGCGGCAGCACGCGGGCATCGTCACGCCTTCGCAATGCCCATCGGCGAGTCTGCCGCATCGCCCGGAAGCGCCGGGCGTCGGCACCGCGCCGCGAGCCAGGACCCTTCTCCCGACGCCCTCATGCATCCCCCGACACTGCCCCCCGCCGCCACGCGGCTGCTCGCCATCTCGGCCGCCTGGTTGCGGCGCCTGCCCGCCAGCACGGCGCCTGCCGCCACCCGCCGGATCGACGAAGCGCGCGATGCCGCGCCACTCGACGAGGACGACGCGCTGGTCGACGAAGCCCATGGCGACGACGGCCCTCTGCCGCCCCGTCCGCTGCGCCTGCATCGCGCGCGGCTGCGGGCGCTGTGGCTCGCAAAGGGCGAGGCGCGCGACGCCGCAACCACCTGAGGCGTCACCCTCGGTACACCGCTTGCGTCTGCGCGCGCTCAGCGCGCCACCGGCGAACCGCCGCGAGAATCCGATTGACCCCGGAGACATGCATGCGGGAAACGCTGTTCATTCGCAAGCGCGCGCAGGATCTGCGCGTGCCGCCTCATCTTGCCGACTATGCCCAGGAGCGTCGCAGCTTCAGCTGGGCGGGTGCGGCACATGCCCTGCAGGGCCTGCCAGGCGGCGGGCTGAACCTCGCGCACGAGGCGGTCGACCGTCACGCGGACGGTGCGCTGGCCGGCCGCGCGGCGCTGCGGGTGCTCGGTCGCGGACGAGCGCCGGTCGCGCTCACCTACACGGAGCTCGCCCGCGCGAGCAACCGCTTCGCCTGCGTGCTTCGCCAGCTCGGCATCCAGCAGGGCGAACGCGTGTTCGTGCTGACGGGCGCATCGCCGGTCTTCGCGATCGCGGTGCTCGGCGCGCTGAAGGCCGGTGCGGTCGCCGCGCCACTTGCCGCAGCCCTCGGGCCCGAGCCGGTGGCCACACGGGTCAATCTCGGCCAGGGCCGGGTGCTCGTCACCACCGCGACCCTGCATCAGCGCACGGTGCGTGCCTGGCGCTCGCGCATGCCGGGCTTGCGCCACGTGCTGGTCGCACCCGACGGCACGATCGGCAACGGGGGCCTGGCGCCCGGCAACCCGGAGCCGGGCACGCTCGACCTGCCTGCCCTGATGGCGGGCGCGCGCGACGAGCGCCCGCCGGTGTCCACCACGGTGCGCGACCCGGCGCTGCTGCACTTCACGAGCGGCACCACCGGTACGCCCAAGGGTGCGCTGCTGATCCACGCCGCGGCGGTCGGGCTGCATGCGAGCGCCCGCTACGCGCTCGACCTGCACGAGCAGGACCGGCTGTGGTGCACCGCCGACCCTGGTACGCCGACCGGAACCGCCTACGGTCTGCTCGCACCGCTGCTGCACGGCGTGACCTCCGTGCTCGATGCCGAGCCCTTCGACGCCGAGCGCTGCTACGACGTGCTCGAGGGCGAGCGGGTCAGCGTCTGGCTGACCTCGCCGGCGGCGCTGCGTACGCTGATGCGTAGCCCGGCGGCGGCGGCGCCGCTGCGCCGGCTGCCCGCGCTGCGCCATGTCGCCAGCACCGGCGAACCGCTCAGCCCTGGCGCGGTGTGGTGGTGTGCCGAGAACCTCGGCGTGCCGGCGCACGATGTCTGGTCACAGACCGAGACCGGATCGATCATGATTGCCAACACGCCGGCGTTCGAGATTCGCCCGGGGTCGATGGGGCGACCCCTGCCCGGCGTGCAGGCTGCGGTGGTCGAGCGTCTGGCAGACTGCCGCGCCGACGGCCGACCGCTGATCCGGGTGCTCGACACCCCGGGCGAGGACGGTGAACTCGCGCTGCGCGCCGGCTGGCCGGCGATGTTCCGTGCCTACCTGGACGACGAGGCCCAGTACCGGCGAAGTTTCGCCGAAGGTTGGTATCTCACCGGCGATCTGGTGCGACGCGACGCCGATGACTACTTCTGGTTCCTCGGTCGGCGCGACGATGCGATCGGCACCGCGGACCAGCGCATCGGTCCCTTCGAGATCGAGAGCTCGCTGATGGCGCACGAGGCGGTGGCCGAGGCAGGGGTGATCGGCGTGCCGGATGCGCGCGGCGGCCAGATGGTCAAGGCCTTCGTCTGCCTGAAACCCGGTCACGAGCCAAGCGAGGCGCTGCGCGAGGCCCTGCTCGCCCACGCCCGCCGGCGGCTCGGCGAAGCGACCGCACCGCGCTCGATCGACTTCCTGCAGGCGTTGCCACGCACCCGCAGCGGCACGCTGATGCGTCGGCTGCTGCGCGCGCGCGAGCTCGGACTGCCGGAGGGCGACACCTCGACGCTGGCGCTGAACGCCGGCTGAGGGGAGGGCCTCAGGCCAGACGACGCAGCGTGCGCCAGAGGGCTACCGTCTCGCTGCCGCCGAGTTCGCGTGCCGATTGCACCGCGGTGTTCACCAGCACCAGCTGGCGGGCGGGATCGACGAAGAGCGCCTGGCCGTGCTCGCCCAGCAGGGCAAAGCTGCCGTCGTCATCGGCGAAGATCCAGGTCTGGTAGCCGTAACCGTAACCCCGCCCGGTCTGCCGAAGCGCCACCTGCGTGCGCGTCGCTTCCCGCAGCCACGCGGCCGGAATCGTCTGCCGCCCACCCAGCGCACCCCGGTTGGCAAGCAGCATGCCCAAACGCGCCCAGTCCCGCAGCACGGCATTGAAACCGGTGAAACCGAGCTCCTGTCCGCTGCGGTCCACCAGCCATGAGGCATCGGCCTCGGCGCCCATCGGCTTCCAGATGCGCTCGGCGAAGTAGTCCGACAGCGGCCTGCGCAGCGCCGAGCGCAGCACCCACGCGAGCATGAAGCTGTCGCCTGCCGAGTAGGCCCAGCGCTCGCCGGGCGCCGCCACCTGACGCCCACGCAGCGCCGGCAGACCCGGGGCGCCGATCTCGGACGCCGAGCCGAGCGTGGCCCGGGTTAGGCGCGCGACATCATCGCCCTCGTCCTCGCCGGCGCGCACCCCGGAGCGCAGGGTCAGCAGCGCCCGCAACGGGACCGCCCCCCAGGCGCTGCCGGCCAGCGATGGCGCATAGGCCTGCGCCGGATCGTCGAGCGCACGGATCCGGCCCTCGTCGAGCGCGACACCGACCATCATCCCCACCAGCGTGCGCGCCATGCCGAAGGAGGTGAAACGCTGGGTGTCGCGGCGGTCGTAGCGGTAGCGCTCGACCAGCAGCGCATCGTCGCGCGCCAGCGCGAGGCCGGTCACCGGATTGCGCGCGAGGTAGTCGTCGACCGCGGTGAGCACCGCCGCCGGCGCCCGGGGGCGCTGCCAGGCACGGGCCATGGCGGGCCGCGCCGACATGTTGGCCGGGAAGATCTCGTCGAGTCGAGAGAAGGCATCGACGCGCCGTGACGGCTCGGTCCAGTTGCCACGATCGGCCCGCAGATGCCGGCTGGCGCTCGGCGGAGCGCCCGAGGGCTCGGCCGCCCCACCGCGGGCCCCGGCCGCGCGATCGGCCGGTGCGG
>Ga0315902_10008835_pt1 | contig 13581 bp, 19 predicted proteins | sample LakEriMetagenome_9_FD_203523 | JGI IMG/M metagenome (GOLD analysis project Ga0315902, IMG submission 203523) | Freshwater fungal communities from buoy surface, Lake Erie, Ohio, United States - Buoy 12 MA117 | ecosystem: Environmental > Aquatic > Freshwater > Lake > Lake biofilm | place: USA... | reverse complement strand
AATCGGCGCGCTTGTACAAGCAGCGCCTCGCCATGACCTGTCAGCGTCACGTTGCGTGGATCGCGCGAAAAAAGCTCAGCGTTGACGCTCTCTTCAAGCCGTTTGATTTGCAGGCTGATGGTCGACTGGGTTCGCCCAAGCCTAACGCCAGCGCGGGTAAAGCTCTGCGCTTCAGCAACAGCGACAAAGGCGCGAAGCAAGTCGAGATCGAGGTTGACGAGGCGTGGTTTCTGGTTCGGCATGCCATGCAAGTAAAACTAATTTGGCCCGATTGAAACCTCCGGAGCCAAGGGTCAGTGCAATGACCGTGGTCCTTTTTCCGCTTATTGAACCATTTCTATCCGCGCACGAGCTTCTTCTTGTGCTGGATTCAATCCGACGGTCGTCGGCGCGCGTAGAGAGGGAATGAGAAGTTTACTATTGGGCCTCATTTGCGCCTTGTTCACGTTCGGAGGCTCGGCGATGGCCACCGAAGAGCCCGCGTTTAGTGTCGTAGTTCAAGAAGGCGCGTTCGAAGTGCGGGACTATCCCGCGTTCGTCGTGGCGGAAGTCAGCGTCGCTGGAGACCGCGATGAAGCGTCGAACGCTGGGTTTCGATTGCTTGCCGGCTATATTTTCGGCGGCAATACGCGTCGCCAGAGCATCGCAATGACCGCGCCAGTCGTACAAGAACGCGCGACCAGCGAAACCATAGCGATGACCGCGCCGGTCACTCAATCGGGCAGCGACGGTGCGTGGGTGGTCCGCTTCGTGATGCCAAGCAGTTACACGCTGGAGACTTTGCCGACGCCAAATGATGCGCGGGTGCGTCTTGTTCCAGTTCCGCCTCAGCGTTTCGCCGTTGTGCGTTTTTCAGGACTGGCGCAGCCGGGTGACGTTGAGCGTAGAACCGCAAGTCTTCGTACCTTCCTGGAGCGACGCCAACTTAGCATCACTGGTCCGGTCTCTCTGGCGCGATACGATCCGCCCTGGACGCCTTGGTTCATGCGCCGCAACGAGGTCTGGATTGCGATCGAGCAATAGCGCGCGTTGAATTGGCGGGTTTCGGAGACATTGAGCGGAGCGCCCGTCTAGGTGATGGGCGTCGCGATTGGATCGGGTTGGTCACTCGAACATAATTGTACGAGCGGCTGCGAGCTGTCGTACCAGCGTTACCCGTTGACTCTGGCGTCGCCGCCGCCATTTCTCCGCACGTGATTAATCCCTTTATCAATTCGCGCCGCCGCCTTCGCAGCGGCTGGTGGATCGCGATTTTCTTCGTCGTGCTCGCCGCGTTGCTCTTCCCATTGCTCCTGTTCTCGCGCGGCGAAGGTGCGTCCCCGCCGATTTGGCAGCAAGCGCTCGTCGTCATCATCGCATCGCTGATCTGCCAAGCCTTGCGGCGACGCTCACTCGCAGAGCTCACCGGCAGGCCCGACTTCAGCTGGTTCAAACAATTCATCATCGGTGCGGGCCTAGGCGCTGCCCTGATGCTCGCGCCGGCGACGCTGCTCTGGGCGACAGGCCAAGCGCATTTCTCCCTCAACCCCGGCGGCGCGAACCTGCTGCTACCCCCACTCGCACTCTTCGCCGCCGTTGCCGTCACCGAGGAAGTGCTCTTTCGGGGCTTTATCTTTCAACGCTTGCTCGACGGCCTAGGCGAGTGGCCTGCGCAAGTCCTCATCGCCGCGCTTTTCTTGCTGACGCACGTCGACGCGATCCAGAACGCCGGTCCCATTGGCTATCTCGCCGGCGTCAACATCTTCGTCGCCTCACTCATGTTCGGCTTAGCTTTCATCCGCACGAAAAGCCTAGCGATGCCGATCGGCATCCACTTCGCCGCCAACTTCGTGCAAGGCGGCGTACTTGGCTTTGGGGTCAGCGGTAGCGGAGAGCAGGGCCTACTCGCCCCCGCGCTGACCGGTTCAGACTGGCTCACCGGCGGCGCCTTCGGCTTGGAAGCAAGCATTCCCGGTCTCATCAGCGTCATCACGTTGACGGCGGCGTTGTACTTGTGGCGTCCGTCAACGAAGTAGCGGTCGATAGGGGTTTGCAGATGCAACGTTCGTGAGGCGCAAGTGACGGGAATCGGCGAACTCGCGCCTTAGGTCAGGCAACATGACCACCGACTGGAATGGAGCGACAAAGCCCGTTGTGAAATGTCGCCAGCGGGCGGGCGATGGCCCAAATCGGACGTCCGCAATGTCCTAGTCGTCAGTCTCAAGCTGACGAATAAGGCGCTCTAGAACCGCCACGGCGGAGGCCTGTTTCTCCGCGTGTTCCCCAGACTATTGAGCCTTTATGTTCGCCCGCCGCAGCAACTTGTGCGCAAGCTTCGCGCTCTTTCGATTTTTCGGCGCCGTTTTATCAAAGCGCAATTCAGTCGCTCGTTCGCCGCATCGAATTCATCGACGCGGCGCACAAAATCCGCAGCGTCATAGGCGCACCACTCGGTGCTGATCGCTTTGGCCCGTAAGGACCTGGACCCAATCGGTAAGAGCGAGTTTGGAGGCCTTGTAATGAATGGGGTCGCATCTTTGGCGACTTGGTGCGGATCGCGGTAGGTCATGCCAATCAGACTGTCCCGGATCGTGGAACCGTCTGCTACTCCGGCGCCGCATTGCTCGCCCTTGCACCCGCGGCTCGCGCTTAGAACTCACGGCCCAGTGAGAGCCTGAAACTTGAATCATCACTCGCGTCAGTTAGCCCAAAGCGGGCGCCGGTTTGGATATAAACGCCATTGTCCCATTCGGCTTTCAGAACGGGCCCTAGCTGGTGGGCTTGCTCATCGAAGGCGGGGATATCTTCGCTATTGCCATACTCGCTAAACAGCTCGACGCCGAGCCGCTGCTCACTGGAACCAAAGGCGGACAAACCCAGCGATCTGCTCAATTGAGCGCGAGTCTGGAGAAACACGCCGTCAGCGCCGCCATTGCCAGTCTCGATCTCGCCTATGAGGTTTGCGCGCCATTCCCAGCCATCCGCAAAATTGTCGGTCACGGTCAAGCGGAGCGCGACTTCGTCAGGACCATCATCGTCGCTGAAGGTGTAACCAAGGCGGACGCCGCCGTTGAAACCCGAGGCATCCTCAGCTTCCTCACGCCACTGAAACCAATTTTCGAGAGTGGTTGCGCTGTAGTTCCAGTCTCCATCATCAGGCCGTGAGAACGCACCAATGACGCGCAGCTGGTACCAGTCTGTGAAGGCGTATTCGACCTGAAAGCGAAAAGCCGCATTACCATCGCTGTCAAAGCCGATCCGGCTTTCGACCGCACGCTCGCCTTGGTTGATTGCCGCCGACCCTACATTGCCCGTCAAGGATTGGGCCCCCGCCGGCGACGACAATAGGACAGCACCAAAAGCTGAACCAATGAGCGCCAAACGCGAGGAGTCGGAAAATGTCATGCGTCTCTCACTCCAAGGTGTCAGCGGCCGCTGCTCATGGTTCGTACGGCAATTAGCAATGGTAAAGGACAATGCGTAAACGCCCCCTCTCCGCCACGGTGGAAGGCCCAGGCTTTGTCACCGGTGAGGCGGACATTGGAGAGAAGGTGCTCGCGGCTACCTGGCTCAGCGGCGCCGCAAGCCACGTCCTGGCCATCGCGAGCCCGGGCGAATGGCAATCTTCGGCGAAAAATACTCGGTCCCGCCGGGACCTCGCCACTGGCTGCTGTTGAGCGACCGCGCCTCTCGCGACATTGTGGCGACGCGGGGCCGGGATGGCCCAGGGAACAAATCCGCCAGCGGTCTGTTGAAAAGCACGGGGCGCTGCTGAGAACCGGCTGATCTGCCCCGCCGTTGAGGGGGCTGAGATGACGCCGATGGATGCCTTTGTCGCCCGCGCGAACATCGTGCGCATGCGCTCGCAGCTTACGATGTCACAGGACGCCACAACACAAGCCACGCTCCGCCAATTGTTGAACGAGCAACGGGAAATGCTCCGGGCAGCCCAAGCACAAGAAGACTCAAAGCCGGACTGATCGCGGCCCGCCAATTGACGCCTTTCGGCGCCAGGCGGGGCAGAGTCGGGCCAATGATGGCTCGGATGCGGGCGGACCGCGGATCGAGGGGAGTGAGAATTCAGCTCCGCTTTCAACGCCCGCATCGCGGATACCTGAAAATCCGGCGCAAACGCACATCAAGGCCAGTGTTCGCGCCATCACATCATACGCACAGGTGATGGAGCGTGGGCGGTGAGCGCGGCGGCTGCACCGGAGCCGGGGTCGCTGACGGCGGAGATGGTGCGCTTCTGCCAATATCTCGCGAGCCGCAATTATTCACCCTTCACTATCGAGCAGCGCACGCGCGCGATTAGCGCGTTCATAGCTTGGGCTGCGGTGCGCGGCGTGGAGCGTCCCCAGGACGTGACGCTGCCGATCCTGGAGCGCTACCAGCAGCATCTCTTTCATCATCGCAAAGCCGATGGCGAGCCATTGACGTTTCGCACCCAGATCGTGCGCTTGGTCCCGCTGCGGGCCTTCTTCAAATGGCTGGTGCGCGAGCGGGTGATCCTCTTCAATCCTGCCGCCGATCTAGAATTGCCGCGTGGCGAGAAACGGCTGCCGGCGACGATCCTCTCGACGGATGAAGTCGAAGCGGTCATGGCGCTGCCCGTATCTCGCCACACCGCAGGGCCTGCGCGATCGCGCCATCCTCGAAGTGCTCTATGCGACCGGCGCGCGGCGTTTGGAGGTCACGCGGCTGCGCGTGTTTGATGTCGATTACGGGCGCAAGCTCATCGTCATCCGCAAAGGCAAAGGCGGCAAGGATCCTTTCGTGCCAACCGGAGAGCGTGCTCTTTCATGGCTTGCAGCCTATCGCGATCAAGCGCGACCACGGCTGGTCAATGGCGTTGATGAGGGCATGCTGTTTCTGACCGCGAAGGGTTTGCCGCTCAATCCGAAGAAGCTCTCCGATCGCGTTGGCGCTTACGTTTCAGCGGCAGGTCTCAACAAGACAGGATCGTGCCATCTCTTCCGGCATACGGCAGCGACCTTGATGTTGGAGAACGGCGCCGACATTCGCTTTATCCAGGCGATGCTTGGACATGAGAGCCTCGACACTACGCAGATTTATACCCAGGTCGGCATCGCCAAATTGGCGGCGGTGCATGCCGCCACGCATCCAGGGGCTATGCTGAAACGGGAGGACCTGCTGGCTGATTTGCTGGGCGAATCCGACAATGACAGTGACGCATATCGACGTGGGACCGCGGGTGGCGCGGGTGCTGAAAATGCGCTATCATGTGAGGATGACGATGACGCTGACCATTTCTGACGAGCTGGCGGAAGCGCTGGAAGCGAAGCGTAAGCAGGCGGGGATTTCCACGATCGACGCCGCAGCCGAGGCCTTGCTTGCCGACGCCATCCAAGCTGACGCTTCAGACATCGATGAGCTTGGCCTTTCGGAAGAAGCACTCCGTGAGCTGATCGCCGAAGGCGAGGCGAGCGGCGCGACGATCGCTTGGGACGCAAGCGCGGTTCGCGATGAAGTTCATCGCCGTTTCGCGGCGCGCAAGTCTGGTTAGCGCGCGCGTGCGCGTTGTTCGCCGTCCCAAATTTCTAGATGATCTATCCGAGGCCTACGCTTGGATCGCCTTCGACAGCGAGAAGGCGGCTGAGCGCCTCCTCGATCGCGTTGAGGCGACCATTGAGCGCTTACAGCAATATCCGATGATGGGAACGCCGCGCGATTCTTTGGCGCCTGGAGTGCGGTCAATCCGCGCTCGGCCATTTCGGCACCTCATTTTTTATCGCGTGGACAAGGAAGAGATTATCTTGATCCGCATCCTTCATGGAGCGCGCAGGCTGGAGGCGCAGGCCTACGAGGACTGACCCTTTATATCCGGCGCCCGTTCGTAAGTGCGCTTGACCCCCGACGAGCCGCTGGAGAAGGACAATGACCAAATCCAAATAGGTGAAGCGCGCGCGCTCCGCGCCGAACACATCGCGCCCCAATCCACGCAATCGGAGCGGCCGCGTTGGCTCAAGCTTCAATGCATTCCTTCGCGAGATGGGTGACTACGAGGTCGTGAAGTCGAGGGCGTTTGACAGTATCTGGGATGCGATTGAGCGCTCGGATGTGGCGCCTCGATTCAAGATGCGTGCACAGCTCATGCACGCACTGAGACGCTATATCGTGGAGAACGATCTGACGCCGGCCATTGCTGCAAAGCGCATGGGTGTAGCCAAGTCCCGCATCGCGGCTCTGTCTTGTGGGGAGATCAACGCATTCGACATTGAGGCGTTGCTCGGTATGGCCCGTGCCGCCGGATTCAAAACAGTACTTCACATTAGCTAGCGCATTGCCGGTCGCATGAAGAAATCTCATCCCAAGAGTTACAACAAGCCGCTTGGGGCAGAGGCGTACGCCGCTATTGCGTTGGTGGATGGGCTGCGTTTGACCGAGGAGAGCACGCGGCGCCTGAGGCATACCCAGCATCTGTCGCAAGACGAGCGACGCGCCGAAGTGCTGCGCGTTTACAAGAAACCGCGAAAGTCCAAGCCCAAATAGGGCTCGCCGGCGCCATCGAAGGGGGTTCGTCGGACCTTGCGCGTGTGCTCGACCTCGCCATAGTGGAGGCGTGTTCGTCGTCGCACTTACGCCCAGCTTTGACGCGCGATCGCGTGCAACGAAAAGCGCGTCTAGGAGAAATTTCTCCGATCGGCCCAATTCATCGAGGCGCTTACGCGTTCAGAGCATTGCTGCTCAAAGGAAAAATCCAAGCGAGTACGATCGCGCGCGTCTGGCTCGACAGTTCCTGCAAACTGACCCCGCGCTGCATCTGTGACGAACGGCGACATTCGTCGACAAAGCGTCGAATTGATGGGCGGGGCGCCAGCGACTTGTTTGGAGCGCGCCGGCCGCTCACAAAATTTCACCGATGGCGCACGACTGGTCCGTTCCAGTCATTAGCGATGCGAGAAATAGCCTGCCAGACACATACGGTCTTCTTGATGAGGAAGGCCGTTCTTAGTCGAGCGCGGGGTCGGAAGCGATCGAGATTATGCCGCGGGCGTGGGCAATGGGCCCGCCAGCACGGCGCGCATTTTAAGCGCGAGATCGTCCAGCGTGTACGGCTTGGGTAGAAAGTTGACGCCTTGGGCAAGCGACTGATTGTGAATCACCGATTCACGCGCGTACCCAGTGGTGAACAGAACTTTGAGGTCGGGTCTGCGCCGCGTAGCTTCTTCGGCGAGCTGACGTCCGCTCATGCCGGGCATGACGATGTCGGTGAACAGACAACTGATTTCGGGATGCTGCTCGAGTTTGAGCAGTGCGTTGGCGCCGTCGTCAGCGTGTATGATTGTGTAGCCGAGCTCGCGCAATCCGGCCACCGTCACTTCCCTCAAGCGCCGTTCGTCTTCGACCACAAGGACGATCTCACCAACGTTGCCGCGAGGAATAAGCGTATGAGGCTCAGCTGTGTCCGCCAACTTGATGTCACCGGTATAGCGCGGGAGATAGATTTTGATCGTCGTTCCTTTGCCGGGTTCGGAATAGATTTTCACGTGGCCGCCGGATTGTTTGATGAATCCGAACACCTGACTGAGGCCCAACCCCGTACCTTCACCGAGCGGCTTTGTTGTATAAAATGGCTCGAACGCGCGCCCGATCACTTCTGGCGACATGCCTTCGCCGTTGTCGGTGACCGCGATCATGACATACTGGCCGGCGGCGACATCGATGTTTTCCCGCGCGTAAGCGTCGTCGAGAGACACATTGGCCGTTTCAAGGGTAAGTTTTCCGCCCTCGGGCATGGCGTCGCGCGCGTTGACGCAAAGATTGAGAATGACGTTTTCAAGCTGACTCGGGTCGGTATTGGTTCGCCAAAGCCCGCCCCCGAGAACAGTTTCGATGCTTATGTTTTCGCCAAGCGTACGGCGCAGAAGCTCAGTCATGCCGGAGACGAACTGGCTGGGGTCAAGCACTTCCGGCCGGAGCTGTTGCTGGCGGGAGAACGCCAGCAAGCGCGCAGTCAACGCCGCCGAACGCTGGGCTGCGTCCATGGCCGCATCGAGCAAGCTGGCGATGTCGGTTTCGCCTCTCGCCAATCGTTTACGGCACAACGAGATCGCTGACATAACGACAGCGTTCATGTTGTTGAAGTCGTGTGCGATGCCGCCAGTCAGTTGGCCAACTGCTTCCATCTTTTGCAATTGCCGCACTTGTCCTTCGGCCGCGTCACGAGCGACCCCTGCGGTAACAGTGGCGCTGTTCGCCCTTCGTAAGGACAAGAGCGCCCCCCTCGCGTCAAAGGCGTGGGTCTCGCGATCTGCAAGCCCAGCCTGACGGTCGCGTTGCCAAAGCAACAGCGCCCATGCCGCCAACGCAATCGGAATAGTGGCGATCAACAATAGCCAAACGAGCGTCGTTACCGAAGACGCGGTGCGCTGGCGCAGCAGATTGTCTTCGCGGTGCTGCATCGTGCGAATAGTGTCGCGAATAGCAGTCAGCGGGTTAACGGAGGAGACACCGCCTGACACGCGGTTGGCGTGGGCGTCGAAATGACGGCCGATCAAGTCGTGCAGCTCTGCGAGCGAGGACTGCTGGTCCACATCTTCCTCGGTCAGCACCGAAAGTGCGGAAAGCTCCCGATCAATATCGGCGAGCCAGTCTGCTGCGTTTTCGATGTAGATTGGATCTTGGGTGAGCAGGTAACCGCGATACCCCAATTCTGCGTCCTGAACGGTAGAGAATGTGCGCGCCAGTCCACCCCTGACTTCTTCTGTGTGGCGCACCCAATCCAATTGGCTGCGGTAAATCATGGCCAGCGAGATTGCCCCGACGAGTGAGACAATAGCGAACGCGCCCCAAACCGTCGGCAAGACCGATGCAAGGCCCCGCGAAGGGGCCAACCCGAATGCGTTGGCGAAACCAGCGCGGAGGCGAGAGCCAATGGATACCGTTGGTGACGGTGGGGTCGAAGACATCTTAGGATTACCTTCTGTGCCGCACCCTGCGCTTCGAGGACCCCAGCGTCCAGCCGACTCAAAAGCGGCGTTTGAGCGGGGGGCTGCAAAACAGCGATTTTGACAGAGAACTGGGTCCCCCTAACCCGTGCTCACCGATTTGGTCCGATAGGGATCATTGTCGCTTAAGAGCAGCGTCTAGAGCAGCGCCGCCATCCAACGACTTCGCCATTGCCGTCGAGGTGAAAGGCAACGAGAGCGAAGGCGCTCGTCGCCGCCAATAATGCGCCCGAGAACGCCAGCGACAGAGATACCGATGAGCGAGTCCGGGTTGAGGCGCCGTGCCCACACTGAATCGGAACAAACGCGTTAGCGGATCGTTGAGTGCAAAGAACCGAACCGCACCACAGCTTCGGATTTTAGCGAGATCAACGACCAAGCGGGGTTACGCGAGGCGGCGCTTCCCGAAACCTGAGGGCATATTGCATGTTCAAGATACGAATGAATGGAGCGACCAGACAGGCGCTCTCTATGCGCGCGGGCATTTTCGCAGTGGCTAGCGCATCACTGCTCGCTTTCGCACTCCCGGCTGCGGCGCAAAGTCAAGACGACCGGTATCGCAATGATGCCGAGTCGCAGTATCGCTATCGCGACACTTCCCAAGCTGATGTGGACGAGGCGAACCGCCGGCTCAACAATATCTATCAGCGTCGGATTGCTGAAGCCCGCGCGGCCGACCGCGCGCGCCGCCGTAACCAGAACGCGCGCAATTGGTACAGCCAGGAGACTGCGCTACGTAACGCAGAGCGCTACTGGATGTCATTTCGTGACGCCGACTGCCGCTACGTGGCGCAGCCCTATGCTGGGCGGCGGCAGTATGACAGCTATGTCCGCGGATGTTTGGTAGAGCGGACGAACCAGCGGACAACAGACCTTCGTCAGTCACGGCTGACGGTCGCCGATAACGATGATCGCGATCAGAGATGGCGCCAGCGTTATGAACGCACCTACGGCTACAATGATGACACGTTCTATCAGCAATGCCGTGACGGCCCTGATCCTGCCGCGGTTATAGCTGGCGGGCTGATCGGAGGCTTGATCGGCAATGCCGCTGGCCGCGACGACAACCGCACAGGCGGCACGCTGGCAGGTGTGGTTGTGGGCGCCGCGATCGGCGCGGTTCTGACCAACAATATGGAATGCACAGATCGCAGCTATGCCTATCGCACCTATTATGACGGCTTGAATTCAAACCGGCCTGGTAGCGACTTCGACTGGCGCAACCAAAACAACGGCAATTATGGCCGTTTTCATGTCGATCAATATTACGAAGATCCGGACGGTTTCCGTTGCGCGACCTATCGTCAGTCGGCGACGATCAACAGACGCGCGCGGGAAACAAGGGGCCATGCTTGTCAGCAGCCAGATGGTGTTTGGGTGGTCGTGGACTAAAGGATCAGCGCGCCATTCCACTTCGGGATGGCGCGCTGCGTTTTGAGTCCGACGCGATGGAGGCGGCCCCATCAAAATGGCGAGTTGACGTAAAGCGGATGACCGAGTTCGGCGAGACCGTGCCGCAACGCAGCGAATGTGATCTGCGGCACGAATTGAGCGCGCCGGTCATTCGCGAAATTTGACGGGTAGGCGGGCCGTGGCCCATCTGTGGACGCCCCCTAAAGCGCAAGAGGAATCTTCGGAAATTCTGACGCGCGTAGTCGGGGTGCAGCCATCTGTCCGGCCTCTGATGCGACCGCTAGATAAGTTGCGGGCCCGTATGGGAGTGCAAAGATCAGATCCACATCAAAGAGCCTGCTGTCGCGCACGTTGGGCCAGACTGGTTCTCCTGATTTCGTCTCGTCGACTGTTGCGCCTTACTCTCCTTTGACCACCTCTAGGCCTCAACGGCCTCAACGGCCTCAACGGCCTCAACGGCCTCAACGGCCTCGCGGTTCGCGCATGAGCATTACGCCACTGTGCTCGCTGGAGCTCGATAATCCTCACCTTTGATTAAGAGCGCCCAGACAATGCGGGCCATCTTGTTGGCTAGAGCGACGGTCACCAGCATGCGCGGTTTCCGCATGCTTCCATCGCGACCAAACAAATCGGCTCTGATGCAAAGAATTCCGATAGCTTGGCGCGAGAGATTTTCTTGCGGAATACGACGGCGCCAGTCGCGTCAGCCCCATGCGCTTGAAAAACAGACTTGGCGATGTCCAAACCGGTTATGCTAGCTTTCTCCACGGACGCCTCCCTCAAGTGGTGCAGTAACACCTCCACTTTGGCACATAGATGCCGTCGGGGGGCGTCCACCCATGAACTCAGACATTCCGTTCGAGTGGGCGTTTCTAAGCTAGTTATTCGGCGAATGCCGTTATGTCGCAAGCTCCCCCGCTGCGTGCTGATCTGCTGGTCGCTCTCACCTCGCTCAGCTGGGTAACGGCTGAGCTCGCCCCGGAATGAGTTCGGCTTCTTGGCGCGTCTGACGCCCGTACGCTTCTGGGTCCAGCTTGCAAGCGTTGAACTCTATTTCGAAATGGTGAGTGGGGCGGACGTCCTCGGGCAATGGGGTTTCCGGCGCTGCGGCGATCCGGCTTGAAACATTTGCGTCGCACCAAGATTCGCGCTGATGGAAGCCAGCATCTGCGCTCGGGGGCGCATCATCGCCGGGCTTTGCCTTGATCTCCAGCGCCGATGCGGGGGTTGTCCTACGCGTGCCGGGCGTAATCGCGGCGATGATGGGCTGAGTCATGATTATCTCGCGTTTTAATGGCGCCCCGCCGTGAACTAGTGTTGGAGAACGCCAGCGCGAACAGCGTTGTTCCAGATCATCACAGCCGCACAGTTCGCGCCTTCGGCTTAGGGAACGTCCTGTTGTTCGAGCTGTTAAACAGACATGAGCTTTCGAATTGAATATCTCAAAGAGACGACACGCGAAGATAGCGTGTGCCACGCGCTCGTTTCCCGCGGTAAGACCCTAGAAGCTGCGGAAGAGGAGGCCTTCGCCGGTGCGGACCTCGCCAAGCAGCGTGGAGCGACCGGCTTCCAGATCAGACATCTCAATGCCGTGGACAAGATCGTAGCGATTGCCGATTTCAAGTATGAACACCCGGACTGAATCGATTGCTCTCGCGCTGGATCCACCAGGAAATTGGTGAGCTATTCGACGAGGACTGCTCGTACAAAGAAACGAGGTCCCCCTACCGTGCTCGGTCGCGTTCTAAGTAGTAAGCTGCGGACATGATGCTGATCAGGTTCAATGAGCGCGCGCCTGCGCCGATCCAGAACCCAGCGATCAGAAACCAAAGCCAATGGCGTGAAGCGACATAATTTTTCTCTAAGTAAAATCTAAGCACGCAGACCCAGGGCTCTCCCCTTGTTCCTAGATGGGACGCTAACACGAACGCGTTCTGCGCTGCCGTATAAGAAGAACGGCCCCTGGGGGGGCCGTTCTCCAGTCTTAGAGCGCCGTCTAGCGGGGGGGATGCTTTCGGGGTGCCCACCCACTAGGACGCCGAGCGCCTTAAATGGTTCCTGCTCGTCGCCGTGAATCGGAAGCGAACTGGGTGGCGGCTATCGGCGACATCGCGTCGTAACGCAGCGAATGCCAGCTCCGGCAGGGCTTGAGCCTGCTGGTCATTCGAGAAAAACCGCGGGCAGGCGATCGGTTGGCCTGGTCCGCCATTGCTCGCGCGGCTTGATCTGCCTCCTTCGATTTTGGCTTTGTGCCGCCGCGTGCGCCACTCTTGCCGGCGCTGTTTTGGACACCTAGGTGGAGAGGATGAGTTCCTTCCTAACGCTGAACAGCTTACCGCGCCGTCGTTTGCTGCAAGTACTCGCTGCTGGCGCGGTGTTCGCGCCGCTCGGCGCGTGTTCGGAGAACGAGGCGACGGGGCGACGGCAACTCGTATTGGTGTCTGATGAAATGCTCGCCCAATTGTCCGAGCAAGCTTGGCGCGATCTGCAAGCGCAGACGCCGCGCGTTGAAGATATGCGCGTGCAGCAGCGGCTCGAAGCAATCGGGCAAGGCGTCGCCGACGCTTCGGGTTTGACCGATGTGAACTGGGAGTTCGTGGCGTTTGAAAGTCCTGAGGTAAATGCATTTGTGTTGCCCGGCGGCAAGGTTGGCTTCTTCCGAGGCCTTATCGAACTCGCCGCGTCCGATGGCGAGATCGCGGCCGTGATGGGCCACGAGGTTGGTCACGTCGCTGCGCGACACGCGGCGGAGCGGCTAAGTCAACAACTCGCGGTGGGCTTGGGCGTGCGAGCCGCGCAAGTGCTGCTCTCGGAGGAAATGGGCGAGCACGCTGATGAAGCCGCCGCCGCGCTGGGGCTTGGACTTATGTACGGCGTTGTGCTGCCGTACTCGCGCCAGCACGAACTCGAAGCCGACCGGCTTGGCGTCGACGTCATGCGCAGCGCCGGCTATGCGCCAAGCGACGCGGTCTCCTTCTGGCGGCGCTTGACTGACGATAGCGCGAGCGACGCGCAGCCTTTGGCTTGGCTTTCAACACACCCCACCAACGACGAGCGCCTGCGCGTGCTCGAACAACTCGCAGCGACGTGATCGAGAAATGTTACGAACGGCGACTTTCGGCGAATTCTGTTGAATTAGTCGGCGTGCCTGCGGCCCTCGGTGGGCGCACCGTTGTTTTTTTCCAGCCCTTATGCCTCGGACGCTGGGCGCGCCCGA
>Ga0315902_10008834_pt1 | contig 13583 bp, 10 predicted proteins | sample LakEriMetagenome_9_FD_203523 | JGI IMG/M metagenome (GOLD analysis project Ga0315902, IMG submission 203523) | Freshwater fungal communities from buoy surface, Lake Erie, Ohio, United States - Buoy 12 MA117 | ecosystem: Environmental > Aquatic > Freshwater > Lake > Lake biofilm | place: USA... | reverse complement strand
CGCACTGCTCGGGCTGGGCCTGGGTGTGTTGGCCGACCGCTGGCGGTTGCTGTCGTCGCGACGGGTGACAGCCACGGTGGCGGCGCTGGTGGCTGTGGGATTGCTGCTGAATGCGTGGGACACTCACCGCCGTCTCGCGGCGTTCATCCGGCAGCAGCCATTGCCGCAAACACCGGAAATCGCCAGTTTTGGCCAGGGGCTCGAGGATCTGCTGCTGCGTGGCGATGAGTCGGCCGGTGACGGCATGGCGTCCACCGCAGAGCTTCGGGGGGCCCTGGCCCGGCAGGAGCAGCGACGGGAGGAGTTGCTGGCCGAACGGGAATTCCGGCAGACCTTTCCGGGCTACCTGGCGTTCCGCATTCCGCGTGAGTGGGGTCGGTGGCCCTGGCCTGCTGCCGCGCTGTTCTGGCTGGCCGAAGTGGTCCTGGCGGCTCTGGTCGCCGGAAAGGTGTGCCGGTCGCAGATCCAGACAGAACCTGAAGCCGCCGAGGCTGTTTCCTCCTGACACCGGGTGTCAGATTCCAGTTTCCTGTCCTTCGTTGAGATGACATTCCCATGAGCCTTCCCCCCGCCACTCCCGGCCCGCACCGGATCGTCGGACTGGGGACCGACATCATCGAGACGGTCCGGATCGGGCAAATGATCGAGCGCCACGGCGAGGCGTTTTTTGATCGGGTTTACACCGAGAGCGAAGTGCAGTACTGCCACTCGAAGAAGGAGTACACCCAGCACTTCGCCGGCAGGTGGGCGGCCAAGGAGGCGGTGATGAAGACCCTCGGCACCGGTTGGGCCAAGGGGGTTTCCTTCCGCGATATTGAAGTCTGTACGTCGCGCAGCGGTCAGCCCTGGATTTCGCTCAAGGGGGGGGCCCGGGATGTGGCCGAGGAACTGGGAATCGCCTCGATTCTCATCACCATCTCGCATTGTCGGGCGTATGCCACGGCCACCGCGGTCGCCCTGGGGCAGTCGTAATCCGGAGTTCCGGGGGCCAGCCCGAAGGGGTGGGAGCCGGTCGATGTCTTGGTCTTGTTCCGGAGGGATGGAGTCATGATTCGTGCCGTGGCGTTTGATTTCGGGAATGTCCTCTCGGCCTTCAGCCATCCCCGCGGCTGCCAGCAGATTGCCGCCCTCGCGGGACCCGGTGTCACTGAGGCACGGGTGCACCAGTGGTTGTACGGGGGCGACCGGTTTTACCAGCTTGAGATGGGGCGGATTTCACCGGAGCAATTCCTGGCAGATATGGGACGGGCATTCCAGATCGACGATCTGGCGGCCCTGCGGCGCGCCTATCAGCAGATCTTCACCCGGTTGCCGGAGAGTTGTGAGTTGATCGCGCGGGTCAAGCTGCCGAAGTTCCTCGCCAGCAACACCGATCCACTGCACTGGGAAGAGATCGAACGGCACTTCGCCGGCGACTTCACCGGTTTTGTGCCCGGCGGGTTGCTGCGCTCATTCGAGACGGGACATCGCAAGCCATCGCCTGGTTTTTTCGCCCATCTGCTCGACCGGATTCGCCGGGGGATTGGGACGCCGGAGTTGTCACCCTCCGACGTGCTGTTCGTGGACGATCTGCCCGAGAACTGTGATGCAGGCCGCGAATGCGGTTTCGCCGTCCACCTGCATCTCAACCACGATGTGACCGCCCTGGAAACGGTGCTGCGGGATGTCGGGGCGCTGTCGAATCCGGCTGGATGAGTGCGGAGTATCTGCGGGCGATGCACAGCGGATCGATATCGCCACTGTCCAGCCGGTTGTGACCGCCGCCGACAGTGACGATCGAGACGACTCCCTGCGGACGGGTATGCTCTCTGCCAACGAACACCCGGTCCTGGAGGATGTCCCCCGGCTGCTGCTGTCTCCCGTCGGCGGTCTGCGCGGGGGCTGTCGGACTGGGCCGAAAACAGAGAGGACTGGGTGGCTGGGACGAGTGGTCGAAGCCGGTGATGATCAGGATGATCTTGCCGTTCCTCGAATGGCGTGACCACTGCCTGCATCGTCTCTCCCGGCGGGAACCACGCGTTCCGCCAGCGATCTGGCGCTGAAACGGGCCTCCGGCTCCGCAGTCCCGATCAAGACGCGGCCAGAAACGCTGTCATGCGCGGAGGCTGCGACGTGTCGGACATATCGATCTCCGGAGCCAGGGAGGTCTCGGGGGAAGACGCTACCGGTCGACGTCGACGGACACCAGAGCTTGCGAAGAGTCTCCGGAGAAAGGGGGGGACTCAGCCCGCTTCCTCGGGGGCGTCTTCTGTGCGACTGCCGGCCGGTCGTTCGTGCCGGAGCAGCGGGAAGTAGATGACGTCACGGATGCTGTGGCTGTTGGTCAGCAGCATCACGAGGCGGTCGATGCCGATCCCCAGGCCACCGGCGGGGGGCATGCCCACCTTGAGGGCCCGGACAAAGTCGGTGTCCATCTTGGCCATGCTGTCTTCTTCCGACAGGCCGGCCAGTTGCGTGCGGAAGAGTTCTTCCTGGAGACGGGGGTCGTTGAGCTCGGTGTAGGCGTTTGCCAGTTCCATCCCATGGATGAACAGCTCAAACCGCTCGGCAATCTCCGGATGCCCCTTTTTCCGCTTCGTGAGGGGACACATCGCGGCCGGATAGTCGATCACGAAGACCGGTCCGGTGAGGTGATCTTCAACCACCGCCTCGAAGACGTCGTTGATCAGCACATCGGGGTGTTTCCCCTTGGTTTCGATGTGGTGCTTGCGGGCGACTTCGACGACGGCAGCGTGATCGTGCATCTCGCAGCCGGCGTGCTGGCGGAAGAGGTCGCCATACCGGGCCCGCTGGAAGGGGGGCGTGTAGTCGACCAGCTTGTCTCCCCAGGGACGCAGGTACGGGTTGGCCGCGGGATCACCCCCGGCAGCCACCGCCGCTTCATGCAATGCCTGGATGGCATTGGTGAAGATCGCCTCGGTGATGTCCATCATGGTCTCGTAGTCGCCGTACGCCTGGTACAGCTCAATCATGGTGAACTCGGGATTGTGGGTGCTGTCGACCCCCTCATTCCGGAAGACACGGCCAATCTCGTAAACCCGTTCCACGCCACCGACCATCAGCCGCTTCAGGTGCAGCTCGAGGGCGATGCGCAGGAAGAGCGACATGTCGAGGGCATTGTGGTGGGTGATGAAGGGGCGGGCGGCGGCTCCCCCGGCGATCGAGTGCAGCACCGGGGTCTCGGCCTCGACGAATCCCCGCGCGCGCAGTGTCTGGCGGATCGAGTCAATGATCTTGCCACGATTGAGCATGCGGGCCAGCACGCCGTCGTTGTAGATGAGGTCGATGTAACGCTGCCGCAGCAGCAGCTCGACATCCTTGGCCCCGTGGAACTTCTCGGGGGGCTGGGCGAGCGACTTGGTGAGGAAGGTGACGTGGGTGGCGCCGATGGTCTTCTCACCCGTGTTGCTGACCTTCAGGTGGCCGTCGATCCCGACGAGGTCACCGAGGTCGAGCAGTTCGATCAGCTTCCATTGCTCTTCAGAGAAGTCCGACTTGGAGCACATGACCTGGATGCGCCCGGTCCAGTCCTGGACGTGGAAGAACTTGAGCTTCCCCTTGTTGTTCCGCAGCATGATGCGGCCGGCAATCCGGCACAGCGCACCCTGGACACCGGGTTCGGCGGGGCACTCGGCCCGGGCCTGGCGGATCGGTCGGTGGTCGTCAAACCGCTCACCCCACGGGTCGAGTCCCAGGGCCTCGATGGCCAAGAGCTTGTCGAGACGGGCTTGTTCCAGACGATCAGGTTCCGACATGGCAGGTCACGCGCGGTTTGGTTCAGGCAGAAGGCCCGGGGGCAGACTGTAGCGATTCCACCGGTTACGTCTGGCGGAATGGCGAATCCACCGGCCCAGCCGGGGAGAAACAATCCACTATCGGGGGGACTCCCGCTACCGTCAAGGCTGGTCGCTTGCCTCACCGCCGATGAATGGGGATGATGCCCGCCACGCCTGCCGGACCCGGGTTTTCCCGACCGACCGGGCCTTGGTCATGCCGGTTCCTTCCCCTTCCGCACAGGTGCTGAGCGATGTCTCCGGTGAAGCTCAAACTCTCGATCATGATGTTCCTCCAGTATGCCATCTGGGGGGCCTGGGCTGTCCCCATGGGGGCTTACCTGGGCGGACTGGGTTTCAGTGGGGCTGACATCGGCCTGATTTATGGCACCACCGCTCTCGCGGCGATGATTTCTCCGCTCTACACCGGCTTCCTGGCGGACAAGATGTTCGCCACCGAGAAGATGATTGCCATTCTCCACTTCGTGGGGGCGGCCCTCATGCTGGTGGCTTCGCAATTGACCGGATTCAGTGCCCTGTATCCAGTCATGATCGTGTATGCCCTGTGCTACATGCCGACCCTGGCCCTCACCAACTCCATCAGTTTCGCCAACATCAAGGATCCTGAGAGCGAGTTTCCTCCGATCCGTGTCTGGGGAACCTGGGGCTGGATTGTGGTGGGTTGGATCGTCGGGTTCATCCTGCAGAATGCCAGTCTCAAGGGGGCGCTGCCCGGGTTCGTGACCGCTCCCAACAGTCCCCTGATTCTCTCAGCGCTGTTCTCCATCGCCCTGGGCATCCATGCCTTGTCGCTCCCCCACACCCCCCCCGCTGGCAAGAATGCCGTCGCTGATCCCGGCGATCGCAAGGGGGTGCTGCAGCTTCTCAAGGATCCCTCGTTCCTGCTGTTTGTGATCTGTTCGTTCCTGGTGTGTATCCCCCTCACCTTTTACTACGGCTTTGCCAACATCTTCCTCGGCGAAATCGACGCTCCCTATCCGGCTGCCTTGCAGACACTCGGCCAGATCTCGGAAGTGGGCTTCATGGCGGCCATGCCCTGGTTCATTCAGCGGCTGGGTGTCAAGAAGATGCTGGCGGTCGGAATGGCAGCCTGGGTGCTGCGGTACTTCTGCTTCGGGACCCTGGCCTTCCCGGCCGCTTTGATGGGCCTGTTCCTGCATGGCATCTGCTACGACTTTTTCTTCGTGGCCAGCCAGATCTACGTCGACAGCCGGGCGACCGCTGCGACCCGGGCCAGTGCCCAGAGTTTTATCGCGTTTGTCACCCTCGGGTTGGGGATGTTTGTCGGCAACTACCTTGCCGGCAAGATTGTGGACATGTATCCCCCCAAGACTGTGGTCAATGCCTCGGTCAAGACGGCGACGGGATCGACCCCGGCGAAACTGGTGCTGCCCAATTGGGACGTCGAGGGCAAGACGGGGCTGGCCGCCGACCTGGGCTTGAAGGCGGATGGAACTCTCTCTGCCGATTCGATCAAGGGAGACCTGATCGAAAATGCCGGCAAGGACAACGAGACTGTCTACAAGGCTGAGGATCTGAAGGCGGCCATCGCGTCCGCAGACCTCGACAAGGATGGCAAGGTCACCCGGGCCGAGTGGCGGGTCGCCCAGCGCAAGGACTGGTTCCACATCTGGCTCTGGCCTGCCTTGATGGCGCTGGTCACACTCGTGGTCTTCTGGCTCGGCTTCCGTGAGCCGGTGAAACATGCCACGGCTTCGGCCACACACTGATTCTGTCCTGGTGACCCCCGGAGGTCTGCCCCCTCTCGGGAGTGCCCGACTTGAATGCTGAAAACACCCGGTTGGCCGAAAAGGCCAGCCGGGTTTTTTACTGGACACCCTGATCCTCCAAACAATCGTGCACGCGATTTTTCACGGAAATCGTCGGGTAAATCGACGGATCAGCCGGCTGAATGATCGGGTACTCACCTCGGGAAGACTTGTAAAAATGACGACAGGTGGTGCGAAATTGCAACAAACTGATGGGAGGCTCACGGTGAGTTGGAGTTTGTTTGGTTGTGGCTGTAAAGGATTGTGGAAAAACGATTTGTGGTGTTTGAGCGGAGCTTTGTCGAATTCTGGCACATGACCTGCATATGATGAGAATCGAGTCGGGTTCGCTGTGGAGAAGCGACGACGGAAGTGTGGTTCTGATCTTGGGAGTCTCAATCATGACGAAGAAGTTTGTGTTGACCATGCTCGGTCTGGTCGCTGCGGCGGTGCTGGTGCTGGGACCTCAGTCGTCTTCGGCGGAAGCCCACGGCTACTACGGATATCCCCGCTACTACGGACCCCGTGTCTACGCGCCCCGGGTTTACTCCCGGCCGGTGTATGGCCCCGTTTATGCTCCGCCTCCCGCCTACTACGGCCCCGGGGTCATCGGAACGGGTGTGACGATCGGCGGCCCTGGGTTCTCGGTGGGAATTGGAGCCCCGGTCCTCGCTCCGGCCCCCGCCTATTACGGGCCGGTCTATCGTCCCTATCCCCGGTATGGACGTTACTACGGTTGGTAATTCAAGGCGGGTCGATCTCGGCCCTTCGTGAAGATTTCAGGGCCGTCACTCTCTTCCTTCGAGAGTGACGGCCTTTTTTATTCCGCTCAGGTGATTGTGCAGCGTCGATCTCAGGAATCGTCGCATGCTCGTCCCGTTCCCCTTCGTTCAAGCGTGCCGGGAAACAATGGGAACAGCGGTTCGGTCTCGGGAATGATGACAGGTGACGCGGTTTTGCGACGGTCGGTGGGGCGACACTGTGGGATCGAGAACCTGTTTCGAAGACGTCAAACGCTGGAAAACCCGCTTGGCGCGGGGAGAGAAAAAGATTCTTCAATTCGGCATGCCGCGTGCATTCCAGGATCTGCGGTGGCTCCTGCCCGGGTCGGGCCGGGGAAAGGTCTTTCAGATGTCTGGAGATTTCGTCATGACGAAGAAACGCGCTTGGATTGTGTGTGGCCTGACAGTGCTGGGACTGATGGCTGGGCCTTGGGGGGCGTTCGTGCAGGCCCACGAGCATCACGGGCATCCCCGACAAAACAGTCATTACGGCCACCAGCGGCATCTACCGACACCGCCGCGTCCCGTTTATGCCACTGGTTTTCGCCCGGCTCCCGCGTATTACGCCCCTCCTGTTGCCGGTGCCCGCATCCGACTCGGCAGTCCCTGCTTTTCGATTGGGATTGGGTTTCCCCTGGTGGTGCCTGCACCACAGTACTACGGACCGGTCGACTACGACTGGATGGACGACGGCTGCTACCGACCGAATGCCGGTTGGTGACACGTCGATCGCAGCCCGTCAGGACATCCCGCGGTGTCAGACTGCTGGAAGTGCAGGGGCCGTAATAACGGGGATCTTCCGTGATGACGGCCCCCACGATTTCAGGTGTCTGTTGGATTCACGGGTTTCTGCGTCTGACCCTGTTTGCTCTGAAATGGAATCCAGGCGGGTCTGGCGGTGAGGTTGTTGAGTTCACGGGCACTTCCACCGGTCGCTTCAATTTGGGTGGCAGCCTACAGCGGCGTTGCACCGTGCACTAAACTTGCAGGCATGCTCCCCAAATTCCCGGCCCGCACACGCTCTCGCGGTACTCCCATGCGTTTCCTCACTTTCGTCTGCCTCCTGTCTCTGGCCACCCTGGCCGTGGCGGGTGAACCCCCTCCCTTCACGCCCCAAACCCTGGATCCCAAGGCGGGGGAAGTGTGTTACGCGGTCACCCTGGCGGACGTCGATGGGGACGATCGTGACGATGTGGTCGTTGTCACCGAAAATCGGGTGTTGTGGTATCACAACCCCGACTGGAAAATGCGGGTGGTCATTGCCGACCAGACGGAACGGGACAACGTCTGCATCGCGCCGCTCGACATTGATGGGGATGGCCAGGTCGACTTCGCCCTGGGAGCGGGCTGGCTCAACAACCGGCACCTGGGGACCCTGTACTGGCTGAAGCGGAAGGCCTCGCTCGACGACCCGTGGTCGGTGCATCCGATCGGACGCGAGAGCTGGGCTCACCGGATCCAGTGGGGAGACGTGCTGGGAACGGGATCGCCGCAGTTGATTCTTTCGCCCCTCAACAAGACCCGGGGTGAGGGAGTGCGGGTCCTCGCCTATCACAAGCCGGCCAATCTTCTGGACGAGACCCCCTGGAAGAGCACCGTGCTCGATGAGAGCCTGAATGGCATGCATGCCCACTGGACGGGAGATCTCGATGGCGATGGTCAGACCGATCTGTTGACCGGGAGTGCCGAGGGGCTGTACTGGTTCCGGCGGGATGCCCAGGGTCAGTTGGTCAAGACCCGCATCAGTGCGGGGGTGGAGGGGGATCCCCCGACGGCGCAGAAAACCGGGGCGGGTGAAGTGAAGGTCGGCCGCCTGGGCCAGGATCGTGTTTACATTGCCACCGTTGAACCGATGCATGGCAACCACGCGGTGATCTACCTGCAACCACAAGAGTCCAGCATCGACCAGCCGACTGTGTGGGAACGGGTGGTACTGGATGACACCCTGGGTCGAGGCCACGCCCTCTGGCCCAGTGATCTCGATCGCGACGGCATCGACGAACTGGTGCTGGGACACAGTGACAAGGGAACTGGAACACCCGCCGGTCCTGGGGTGTTCGTCTACGTTCCCGACGCGACGGGGCATTCCTGGACCAAGCACATCATTGATCAGGGTGAAGTGGCCACGGAAGATCTCATCTCCCGCGACCTGACAGGTGACGGCTGGCCCGAGATTGTCGCGGTGGGGCGGGCGACCCGGAATGTGCGTCTTTACATCAACCAGGGGAAGAAGCAGTAGTGGATTTTCTGCAACTGGCGGGGAAGGCGATCCTCGTGGTGGGGGTCGCCAACAGGAAGAGCGTTGCCTGGCATGTGGCCCGGGTGTTGACCGAAGCGGGGGCCCGGGTCATCTATTCGGTCCGTTCGGAAGCCCGCAAGGCGCAGGTGGAAAAACTGGTCCCCGGGGCCCCGGTCTTTGTCTGCGACGTCGAGCGACCGGAAGAGATCGCACGGCTGCGCAACGAGGTGGCCGGGTTGGGAATTCCGCTGCAGGGATTGGTTCATTCTCTGGCGTTTGCCGACTATTCGGCCGGTTTTCTCCCATTCCACCAGACCCCGCGAAAAGCGTTTCTGCAGGCGGTTGATATTTCGTGCTATTCGCTGCTGGCCCTGGCCGAAGCGTTTCGAGACCTGCTCGACAAGCAGCACGGCAGTGTGGTCACGATCTCGATTTCGACCACCCGGATGGCCGCCGAGAATTATGGATACATGGCTCCCATCAAGGCGGCACTCGACTCGTCGGTCTGTTTCCTGGCGAAGTCGTTTTCGCAGTTTTCGCGGGTCCGGTTCAACGCGGTCTGCCCAGGTCTGCTGAAGAGTTCAGCCTCCGCGGGGATCCCCGGTTATATCGACAGTTACCTTTATGCCGAGCAGGCGACCCTGCGGAAAGAGGCGGTACAGACCGAGGAGGTCGCGAACGCAGTCGCCTTCCTGCTGAGCCCCCGTTCGTCCGGGATCAACGCCCAGGGGGTGGTGATCGATGCGGGGATGGGGGTGAACTATTTTGACCGGGTCCTGGTTCAGGCGGACCGTTCAAAAACGGGGCCCAATCCGTCATAATCCCCGCTTCGCCCCCGGGCCAGACTGAGAGGCCCGGGGACGGATGTTCCCGGTGTGTCATCCCTTCGACTGAAGCCGACTGGCTGTGGTGCGGGGCAATGCAAGGCACCCGCTCGGGAATATTCTGACTGCCTGCTCGTCTTCACGCACATCAACACAGGGGAGTGGCCGGATCACGGCCATTTCCGCTCCTGGTTCCCTTCTTCTTTTGCGTCTGCCGTCATGTCTCACCCTGCGGGCTCGCTCGACCAACTGGCCGTCAACACGATTCGAACCCTGAGCATGGATGCCGTGCAGGCGGCCAACTCGGGGCATCCCGGGGCTCCCATGGGGATGGCGCCGGTGGCGTTCGCCCTGTGGCAGAAGTTGCTGAAGTTCGATCCCGAGCATCCCGACTGGTTGAATCGCGACCGGTTTGTGCTGAGTGCCGGTCATGCCAGCATGTTGATCTACTCGCTGTTGCACCTCGCCCAGGTGAAGCAGGTCGGCCCCCAGGCAAAGCCGGGCGAACTGGCCATCTCTCTCGACGACATCAAGCGGTTCCGTCAACTCGGCAGCCGGACTCCGGGCCATCCCGAATCGCACCTGACCAGCGGGGTCGAGACGACGACCGGCCCGTTGGGGCAGGGGGTTGCCAACAGCGTCGGGATGGCGATGGCCGCCCGCTGGTTCGCCGCCCGCTACAACCGCCCGGGACACGACCTGTTTGATTACCGGGTCTACGCCTTCTGCGGCGATGGCTGCCTCATGGAGGGGATCTCGGCCGAGGCGGCCTCGATCGCCGGTCACCTCAAGCTCTCGAACCTCTGCTGGATTTACGACAGCAACCGGATCACCATTGAGGGACATACCGACCTGGCATTCACCGAGGATGTGAAGACCCGGTTTGAAGGTCATGGCTGGCAGGTGCTGAATGTTGATGACGCCAACGATCTGACGGCAGTCGAACTGGCCCTGAAGAAATTCCAGTCAACCACCGACCGCCCGACGCTGATCATTGTCACCAGCCACATTGCGTTCGGTTCCCCCAACAAGCAGGACACGCATGCCGCCCATGGTGAGCCACTCGGCGAGGAGGAAATCCGGCTGACCAAAAAAGCGTATGGTTGGCCGGAAGAGGCAAAGTTCCTGGTCCCGTCAGAGGTGCTGCAGCACATTGCCGCGGGGCTTGGAGCGCGGGGGGCGAAGCAGTTTGCCGAGTGGTCCGAAAAGTTTGCCGGCTATCGGAAGTCGCATCCGGAACTCGCCCGCGAACTCGATCAGATTCGCAATCGCGAGCTGCCCGAGGGGTGGGATCAGGACATTCCCCAGTTCCCCGCCGACGCCAAGGGGAAGGCCACGCGCGACACTTCAGGACAGGTTCTCAATGCGGTGGCCAAGCGGATTCCCTGGTTGATGGGGGGGGCCGCCGACCTGGCTCCGTCGACCAAGACCAAGCTGGCGTTTGACGGTGCGGGGGTCTTTCAGGCGGCTTCTCCCGGCGGACGCAACCTGCACTTCGGTGTGCGCGAACATGCCATGGGAGCCATCGTCAACGGGCTTGGTGTCTCGGGGTTGCGTTCATATGGCGCGACGTTCCTGGTGTTCAGCGACTACATGCGGAACACCCTGCGGTTGGCCGCCATCATGGAACTGCCGGTCGTCTGGGTCTTCACCCACGATTCCATCGGGGTCGGCGAAGACGGGCCGACCCACCAGCCGATCGAGCATGTTCCCAGCCTGCGGGCGATTCCGGGAATGTTCACGATCCGCCCGGCCGATGCGAATGAAGTCGCCGAGGCTTGGCGATTCACCCTGTCGCAGACCCATCATCCAGTCTCGCTGATTCTGACCCGGCAGGCGGTTCCGACGTTTGATCGGGCGAAGTATGGCTCGGCCCAGGGACTGCACAAGGGGGCGTATGTTCTGGCGGATGCTGGCGGAACTCCCGACGTGATCCTGCTGGCGACCGGCAGCGAGGTGTCGCTGGCGGTCTCGGCCCACGACACGCTGGTCGCCTCGGGGGTGAAGTCACGGGTCGTGTCGGTCCCGTCGTTCGAGATCTTCGAGCAGTACTGTGCGAAGCATCCTGGATACCGGGAAGAGGTGCTTCCGTCAGCCGTGCGCGCCCGTGTCGCGGTGGAGATGGCGGCTCCGATGGGGTGGCACCGATACGTCGGCTGCGACGGAGCCGTGATTGCGATGAACACGTTTGGGGCCTCGGCTCCCCTGAAGGATCTGCAGAAACATTTCGGTTTCACCACCGAGTCGGTGGTGACCGCAGCCCGCGACCAGATTGCCCAACACAGCCATGCCCGTCATTCCCGCTGAAACCCTGACCCGCTTTACCGAGTCGCTGTTCCTGGCGGCCGGAGTTTCGGCCCAGGAAGCCCAGACGCTGGCCACCAGCCTCGTCGGGGCGAACCTCCGGGGCTACGATTCGCATGGCGTGATGCGGGTGCCGTTCTACATTTCGGCCATGAAAGATGGCCGGGTGCGCCCGGGAACAGCACTGCAGGTCGAGCGGGAAACACCGGCATTGCTCGTGTGCGATGCCCAGTGGGGACTCGGCCAGGTGCTGGCGCGGGAACTGGTCGAGCGGCTGATCGCCAAGGCGTCGCAGGTCGGTGTCGCCGCGGGGACACTCCGGCAGGCGGCTCATATCGGCCGGGTGGGTGAATATGCCGAGCAGGCGGCGGCTGCCGGCATGGCCGCCATCATCTGTGCCAACTCTCACGGCTCGGGCCAGCGAGTCGCCCCGGTGGGAGGCATACGGGGCCGGTTGGGGACCAATCCGCTCAGCATCGGCATGCCCGGGGGAGAACAGGGACCGTTCATCCTCGACTTCGGGACCAGTGCGACCGCCGAGGGAAAGGTGCGGGTCAAGCGGATCGCCGGCGAAAAGGTCCCCCTGGGCTGGATTCTGGATCCAGAGGGGAACCCCACCACCGATCCCAATCAGCTCTATGGCAATCCTCCCGGGTCCATCCTGCCGATGGGGGGGGACCAGGCCTACAAGGGGTTCGGGCTCGCCTTCCTCATCGAATTGCTCGCCGGGGGATTGTCGGGTGGAAAGTGCTCGCATCCCGATGCCCCTCCCCCGGTGGGGAATGACGTGCTGTTTGTGATTCTGGATCCCCGTCACCTGGGGGGAGAAGAGCACCTGCGACAGCAGATTGGCATTCTCGAGCCGTTCGTCCGCACGACCCCCCGCAAGGTGGGCGTCGACCGGGTCATTCTGCCGGGGGATCCCGAGCGGGAACTGCTGGCCCGCCGGATGCGCGAGGGGTTGACTCTCGACGACGGCAACTGGAATGAACTGGTCAAGCTGGCGGGACAACTGCAGGTGACGGTGCCACCGGGCATCGCCTGACCAGGCGGGTTGCCGCTCGGTCGGATGTCCCCAAACTGTCTTCCCGCAAGGAACAACCGAGCGATGAGCCGGATCTGTTTTTCCACGCTGGCCTGCCCGGGTTGGGGCTGGCGTGAGACCGCTGCGGGGGCCGCCCGGTATGGCTATGACGGTGTCGAAATCCGCATGGTCGCCGGTGACACCGATCTTCCCGCCCGGGCCGAACTTGCGAGCGGGCGCCGGGCCGAAAGCCGAAGGGTCTTCGATGACCTGGGGATCGCGATCTGCGGTCTCGCGTCGTCCGTGCGCCTGGATGACCCCGAACCGGCGGCCCGTTCTGTACAGTGGGAGACCGGGCGACGGTATGTCGAGCTGGCCTCTGAACTCGGGGCCGAATTCGTGCGGGTGTTTGGCGATGTGCTGCCCGAGGGAACCACACCAGGGTCGGAAGCAGGAGTTCTCGAGTCGATTGCCGAGGGTTTGAATCGCCTCGGGGAATTCGCCGCGGAGGCGAATTCCGGCGTGCGGATCGTGCTGGAGACACATGGTGATTTTTCCGACACACACCTGCTTGCCCGGTTGTTCGGGCGGGTGCATGATCCGCGGGTGGGCATTCTCTGGGACACCCATCACCCGTGGAGATTCCATGGCGAGCCGCTGGATAAGACGGCCCGGCGCATTGTGTCCCGCACCTGGCACACCCACTGGAAAGATTCGGTCGCCCGCGAGACCCCGCAATCCCTCGGTCCTGAAGAAGCGGCGGCGGCAGCTGAGGCTCGAGCCCTGATGCGCGGGCATCGCGACGATGTTGCCTATGCCCTGTTTGGAACCGGCGAATTTCCTGCCC
>Ga0315902_10008830_pt1 | contig 13592 bp, 11 predicted proteins | sample LakEriMetagenome_9_FD_203523 | JGI IMG/M metagenome (GOLD analysis project Ga0315902, IMG submission 203523) | Freshwater fungal communities from buoy surface, Lake Erie, Ohio, United States - Buoy 12 MA117 | ecosystem: Environmental > Aquatic > Freshwater > Lake > Lake biofilm | place: USA... | reverse complement strand
CCCTGTCAGAAGCCTGGAAAGATTGTTCAAGGGAGAAAAATCAAGCAAACAGTATTTGAGTACAACAAACATTGCTTATCCTGATTGGATCTCTGGAGCCTTTGTCTTGATCAGGAAAAATGATTTACTTGAATTGGGTGGATGGGACGAAAGGTTTTGGATGTACTTTGAAGACATGGACCTCAGCAAACGCGCTGCAGAAAAGGGGTGGAAACGGGTTCTCTACAATGAATTGGTTTGTACCCATTCGCATGGCGGATCTTCCAGAATCAATCCGGAAACCAAAGCCATCACAAAATCTGCTGTTATCGTTTCAGCAATCAAATACCTTAAAAAACACAACCGGCCATTTTATTTTGGATTGGCCATGGACATGTTTGTGTTGAGTAAGCTGATTGACATCTTGATCTCTTATCCATTTTCAGCCACCAAAAGAGCCATGGCCAAACACCTGCTCGCTGCCCGCCTAGATTGAAATATTTGAATTGCTTATTAACCTTCAACCCCCCTCAACCTCTTCAACCTCTCTCAACCCACTCATTGAACTCTATTTCAAATTCAGTAGCAAATGCCATCAGTTCATCAAATGTTGGTACGCTGTTGTAAATCATAACAGCAGTCCTTGAATAATCTCCACGCCAGTCTGCCCAACTGTTTTGTGGTGGAAGAACTCGTAGGCCGTTGTTTAAAATACCATCATAATCCATTGTGTTGTACCTGAAAAAGGTTTGTCGATGTTCTAAAACCATTTTCAAAAGTTCACGATTGTTTTTAATACGCTCAAAAATACCAGCATCATAAAGTTTAAACAGATCATAATAGTGCCTGCTTTTTCTCTCACTTCCCTTATTGAATCCTTCCAAGGTTTCATGAATGAAAAGAAGTTTCTCTAAAAAGGTTCGCTCTGGAGCCAGGGATGAAACTTGAAAAGAACTTTTTCCTAGTATATCTGAAAACACTTCAAAAATGATGGATGTTATTTCTCTTTCTTCATTTGGAAATTCATCCGCTCTTGGAACCAGCTCAATTAAAACTACAGGCAATAATCCTCCCAACTCACTTTTAAGTGTCCCTGGGTATTCAAATTCGATATTAACCTCATTCCCTTTTTGAATCGGCTTTATCGTAAATTCATTTAAATTTAATTTCGATGCTATTTTTTTAAACAAACTTGGTAATAGTATATCCTTTGTAAAAGCCGCACTCTTATTTTTAAGCTCTTCCAAACGTATTTTTCGTTGTGTGTTGGATACAGCATCCTCTGCACCATGGGGTGGTTCTTGTCCAAATACCTTTCGATTAATTGCTATGTCTATGTCCTCTGAGAATCGCTCAATCAAACCCCATGCTTTTGATAATGAAGTTCCTCCCTTGAAAGTGATATTTCCCTTTAGCTCAGGAATTTCATTCAATACATTAAGTATCCAACAAACCCAAAAGTCCTTTTCTATAACAGCAGCAGGTAGCGGCACTTTCATTCTTTCCGCTGCTTGTCGGCAGTAAAGGTTTCGTTCTTGGGATGTTAATTGTACAAATGTGTTCATTAATTAGTTTTTGCTGATCAGTGACCGCATGATTTTAGCAATCCATGCAGGAGCAAACTGTATCTGCTTCTTGATGTGCTTGATATCCTTTTCCTCAATCTGACTTTTGATCTGCTCAATCATTTCAGCATTGACATTCTCCTTCCCAATTTGTCTAAGCGCATGAAGAATCAATCCCGCCTTATTTCCTGCGCCAATCATATTTTTGGGTGTGGTGGGTTTTAGATGAATTTGCTGGTTTCCGAAATGGATTGTCCTCCTTGGACCATTGGTATAAAGTTCAATCCGCATAGGGATCTGAGTAGAAAGACCCAGAAGATTTGCCGCGTATGCTCCTGTTGGTTGTACTTCAATTGCTTCGGATGCTTTAATGGCCTCAATAACCTTTTCGGTGGACGGCATAATTAATCCTAGCTTAGGATGGACCGATGGAAAATCATACAAGCCGTGAGCCAGCCTACGTATAGTTCCCTTTTGAACCAGTCTGGTTAATGCTGTTCTTATACTACCTGAATCGTCCGCAAATGAAGAAAAAAGCTTTGTTGTAAAAACAAAACCTTTTCCATGCGCTTTTATACGTGCAAAGAGTTGTTTTTCAGTTAGTTCCATTTATTTCTGTGAAATTTATCGTAACAAATATATACTATTATTTGTTACGATAAATACAAATGACCGGTTGCACGGCAGTTGTTTCGCCCCATAAACCCCTCAACCTCTACACCCCCTACACCTCTAAACCCTAAACCACCCCCATCTCCTTCCCGATTTTCACAAAAGCAGCAATCGCCTTATCAAGATGTTCCCTTTCATGGGCTGCACTCAGTTGAACACGGATGCGTGCCTTGCCTTTGGCAACAACAGGGAAAAAGAATCCGATCACATAAATCCCTTCTTCTAATAATTTGGCGGCCATCTCTTGAGCCATTGTGGCTTCGTACAGCATGATGGGAACAATGGGATGAACACCCGGTTTGATGTCGAATCCGGCTTTGGTCATTTCATTCCTGAAGTACATCGTATTTTCCTCAAGCTTGTCCCTCAGTGAGGTTGTTTCACTCAAGAGGTCTAGCACTGCGATGGATCCGCCAACAATGCTGGGGGCCAATGTATTGGAAAACAGATAAGGCCTGCTGCGCTGGCGCAACATTTCAATGATTTCTTTTCTGCCGCTGGTAAATCCGCCAGAAGCACCGCCCAGGGCCTTGCCCAGCGTACCGGTGATGATATCAATCTTGCCTACCACACCGCAATGCTCATGGGTTCCGCGACCGGTCTTGCCCAGGAATCCTGAAGAGTGGCACTCATCAATCATGATGGCGGCATCGTATTGTTCAGCCAAGGCGACAATCTTGTCAAGTTGGGCAATCGTGCCATCCATGCTGAAAGATCCATCGGTAACGATGATCCTGTTGCGCAGGTGGGCAGCTGCTTTCAATTGCTCTTCCAGGTCTGCCATGTCGTTGTGCTTGTAGCGGAATCGCTGCGCCTTGCACAAACGCACGCCATCGATGATGGAAGCATGGTTCAATTCATCAGAGATGATCGCATCCTGATCATTGAACAGGGGTTCAAATACACCACCATTCGCATCAAAGGCTGCCGCGTAAAGGATGGTGTCTTCTGTTCCAAGAAAGGCTGAAATCTTCTGTTCCAGTTCCTTGTGAATGTCCTGGGTACCGCAAATAAAGCGGACAGAACTCAGGCCGTAGCCCCTTTCGTCAATGTATCTTTTGGCGGCATCGATGATTTTTGGATGGGATGACAATCCGAGGTAATTGTTGGCGCAGAGATTGATGACTTCCTTTCCGCCAACGGTGATGACAGGTCCTTGCGGACTTTCAATGATCCTTTCTTTTTTGAACAGGCCTGCGTCCTTGATTTCCGAGAGTTCTGCCTGAAGGCGTGTGATGATGGATTCGTTCATACAATGCGTTTGGGACTACAAAATTCCATTAAAATTTGCAACTATGGTAAAAAATTGACCTAAAACGAGGCAGACGATGGATAATTTAGTTTTTCACAGGCGGCCTGTAACTTTTCGGTCTTACCTTCGTTGTATTGTTGATGAGAAAAAAACATCCATATTATTTTTTGCTGACAGTATTGATTTGCACCATGCTTGTGCTGGTGCTTGGTTATGGCTTGACCAATGTTTACCATTCTTTTGCTTTTTCCCGTTTTCAAGACCTTGACCAATTGGAACAGCAAGACCAGATCCGCTCTTCAAGACCCCTTTGGCATGCATTGCCAAGGTATCTCTTGCCCCAAAACAGTATTTTTTTTCCGGGCATGTAACTTTTTGAACAGCACTTCGTATTACTGAAGAACAATCACTCACCCAAAACGCAATGACTGAGAGAGAATACAATGACTGTGTTGATGCCCATGCAGATGCTGTGTACAGGTTCATTTTGAAGAACCTGCAGCATACCGAGGACGCGCGAGACATTGTACAAACAGCATTTGAGAAGATGTGGAAGAACAGGGATGCGGTGGTGAGTGAAACGGCCAAATCCTATCTGTTCACGGTAGCCTATCACCAGATGATCGACCATATAAGAAAAAGCAAGCGGGTGCAGTTGGTGGAAACATTTGATGAGGGCAGCAGGGTAAGCAGTGCAGTGTCGTCAGATCTGAAAAAGGAGTTGGAAAGGGCTTTGCAGCGACTGACTCCCTTGCAAAAATCCTTGATTCTCCTGAAAGATTATGAGGGATATTCTTATGATGAAATCGGAAAAATCACCGCATTGAACCCCAGCCAGGTAAAAGTGTATCTGCACAGGGCAAGGCTTCAGCTAAGAGACTTTGTTGGAAAACCTGAAAACATCATTTGACCAGGCAACCATACTCAAACATAAATCAACTTCGAAAGAACAAACCGATAAACAATAAAAAGCAAGATGATCAATCTACTGAATTATGAAACTTTTTTCCTGCTCTACGCAGATGGCGAATTGTCGCCAGCTGAGCAGGAAGCTGTTTTGAAATTCGTGGAGCAACATCCTTTGCTTGAGGAAGAATTCAATCGTGTCAAAGCATTGAAATTCAGTCCTGACAAGGAATTGGTCATGATGGACAAGTCTGCTTTGCGGATGGAGGTACCTGAAGAATTTGAATCCGATTATTCATTTGAACCAGACCTCAGCATTGTATACCCCAACAAGTCCGAGCTGTACAGAAAGGCAAATGTTCTTCCTGTTTATTGGCTTCGGATGGTTGGAGTAGCGGCAGCCCTATTCTTTACCATGGGCATTGCCTGGATGGTCATGGGAGAGAAGGAGAACGATCCTAATATTGCCATGGAAACGGGTGCAGCCAAGGGTTCATCATCAGTTCAAGAATCGGCTTTGCCCATCAGCAAAGTTAGATCTACTTTATCAGAAGATAAAATGGTGGCATCAAGAGTTACTCTCCATCATCAGGTTGACAGGGCTGTCGCTTCAAGCGTTGCTCCATCAACAGTTACTTCAATGAGAGCAACAGAAGGTGAAAACCAGGAGGGACAAACATCAATTGATCTTCAACAATCCATTGCTATCAAGACTCCGCAGGTTGTTGAGTCCGATCTTGCTGCTTTTTCATCGTCCCAACAAGTTTCGGTGCAGCAGAAGGGAAATTTTTCAGAAGCGGTTCTGCTGGCAGCGACTGAGCGCATGGCAACAACTGCAGCCTCAATGCCGTCCGAACCCAACACCACCATGCTCATCAATGCGGCAATGAAAGAGGAGAAAAAATCAGGACTCCGCTCCATCATCCGAACCATCAGCAGAAGACTGCTCGATGAGCACGAACTTCCGCAGGACCAAAAGTTTATTCAGGTCGCTAATTTTTATATTCCCGTCAATAAATAGAATCATCAATAAAATTAAAGGTATGAAGCATGTAACAGTGGCATTGTTATTGGGTATATTGTCAACGCAAGTGATGGCACAAACAGATACGACCAAATTGAAAAAAGGGACGACGATTATGAAGATTGGAAACATGACCATCATTAAACCCAATGAGGCTGAATCCAGCAAAACCGATACGTTGAAAATTGGAGAAGACACCCTAAAAATGGGCAGCATGATAATCGTAGGGAAGGGAATTTCAGAAGGGATTAGCAAATTGGGAAAAGCATTGGAAGGCGTTGATTTCAAAAAAATAACAGAAGATGCCGTACAAGGTGTTGACATCAAAAAAATTGCAGAGACAGCCAGTGATGTACTGAAGAAGAAGAAGCTTAAAAAAGTATCCACCAACTGGTTTGTGTATGACATTGGTTTTGCCGGGTACAATGACAATACCAATTATGCCACAGCAGCAGCACAGGCATTTGTAAGACCATCAGGATTTACGCCTGCATCAAAAGGAGATTTTGCGCTAAAAACCTCGAGGGTTTCCAATTTCAATCTCTGGTTTTTCATGCAGCGCGTGAGCATCATCAAGAGTGTATTGAACCTGAAGTATGGTTTGGGAATTGAGAGCAACAACTATTTTTTCAAGACCGGCATTACCTATGTGGATGACATCAATGTATATACAACGCGTGGCGGCATGAATGAATTGAGCAAGAACAAGCTGGTGGCCAACTACCTGACTGTTCCGGTGATGTTGAACATCAATACCAATCCGACGAAAGGCAAAAGAGGCTTTCAGTTTTCGGCAGGTGTCAGTGGGGGCTATCTTTCCAGCGCAAGGCAGAAGCAGAAAGGACCTGGAGGCACAGACAAGACCAAGTCCAACTTCAACCTTGAGCAATTCAAATTGTCCTATGTGGCCGAATTGGGCCTCGGACCTGTAAAATTATATGGCTCAGTAGCAACAAGCCCTATGCACCAGTATGGTGTGGAGCAAGTGCCTTATACATTGGGTTTGAGGTTCTCTAACTAGCCCTCTTGGGCGTTGAAAAGGTCGAGAGGGTTGAAGAGGTTTAAGAAAACACTTCAACCTCTTCAACCTCCCTCAACCTCCCTCAACCCCTTCAACTACTTTCTCCCCCGCTTAATCTCTTCCACCACCGCCGGATCAAGCAGTGTTGATGTATCGCCAATGTTGTCGAGCTCGTTCTCTGCAATTTTGCGGAGGATGCGTCGCATGATCTTGCCACTCCTGGTCTTGGGCAATCCTGAGACCAGTTGTATTTTATCCGGTTTGGCAATCGGACCAATGATCCTGCTAACGGTTGCAGTGATGTCGCGGCGGGTCATTTCTTCATCGCCATGTGTTCCGCTGTAGATCACAAACGCGTAGATGCCCTGTCCTTTCACATCATGCGGATAGCCTACCACAGCACTTTCCACGACTCCGGCATGCATGTTGATGGCATTCTCCACTTCGGCTGTTCCGATGCGGTGTCCGCTGACATTGAGTACGTCATCAACGCGGCCTGTAATCCTGTAGAAACCATTTTCATCCCTGTAGGCTCCATCCCCCGTGAAGTAAAGGTTCTCGTATGTGGCAAAATAATTGGTCCGGCAGCGTTCATGGTCGCCGTAGGTTGTCCTGAGGGTTGCAGGCCAGGGCGATTTGATGCAAAGGTTGCCGGTTACGTTGTTGTCTGTTATTTCCATACCCTTCTCATCCACCAACAAAGGCTGCACACCCGGCATGGGCAGCGTGGCATAGCTTGGTTTGGAGGGGGTGATACCCGCCAGGTTGCTGATCAGTACACCGCCAGTCTCGGTCTGCCACCAGGTATCCACAATCGGACATTTCCCTTTTCCTACATGCTCATCGTACCATTGCCATGCCTCTTCGTTGATGGGTTCACCAACCGTACCCAGGACCCGGAGCGAGCTGAGGTCCTTGTTCTGCAAGGGGCCTAGTCCAAAGGCCATCAGGCTCCTGATGGCAGTAGGCGCTGTGTAGAGGATGTTCACCTTGAACTTGTCGATGATGTCCCAGAAGCGGCCTGCATCCGGGAAGGTTGGAATCCCTTCAAACATCAAGGAAGTGGCCCCTGCACTGAGCGGCCCGTACACGATGTAAGAATGGCCGGTAATCCAGCCGATGTCAGCCGTGCAGAAATGGACCTCCTGCGGCTTGTATTGAAACACATTGACAAAAGTATAGTTGGTATAGACCATGTATCCGCCACAAGTATGCACAACACCCTTGGGCTTTCCGGTTGATCCTGAAGTGTAAAGAATAAAGAGTGGGTCTTCAGCATCCATCGATTCTGCAGGACAGTCTGGATTGCCTGCTGTTTCCACCTTGCGTACTTCATCTTCCCACCAAACATCACGGCCCTTGATCATGCTGACAGCAGTACGCGTATGGGTATAGACAATAACGCGTTTGACGAATTGGCAACTGATCAATGCATCATCAATCACGTTTTTCAGCGGGATATCTTTGGCCCCACGGAAGGCACCATCGCAGGTGATGACAAATTCGGCATTGGCATCCTGCAAGCGGTCTGCAATGCTTTGTGCACTGAAACCACCGAAGATGACCGAGTGGATGGCGCCTATCCTTGCACAGCCCAAAACGGCAATGGCCAGTTCAGGGATCATGCCCATGTAAATGCAAACACGGTCACCTTTTTTGACACCATTGTTCTTGAGTACGTTCGCAAACTGGCTCACCTTGGTATGCAGCTGTGCATAGGTAAGCATGCGGTGATGGTCATTCGGATCGTTGGGTTCCCATATGATGGCAGGCTGGTTGGCCTTGTCTGCAAGGTGTCTGTCTATGCAGTTTTCTGTAATATTGAGTTGCGCGCCTTTGAACCATTGAACAGAGGGCTCCTTGAAGTTCCAGTCCAGGACCCTTTCCCAGGGCTTCTTCCATTGAAAATGGCTGGCCACTTCACCCCAAAAACCTTCGGGGTCTTCCACACTTTTCTTCCACGCTTCCTGGTAACCTTCGAATGAAGAGATTTGATAAGGGTAATGCATATCGTTGTTTCAATTTTGAGAGCGGTAAGTTAAAAAAAAAGAGATTCTTCCCGATATATTTTTATCTTGAAAGCAAATTAACCCCTTAAAACAATTGCCTGACATGCAATCTACTGCAGAAAAAAAACAGATCAGAAAAGTGATATTTGCCTCGTCGGTAGGAACGCTGATCGAATGGTATGATTTTTACATTTTTGGGAGCCTTGCTCCGATCATTGCCGCTCAATTTTTCCCCAAGACCAACCCCACTGCAGCATTGTTGTCTACCCTTGCCACTTTTGCGGCAGGCTTTATTGTGAGGCCCTTCGGTGCACTGGTGTTCGGAAGGTTGGGCGATATGGTGGGCAGAAAATATACTTTCCTGCTTACCCTGGTTTTGATGGGGGGCTCAACCTTTGCCATCGGATTGGTGCCGGGCTATGATTCGATTGGATTTGCGGCCCCATTGATTGTTTTGCTCTTGCGTTTGGTGCAGGGATTGGCATTGGGCGGGGAATATGGCGGTGCGGCTACCTACGTTGCAGAACACGCTCCGGCGGAACGAAGAGGATTTTATACCAGTTGGATACAAACCACGGCCACACTGGGTTTGCTGTTGTCACTGGGCATCATCCTGATCACGCGACAAAGTCTGGCATCCAATGATGCAGATTCCATCCGGGTCTTTGAAGACTGGGGATGGCGGATTCCATTCTGGTTCTCTGTTGTGCTCGTGGGCATGAGCATCTACATCAGGCTCAAAATGCACGAGTCGCCCCTGTTCAGCAAGCTGAAGGCAGAGGGCAAAACCTCCAAGAATCCCATCAAGGAAAGCCTCATGCACAAGGGCAACCTCAAAATGGTTTTGCTCTCGCTGTTTGGGGCAACAATGGGACAGGGCGTGGTTTGGTACACAGGACAGTTTTATGCACAGACCTTTTTGGAAACTGCCTGCAAGGTGGACTTTGAGCAGACCAGGACCATCCTGATCTGGGCCATCATCTTTGCTACACCGCTGTTCATTTTCTTTGGTAACCTCAGCGACAAGGTGGGCAGAAAATGGATCATCATGGCGGGCCTGTTCCTGGCAGTGATTTCATACCGTCCGATTTATACAAAAATGCTTGCTGTTGCCTCCACCAAAGATGTGGTGATGGACGACAGCAAAACCAAGATTGAAAGGGTGATCCATCCTGACAATGCAAAAGGACATAGCATTCAAACCACCACTATCATTCATCTTTACCAGAATGGGATCACTGAAAAACTGGTCCACAATGATACGCTCTATGCCAATGGTTTGGAAAAGCCCCAGGCAATGGACAAGGTTTCCAAAGAATTGCCTGACGAAGGTTATTGGACCATGGTGGTCTTGATTTTTATTCAGATTGTTTTTGTGACCATGGTGTACGGACCCATCGCAGCATTTTTGGTGGAAATCTTCCCCACAAAAATCAGGTATACCTCCATGAGCCTTCCTTATCATTTGGGGAATGGCGTATTTGGGGGCATGACACCGTTTATCGCAGTATTGCTGGGAACCCTTTATGCAGGAGACGTATTGGTTGGGTTGTGGTATCCCATTGCCATTGCCGTGGTATGCCTTGTGATTGGCACCATCTACCTATCCAACAAAATAGATCCTGAAGTAAACGATTGATAAAAGCAGTTGATAAAAAAATAAACATGAACAGCATAAAAAAATATTTAGGTCTTGTTTGGATTGCATTGGCCATCTATTCCTACAGCATTTTGTTAAAAACGGCCATTGAGCGCATCAAGCTTGTTCCAACAACCGATACAATCATCCAATGGAGTATATTTGCCATCATTTTTTTACCCATTGCACTTGGATTCGTGATGTTTGGCTGGATGGCACTGAAGGGCGCCTATGACAGCCTGCCGGAGTCCAGCAATGCGGTGGAAGACTAAGCCAATAACATGTCCATCAAGGTTGATCATATCCTCAAACAGTACGGCGATCAGAAAGCAGTAGACCACATCAGTTTTGAAGTGGCCCCTGGCGAGATTGTTGGATTTTTAGGCCCCAATGGTGCCGGAAAATCCACGACCATGAAAATGATCACCGGCTATCTTCGTCCTGATGAGGGAAGCATAGAAGTCTGCGGCATCCCAGTAGAAGGCGAAGCCATCGCCACCAAAAAAAAGATAGGCTACCTGCCGGAACTGAACCCGCTTTACCATGAAATGTATGTACGGGAATACCTTGGCATGATGGCAGGGCTTCACAAAATAACCGCACCTGCTGACAGGATTGAAGCCGTGATCAGCCTTACGGGCTTGACGCCAGAAGCACACAAGGAAATCGGACAATTGTCAAAGGGATACAAGCAAAGGGTTGGGCTTGCCGCTGCCTTGTTGCATGATCCGGAAGTGCTGATCCTTGATGAGCCAACCACGGGCCTTGACCCCAACCAGATTGTGGAAATCAGGGAAGTGATCAGGAGTCTGGGAAAGAACAAAACCATTCTTTTTTCTACCCATATTTTGCAGGAAGTGGAAGCCCTTTGTGAGCGCGTCATTGTGGTCAACAAGGGCAAGATAGTGGCAGACGACAGCATCGGCAACCTCAAAAAACAGCAAACCTCCTCTAGCATTCGGGTTGGATTCAGGGAAGAAGTTTCCAAAGAGGCATTGCATTCCATTGCAGGGGTCATGGGTGTGTTGAACCTTGGTGCAATGGAATGGGAGCTTGAAACCAGCGATCCTGATGCCCTTGGCAAAGAACTTATGGGTTTCGCTTTGCAACATAATTTGAATATCGTTTCTTTGCACACGCAAGCCCGGCGCCTGGAGGATATTTTCAGGGACCTCACCGGCACAGGCCTTTGATTTTTTGCCCATTCAAACAGAACAACCCTTAAAATAAATCATCATGAGTTTAATTGCCAGCATTCACGCAAGACAAATCCTCGACAGCCGCGGTAATCCTACAGTAGAAGTTGATGTCATCACCGAAAGCGGTTTCATTGGCCGTGCAGCAGTTCCATCAGGAGCTTCTACCGGTAAACACGAAGCCGTTGAGCTCCGTGATGGCGACAAAGCCGTTTATGTAGGAAAAGGTGTGTTGAAAGCAATTGACAACGTAAACAATATCATTGCTCCCAAGTTGCTGGGCATTCCTGCCACAGAACAGGCCCTGATTGACAGGATGCTGATTGAGTTGGATGGTACTGCCAACAAGGCCAAACTGGGCGCCAATGCAACCCTGGCCGTTTCAATGGCGGTTGCCAAGGCGGGCGCGCAAGCCAGCAACCTCAACCTTTACAGGTACCTTGGCGGTGTAAATGCCATCACCCTTCCTGTTCCGTTGATGAACATCCTCAATGGTGGTGCTCATGCAGACAACAAGATTGATTTCCAGGAATTCATGATCGTTCCAACCGGTGCAGCAACCTTCAGCGAAGGACTTCGCTGGGGCGTTGAAGTATTTCACCAGTTGAAAAACGTATTGAAGAAGAAAGGATACAGCACCAACGTGGGTGATGAGGGTGGATTTGCACCCGATATCCAAAGCAACGAAGAGGCGATTGAAACTGTATTGCAAGCAATCGAAGCCGCAGGTTACAAGCCAGGTGAGCAGATCTTCATTGCCATGGATGCCGCTACCAGTGAAATGTACAACGAGGCCGACAATACCTATAAGTTTTACAAGAGTTCAGGAAAAGTAATCAGCAGCGATGAAATGGTTGCTTACTGGACGGAGTGGGTAGACAAATATCCCATCATCTCCATCGAAGATGGCATGGCAGAAGACGATTGGAATGGCTGGAAGAAATTGACCGAATCAGTGGGCGACAGGTGCCAGCTCGTGGGTGATGATCTTTTTGTTACCAACGTACTGCGCTTGCAGCAAGGAATTGACAGGGGAATTGCCAACAGCATCCTTGTAAAAGTAAACCAGATTGGAACAGTAACTGAAACCATCAATGCTGTTCGTTTGGCGCAAACAAACGGCTACACGTCTATCATGAGCCACCGCTCAGGAGAGACAGAAGATACGACCATTGCTGATTTGGCTGTGGCCCTGAACTGCGGACAAATCAAAACCGGTTCAGCATCCCGCACAGACCGCATGGCAAAATACAACCAGCTCCTCCGCATTGAAGAAGAGTTGGGCGTGAACGCAGTTTACCCGAAAATGTAGTTTGGGCTTTAGGGGTTTAATGGTTTAGGGGGTTTAGGGGTTTTCAATCGCTAAACCCCTAAACATTTCAGACCACCCCCAACCTCTGCTTGGCAAGTTCAACCTCTCAACCCACAACCCATAACCCACAACCCAGATCATGAAAATCCTCCTCGCGCCAGACAAATTCAAAGGCAGCATCAATTCCATTTCACTCTGCAAGCTGATGCAGGAAGAGATTCTTGCTTTATACCCCGATGCCGAAGTGGAGTCCTTTCCCATGGCCGATGGTGGCGATGGATACGCTGCCATCGTTAAGCATTATTTCAAGACCAGTGATGCACAGGTGCTGACGGTTGACCCTTTGGGAAGGCAAATCAAAGCCACTTACCAAATCTCAAAGGAAACATCAACTGCCTACATTGAAATGGCGGCTGCAAGTGGTTTAGCCCTGCTTGCTCCCCACGAGCTGGATCCCATGAAGGCCTCCACCTATGGAACGGGGTTGATGATCCTGGACGCTATCAAAAGAGGCGCCAAAGAAATCTTTCTGGGGATTGGCGGAAGTGCTACCAACGACGGTGGGATAGGCATGGCAGATGCACTGGGCTACATGTTCCTGGACAGGAATGGCGACCCTTTGGAAGCCTGTGGCGAAAATTTAGCATCGATCAATGAGATCATCATGCCGGAAACAGATTTGCTGGAAGACATTCATTTCACCGTTGCCTATGACGTCAGCAATCCATTTTTTGGGCTCGACGGCGCTGCACATGTATATGCTCCCCAAAAAGGTGCAACAGCAGCGCAGGTAGACGAACTCGACGAAGGATTGAAACACCTTGATACCGTTTTCATGAAATATTTTGGGAGGTCCGTTGAGGTGGCTCCCGGTGCAGGTGCAGCAGGAGGAATGGGCGGCGGATGCGATGTTTTCCTTGGCGCAAGGCTGGTGCCAGGGGTTGATCACCTGATTGCCACGCTTGGCCTTGACGATAAAATTGCAGCAGCAGACATCCTCATCACCGGTGAAGGAAG
>Ga0315902_10008826_pt1 | contig 13601 bp, 13 predicted proteins | sample LakEriMetagenome_9_FD_203523 | JGI IMG/M metagenome (GOLD analysis project Ga0315902, IMG submission 203523) | Freshwater fungal communities from buoy surface, Lake Erie, Ohio, United States - Buoy 12 MA117 | ecosystem: Environmental > Aquatic > Freshwater > Lake > Lake biofilm | place: USA... | reverse complement strand
TGTAATCATTATAAAGATATTTTTCTGGAATTAAATGTAAAGCAGTAATCAACCAATAAACAATGAATCCAATATCAACCAATAAAAAGAAATAACGCAGTACTTTCATTTTAATTCAGATTCAAAAACATTTAATATGTTTTTTGGAATGGATACGCCAGCAAATAATTTTTTGTTTCGATTCTTGAAGTAGATATGCTCTTAAAATCCTATTTCGCCGCCATTACTTTTGTTGCAATTCTCAGTCTCAATTTTCCGGAAGGCGTTATTCCCGATAAAAAACCTAAAAGCTTATTTTTGAATCCTGGGATGACGTGGAGTTTTCCCTTCATCATTCCTTGGTAACCAACCAAAGCTACTTTTTTTGCGGACATTACTCCTTTTGCATATAATTTGGCATTGTTCATATCGGCGCGCTCCATAAAATTAGACTCGGTTGCACCGGGAGATAGAACGGTCATCGTAACACCTGTATTTTCAAATTCTTTGTGAATAGCCTCAGTCAAATTAATTACATAAGCTTTCGTTGCCCCGTAAACAGCAAAGTTTGGATCTGGCTGCAAGCCCGCCATAGAAGCAACATTCAAGATTCTGCCTTTTCCACGTTTTACCATTTCTTTTCCAAAATGATAACTTAATTCCGTCAAACTCAAAATATTTAAATTAATCATTTCACAATACTTCTCCATTTTCCGATCAATGAATTGTCCGTATTCTCCAAAACCGGCATTGTTTACCAAATCTGTAACAAGCCAATTGTTGGTTTTTACTTTATCGAGAATTACGTTGATTCCTTCCGATTTCGACAAGTCGGTGGCAACGACATGAACGTCGGTTTTATAATCTTGTTCGATGGAATTCTTTATACTCACGAGTTTTTGTTCATCTCGAGCGACAATTAGAATATCTTTTTTGTCTTTAGCGAAAAGTACTGATAACTCGTAACCGATTCCTGATGACGCTCCCGTTATTATGGCGATTTCTTTCATTTTACCTTGATTTAATGACAATGTAAAAGTCGGAAGGATGGTCAACCAATACCTGACACAAATGTGTCAAAATGAGTTTTGTATCAGTTTTTTTCGGATGCGGGTTAGAGATTGTCTTTCTATTCCGAGAAAGGATGCCAAATGAGACAGGGAAACGCGATTAAAAAGATCAGGATTTTCTTGCACAAATTCGAGATATCGGGTTTCGGCGTTTTCAAAAAGAAAACTTTCGATTCGTTTTTGTTGCATTTTCAAAACTTCTTCGGCAACGAGTCTTCCATAGCGCTCAAAAATGGGGAATTGTTCATATCCTTCCTGAATGTGTTTGTATGAAACCATGACAATTGTGGTTGGTTCGATGCATTGAAAATAGTACTTACTGGGTTTTTGTGTGATGAAAGCGGGATAATGCGTAGCATAGTGATTTTCACGGAAAAAGTTTACCGAAATTTCATTGCCGTTCTGGTCAATGTAAAATGCCCGTATGAGCCCGGAATAAATGAATCCAATCTCCTTTTGAATGGTGTTTGCGTGAATGAAGAAATGCTTTGCATTTACTTCTCTAACTGTCAAGCCACTTTCCAAATAGGCTAATTCGGCCTTTGTTACTTTGGGGCAAAGTGATTTGACGGAATTTAGAAATGTTTCAATTGAATCATCCATATCAAAAACGAATTTTATGTCAAATCCGAAATTTAATCCTAAAAATTGAAAGGGTTATAACCATATTGATAGTTCTAATATTTGATTCAATTCAATTTTTTCTTTCCTTCTGATGTCAACTTTTATTGGTAGTAAATAAGTACTGTGTTTTGTATCGAACCAAATGGCCGTATTCCACTCGGAATTTCCAATTTTTGTAATTGCTTTTAGGCGTCCCCAACCTTCTTCTTGCCACTTTAAATTTTCTCTTATTTCATTACTCAATTCAACGGGAAGAGATACAAAATACCACCCATTCGGAGCTGAATGTTGCCAGATCTTTGCTGAAAATTCGTATTTGATTTTGGTTATCACTGAAAAGTTATTGTAGCCTGCACTTCTGAGAGGAGTTTATGAAGAGTTGAGAATTCCACGCATTCCGATGCGGCAAATGATCAATCAATTTTTTCAAAACATGGTTGTCCTTCATTGCTTCATCAATTTAATTGCTTTGTTATTTACTTTAAGAAAATAAACGCCATTTGATAAATGGGAAAAATCATGAGGATCTATATTTTTACCAGACCAAATAATTTCTCCACAATAATTCATAAAAGTGTAATGTTCTTCTCCTGATTTATTTACGTGGGTGATTTGATTAGTAAAAGGATTGGGATAAATATGAACCATAAAATTGTCCGAAAAATCGTCAACCGAAACATGATTACAATTTAACGGAGAGCCTATTTCTTCATTAAATACACCACTCGAAGAACTCCAATTATACCAAGTTCCACCTGCGCATGTTTGCCAATCAGTTAAATCAAATGTTTTGGTTCCAGCAGCATCACCCTTTATCTGATAGGCTTTTAGAGCTAATCCTCCTACATCCCAGGTCAACGGATTTCCTGGGGTACAATTTTCCGGGTAAGGATTCTCCAATTCACAATTGGATTGAATAAAATAAGCATTATCATCATAAGTAGGATATCCACCGAAAACTCGGGCAATACCAGTTGTGTCGATGCAAACAGCCGTATATTCATCACAAACTATCGCTTTTGCAAATTGGCCATAATCATTCTTTATCCTCGCCAAAAAAGTCAGTAGTCTGCCCTTTCGATCTGGATTATCAAAATGTGTGTCGGTGATGACATTGCTTAACATTGTATTTTCAATAAAATGAGTGGAATCTACTGTCATTTGATTATTAAATGGATTCCCCAATGCAGCTGAAGAAGTGACTGTTCCGTTTTGGGCGGAAAAATAATATTTTCCTTGAATGGCCATTCCTGCACTCGTTCCACCAATGACAATTTTTCTTTGGTTTATTGCTTCATTTATTGCCTCTTCAACAGGAGTATTTCTCCAATATGAAACATAAGTCCATTGATCTCCTCCTGCGAACCAAATTGCCTCTGCTTGTTGTATTTTTTGAAGAATGTAAGGATCACTACTTGCAGATGCATTGTTACAAACGATCGTTTCAACCGAATTAACGGGTATTCCCAAACCAGAATAGAAATAGGAATTGTATCCATTGGAGCCAGATGTTCTTAAAATTAAAATATCCCCTCCATTTGCTCGTTGAAGAAACCACTTCATAGCATTATCATCTTCTGATGCGCCTCCCATAAGACATACTCCACCTGAAGGCGAAGTAACGACATCTGTGCTGTTTCCTGTAAAGTAAGATGTGTAATTTTGTCCTAAACCTGTAAATGGTAGTAGGTATAGCAGTAAAAGTAATTTTCTATTCATTATTTTCTTTTCTTGTTTCATTTTTGTCACTTGAATTCCAATTTACACTAAAAGCCAAAATGAGTTTTATTGAAAAAAGCTGCATGAATAGTTTTAACAATGGATCGGAATAATTCAAAAATATTGATAAAATAAAGCTCAAGAGCAAAAATGTTATTGCTGTGATTCTTTGAGTGTTATGCTTTTTTGTATTCAAGACAATGATTGAGCTTATCAGCGTAAATATCGATATTCCCAAAATGGCTTGTAATTCATTTGGAAAGATCCAAATTAGAATCGATGGCTGTAAGAGATGAAAAAGAACAAAAACGTATCGTTTTCTTGAAGACTCAGCATAATAATTAGTTGTTCCTGTTGTAAAGTTCGCTACAACGCCACCTGAAATGTCAAGTGCGAGTATTGTCAGAATAATTAATTTAAAATTTGAAATGTCATCGTTCCATTTAAGTGCAAGCGTTAGTCCGGCAAATGAAATGGAGCTAATTACAACTGCCAACAAGTCAAAAGTTGTGGTTTCGCGTCCGAATAGTTCATGAAATAACCTATGAACCTTAAACTTAAAATAGAATTTACTCTTTTTCACATTCCTTTTTTATCGATTCATTCATAAGCTGAAATCCTTTTTGAGTTTTATCAAGCATTTTGCCTACGAAAGGAACCAAAAGTCCACTGAATTTTTCACCGTGAATGAATTTTGTTATGTCTTTATCCAAGGATTCCAACATGAAATAATGTTCTCCGTCAAAAATACCGTTGATACCAAGTTTACCTTTCCATCTAAATTCTTTATTCGCTTCAAGAGTCAAAATGTTTGGTTTAAAAGTCATTCCATTTCCTCCGGGAGGGTTTATAGATACTGTCAACCTACTGCCTAATTTTTGTTCACCGCTTATTGATGTGATAAATGGATTCCATGTAGGGTAGCTATCAAAATTCATTAGAACATCCCAAACTTTAGCAATGTCTGCATGAATTAATATTTCAGTTTGAATATTTTTCATTTGTTATTCAATTTACTATTGCTTAAACACTGTTAGCTACTGGTTCTTAAATTTCATTTTCCAATAGGTCCTTTGCTAAACTTGCCACTTTCAGTTTCCTGTTTTTAATTACATAGTTTATATCAGATGAATTGTCAATCATTAGTTGTCTGTTGTAATAATTGATGTGTTCAAGCACTCCAAAAATATTTACCGCAATTGCCCAATAAATCAAATTCTCAGTTTTTAAAGTCCAATTATTAAGGAAAATCTGAAGAATAAATACGAAAGGGATCAAACCTATAAAAATCAGATTGAGCTTTTTTGATTTTCTAAAAAATGAAAGACTCGTATTTTGGTCAAATGTTATTCCTTTTAGACGTTGCAGTTTTAATTTAAAATAATGTTGTCCCTGAAACAAGATGAAAACACACAGAATCAGTCCGTATAAGAGAAATACAATATCAAGTGGGGAGTTTGTAAAAAGGATGTAAGCCGTAATTGCAGGGAAAGTAATAAATGCATGAGATCTTTCCATTACATAAGTTCTATTCAGTCGATGGATTAAAACCTTTTTATTCATATTCAAGTTTGAGTTATTAAAATACACTTGCTGCTAACTTAACGCCAACCACCAAAAAAGGGCTTACATAGCCAGAACTGTGTTGGATTAAATCTAATTTCGTTCGTTTTTTGTTTAATGACTTTCACGGTCATTTTTCCACCTCTTTTCGATCAAGCTATCCAGCGAATATTTACCGGGGCCGGTTAGAAACAAACTCAGGTAGATCAAAAGGTAAAGCAACCCGTGTTCTTTGTCTTCTAAGGGGTCACCTCCATGCACATTAAAAACGATAACGACCAGACAAATAATGAGGGGAACAAGTGCAATACGGGTAAACAGACCTAGTACAACGAATACTGAACAAAATAATTCCGCGAAAACCGTGAGGGCATACGAAACGGTTGTCCCGACATGAAATGGATCGGGCCAATCTCCGCTATTCTCTTTAAAATCTATAAATTTTGGCCAGCCATGCAGTAGCATTAAAGCGCAACACAACCTTAAAATGAGCAGACCTGCGTCTATTGACAAGGCTTTAGAAGACAAAAAGCTTTTCATTAAATTTTGAAATCTTGTAGAAATCATAGTTTTAATTATTATGATATGCTTACTCTTATCGGTTTTCAGCTACCCCGTTTTTTTCGATTATGTCTGTTGTTTGTCGTTAAATGCCCTGTAACGGTGTACGCGTAGGCTATTTAGCCTTGAGTTGCTCCTGCGGCAGGGCCACATTTCTAACACTTTTATTTTCTGCCATTCTTATCATTATTTCATAAGTTTTATTGTTCTGTTGTCAACTTTAAGAAAGTACAGTCCGCCAGTTAATTCCGAAAAATCTTGCTTCTCAATGCTTTTACCCGACCACACTACTTGACCAAAATAATTGAAGAGCGTAAAGTGTTCTTTTCCTGTCGTGTTTGTCAAATTAATTTTGTTTGTAAATGGGTTTGGATAAACTGTTTTTTGAAAGTCGTTTTCATTTAAGTCTTGAATACCAGTTGTCAAGCAACCTAATGAATAATTCTGGAAAAAAGACCAAAGTAAATCAGTCGCACTGATTTGAGTTGAAACAGGATTGTTGTTTGGATTTCCGCCTGGCCAACTATGACTGCCGTCAGTGGTGGCATAATGATGAATTTCTACATTACATGAACAGTTATGTATTTTAATGAAGTCGTAATTCGTTCCATTTCCGTCTATAATTGTGTCTCTTGATTGGCAATTGTTTTTCTGAGACCATAAAGTCATTGTGCTGTCTTGCGATGGAAAATATATTGTTGTCAAAGGCGGAGCGCCACCCATACCGCCAGTATAAGGAACAATTGGATCAACTTTAGAATGAAAACTAATGATTGGAATTTTATTTGTGGGATTGCAAGGAAAAAACATTTGTGAACATGCATTAGGCGCTATTGCTGCAAAACGATGGCTCAATTCGCAAGCTAATCTGTAACAAAGCATGCCGCCATTTGACGAACCTGTTGCATAAACTCGTGTCGTGTCAATTGAATAATTTATGAATAATGTATCTAACAAGTTATCAATGAATCCAACATCGTCAACATTTTGATTCATTGCAGGTGGGCAACAATTACCGGCATTCCATGACCGATTTTGATTAAAAACCAGCCCTTCAGGATAAACTACAATGAACCCTTCTGTATCAGCTTTCTCCGATAACATACTTTGATAGGCAAAAACATTCCAACCCATGCTACTTGTCGCTGCCTGTTGGCCTCCATGAAAGCCTATTATTAATGGATAACTGGCGTTTGAATTATAGTCTGTTGGTAAGTGTATATTAAAATTTCTCCATACGTTGCCAACATATATGCTGTCGTAGATATCTGTTTGTCCGAAAGAAGATGTTAGCATAATAAAGTTCGAACAGATTAGAAATAATATTTTTTTCATTTTATAAACATTTAATGAAAGACCGTCAAAATTATCAAAGGTTTATTTTGTCGTCATACCGGGTAAATAACTTTATGTTCACCAAAACAAAACGTATTAACATTGATAAGGTGGCGTTTTCTATTTTGTTTTCAAGATAACTATTTCCCCGTCCAGCGAAGCGCATGTTTAACCGTTTTCAAGCCATACTTTGCCTTTATGTCAAGTGTAATGAATTCTTTTCCTCTTTTGACGCGAAGTTTAGCCAGCTCACCTTCTTTTAGTTTGACTCCATTTGGCTCGAATGCTTCGCGGTAATCTGAAATATTAATAATGTCACCAACTTTAAGGCCTGCCCATTCATTTGGCCCGACTTTCGTAATTACCTGTTCAATGCCGATGCCATTTGCTTTATGTTTAACATCGTTATCCGTGAAGATACTTAACATGTCCTGTTGCTGCAATGAATCATGGTAGGTAATGCCAACGTAATTCAATTGATCATTGGGTTTCCATTGATTTTTTCCTTCTACATATTGGGTAAAAAAGTTTTGTAGGTCTGAATGCACTTCATTGACCAATTCAGCTATAAAGGTTGCCTCGTCGAAGGATTTGTTGGCTCCATATCGGGCATTCAGCGTGAGCATAATATCTATTAAGGATTTTTTACCGGAAGTCAGGCGTTGAATTTCCGCATCCAAGAGCATGGCTAAAACGGCTCCTCTTTGGTAAACCTGATTGTATTGCTTGTGGTATTTTTCTTCGAGAACATTCGAACTCATTTCGGTAAACGACATTTCTGTTATCGGAAAATCCAATCCCTGAACCAATTTGGCTTGCATTTCCTTCAGGTATTCCTCAGGACTAATTACTTCGCCTTTGTATTTGATCAAGTTGGCGAAATATTCCGTTACTCCTTCATAGAGCCAAAGATGTTTACACATCACGGGGTTGGTGTAGTTGAAGTTTCCGATGTGCTGAGAATGCAGACCCAGTGGGGTTAAAATATGCATAAACTCATGAATGGCTGCTCCGGAAAGTTGATTGTCCAACGAAAGTTCTTTAATAATGGATGAGGGAACAGACGGACCAAAATCGGCGAGATAGTAAGTTGACGAATTGCCATGTTCCAACGCACCCAACCCTAATGACCGGAAACGCAATGCCAGTTTGATTTTTTTAATGATACCCATTTTACCGGTAAATGCTTCTCCAACCTCACTTAGGTCATCCACATAAACAATAAACGTATAATTGTCAACTGGAAGATCCGGTAAAAATGCATCGATGGCTTGCATATCTCGTTTAAGAACCTCATAAAAGTGTTTTGCCCGAGGAACGCCGTTTACATCAAATACAGATAAAGTAACTTTTGTCTTCCCAACGTAAAATTGTGCAGTGTCGGGAACAGAAAACATAATCGGACAATCGATGAGTTGATGATAGGAGTTCGCTTGGAAGTTTTGCTGTGTTGGCGTAATTTGGGTTTGTGGAAGTGAGGTTGCGCCATAAAGGGATGAAGGTTTGCTAATTCTAATATCAATTGCTTGGGATTCTTCTCCTTCAAAAAAGCCAAAAATCCCTCCATTGTTGAAAATGAAGTTTTTTCCTGCAACAAAGTTGGTAGCTACAGGAGAGAAAATCGGATTTTTCTTTACTTTTTTGTCGAGAATGTCTTCTACCGAATACTCTAAGTATTTGAGGTTTTTGGCATTGGAAATGACAAAAGAATTGTTCCCTTGCTTTTTTACTTTCAGTTTTTTTCCATCACTCGTTTTGGCATTCATGGAAAGTACAAAACGACCAAAATCTTCTGTGGCATACGTTCCGGGAACAGTTGCAGGAAAAGAATAGGTTAGCTGATCTTTGTCGGGTGCCTTGTCCAGTGTAACTTTAACGGTGAGGATATCCTTGTCAACAGCGTTTAGATCCATCTCATAAAGATCTTGGGCGGTTACCGAGTATGTTCCGAAGAACAGCAAAAAAGTAAAAAAGTGATTTTTCATTTTATTTGATTTTTGATATGCTAAGACGATTTCGATTTTAATTAGTTACAAGAGGATTTTTTATCGTTTCGATGTTTATTGATTCCATTGAATCTAAATTAGTTATCCTTTATCCAAAATGAATTGTCAAAAATTGCTTTTTCTTTATTTGGTGAAATTTCTAGAACGAATTACCAACTTTCATATAAGCCATCGCCATCAATGTAGGCTTGAGATTTTTCGTCCAGTTTTTTAGTGGGATTTTCTAAATATGGATAAACTACCCGATTATTCACTTTCACAATTCCTTGAACTGGCACCTCAATAAGCAGTTTCACCTTTTGATCCCTTAACTTATCTTTTAATGGAAACGCATAAAAAGCATCGACAATCATGCGATTGTTGTTCTGTTTCGAACCTAATTTTATATTTCTGGCTTTTTTTAGTGCCGATTGATGGTCTGTTCCTCGGGCTGAATTCAACTGATAAACGTGAAATAGGGTATCGCTTGATTTTTCATAGGAAACTTCCATACCATTTGCGTAAATTTTGCTGTTCTCTACTTTCAATATTCCTGTTTCTCCATTGCTCAATGTCTTGAAACCATTTTTTTCATTCGATGAAGTAGTTTTAAATTCCAAAATCAATTCCTTATCCTGAGATTTAGCAATTTCTTTTTCAACTTCTCCTTCTACGGCAAAGGCTCTTCCTATTCTTATTCCGGTAATGCTCAATAGAATTACTCCAGCTACAAATAGAAGAATCAACGACAGGACTGAGTATTTGAAAAAAACCGATCTAAATGAAGCTAAGAACCGTATTCCGAGCAGCCATAATAGTCCGATTGTTGCCGCGGCTGTTAAAATAATTCCGCTGAATAACATGGTGGCATCACTCGAAGCTTCCACAATTAGTTCTCCTAAATTGTCAAATGAGATGAATTCACCGTTGTATTGGGCAGGAATGAAATCTGGATCAATGAAAAGAAAGATCATAAAATTAACAAACAAAGCTGTTCCAATAATGAGAATGATAATTCCGATAACTTTTCGAACAAACCGAATAACACCTCTCGCACTTTTTTCAAAAGTCTGATTCCCTTTTAATTTGCTGGCCCATTTTTTAGAATTTCTTTCAATATTTTCGGCAGCTTTTTCCATTTCTGCCTTCATGGTTTCAAAATTTACAGGCTCACCTTTCATCTGAAGTTTCTCAATGCTCGTCTTTGCCTTTGGTGTAATCATCCAAAGTATAAAATAGAGCGGTAGTCCAAAGCCTCCAAAAATGGTAATCAACACAAAAATGGCTCGAACGATAACAACATCAAGTCCGAGATAACAAGATAGACCGGCACATACCCCCCCGAGAATTGTATTTTCTTCATCACGGAAAAGCCGCTTTTCGGTTTTTTGATTTTCAGAATTGGCTGTTGAGGTACTCTGTTGTTTTTGTTCATCAGAAAGAAATACATCTGGATCGCCTAGTTTTATCAGAACTTCTTCAACCATTTTCAATTCCAATACTTGTTTAGTTGGCTCGAGTGATTTTGAGAACAATTCTGCCATCCGCATTTCGATGTCTTGGATAATTTCATTTGCTCCGTCTTGACTCCCAAGCGCATTGGAAAGCTGATCGAGGTAATTTCTTAATTTGGCATAAGCTTCTTCTTCAATTAAAAAAGGAATGCCTTGAAGGTGAATGGAGATTGTTTTATTCATGTCATTATTTTTTAGTGAGTTCTTGAACCGCTTGTTGAAGTTCAATCCAAGTTTTATCTAATTCCGCTAAGAATTCAATTCCTTGAGGTGTTATTTTGTAATATTTTCTGGGCGGACCGGAACTTGATTCTTCCCAACGATAGGTGAGTAGTTCCATGTTTTTCAAGCGCATTAACAAAGGATACAACGTGCCTTCTACAACCAATAATTTCGCTTTTTCCAACGCTTCTAAAATTTCAGAAGGATAGGCTTCCCTTCTTGATAGAATGCTTAAGATGCAATACTCTAAAATCCCTTTACGCATTTGCGCTTGTGTATTTTCTGCATTCATTAGTTATTATTTTATTGCAAAGATATATGTTTTAAATTGTAATATGCAATACATAGTACTAAATTTTTAAAAATTATTCATCTGAACTGATATTATAAGAAAACAAATAATTTAGTGTGGCAGTAAAACCTTAATAGAGCTGGTATTTATAGTCCCAGAGGACGATTTCGATTTTAATTAGTTATAGGAAGATTTTATATCGTTTCGATGTTTATTGATTCCCTTGAATCTAAATTAGTTATCCTTAATTCAAAATGAATTGTCAAAAATTGCTTTTTCTTCATTTAATGGAATTAATCAGATAATAACAGTTAACCACATTGATTTTAGCAACCATTAATTGCTTTTGATTTTTTCTAGAACATACTTCAACTCAGGGTCTTCTCCCTTTTGCAGAATATCATTAGTGGAGGAATTAATGATTATATCTGGTTTTACAGGTTCGAAGTTATTCGCATCTCCACTTGCACGTGTAAATAATGTTGCGGGTACAACAAAAGCGATTCTGGCATGAGGCGTTTTTAAAGGCAAAGCATTGCTTAATTCTCTTGGAATACTCTTGGTTGGTTCGCCCACAAGGGTACCGAGATCAAAATCTTCTATTGCATTTGCCATCATCATGGCTGCTGAATGGGTGTTGCGGCCAATCAATACATAAACCTGTCCACTAAAACTATTTTTAACCTTTTTAGGTAATACCGATTGGCTTTCTTCTTTGATATTTGTTCCAATAGGATACTTGTCGTAATCTTTCATCGATCCTTTTTTTGCGATCATTCGGATAGCCCAAGGTAAGCCATCTAAGAATTCCCTGAACTGCGCGCTCACCCGCATGGTTGAACCTCCGGTTTGTTGATACGGTTTGTGTGCTATTTTTTGGAGAATCGCTTCAGCAGGATAACTGGATCCACCGCCATTTTCCCTCAGATCAATGATCAAATTTGATACGCCTTTTTCTTTCAGTTCAGCAAAATAGGTCTCCAACTCTTTTTCAAACGCTTTTGTTATTTTCTTGTTTTGGATGAAACCGAAAGACTTTGCATCGATTAATCCAATGTTTTTATCCAATAACTGAAACGAAATGAAATCTTCCAGTTTTTGTTGTGTATCTCGAGGTTTTTGAGTTCTGTATTTATCCAAATCATTTGTTCCTTGTAATTGCACCACTTCAATTGATCCTGTCTTGCTATTTTTAATTTCCACAACGTAAGGATGATTCATGTTCACAGCCCACATCAAAAAAGGTAAAGAGGCTCCAATCATTTCCTCGCTGTTTCCATCATTTGCCAGAAGTGGTTGGATCGTTTCTATGATTTCGCTCATTTCTTTACCATTAATCTTTAACACCTCATTGCCTATATTATTTTCCGGTAAGGCGCTATCAATGATGCCCATTATCTCCCATTTTTCCGAATTCTTTTTTATAAACAAGGGGAAAAATCGATCACCATTTTTAATGGCTTCATCGAGCATTTCTTCTGGAGGGAAAGTATAAATATGTCCAACATTAAACGCGGCACTTAAACGCATAAAATCCAGATATAATTCATTTCCCAATCGGTCTCCTTTCTTTTTTAAATCCATTGCTAATCTTTGAATTGAATTAGAATCCGAATTCATGTATGGGAAAGGGCAAACCTGTTCAACTGATTCAATGAAATAATCGATATCTTGGCTGATTTCTTTTTCGGTGTATTTGATGTTTTTGGTTTCTGTGATCATCATTTGCTCCATGGAGGTCGAATATTTTTTCATTCCACAGGAATAGAACAAAAACAAACCAAATAAGGTGAATACAAGTGTTATTACTTTCATATTTAAAGAATTACGTCCTAATTTGGATTAACGAATAATGACGTCTCCGAAATCTGTTTTTGAAGCTTTTTTTCGGTTGCAAAAAAAACAATCAATGTTCCCAAAACAAGCTTGGGTTATTGGTTTTATAGGTAATCCAGAGCGTATTGCTTTTTTCTCTTTTATCCTCCTCTTTCTGTGGTTCTTGATTAAAATAATCAAGCGGAAGAAGCTCTATGTAGTTGTAGATTTTGCCTTCAGAATTTGTTTCCATATTGTACTCGCTTGATGCTGTACGCTGCAAAATATAGAGGTTTTTAGCCATGTAATTTTTAAGGTAATTCTCTTTTGTCTGTGTGCTCTGATTGTTCCAATTGGCATCTGGATTCAGAATGAGGGTTTTGTCACTGATCAAGCGCTCACGTACTTCTTCGATGCTCAATAGTTCTCCTTTTTCATTCATCACATAAGCATTAAAAGTCGGATCAATCCAAAGCCATTTTTTGAGCGATTCGGAGTAAACAGAATTAATAACATGGCAATCCTGGTCAATTTTCAGGCTGTCTTTTGGTAAACACGTAACAACTCTCGATTTAATGCCCATTGATAAATAACATTCATTCAAAACCAATGCAAGCCCTCGGCAGTTTAATCCTCGATTGTCCTTTTTACAGACATTAATCATACTCATTGCATTTTTGACCTCCGGATTTCCATTCATTCCATCATGGGGAACTAAATCGTGAATCCAATGCATGAGATTTAAAATTTGCAATACGTCTGAACCTTGTCCGGCTATGCTATCGAGATTAAATCCTTTGCGCAATGCCACAAGGTTTGGGTTGTCGCTTGCTTGATAACTGAATGCTGGGAGTGGTCTATTGTCTGACAAGTTGTATTTGCCCGCTCTTTTGAGAATAGAAAGATAGTCGCCGGTTTGCTT
>Ga0315902_10008824_pt1 | contig 13603 bp, 12 predicted proteins | sample LakEriMetagenome_9_FD_203523 | JGI IMG/M metagenome (GOLD analysis project Ga0315902, IMG submission 203523) | Freshwater fungal communities from buoy surface, Lake Erie, Ohio, United States - Buoy 12 MA117 | ecosystem: Environmental > Aquatic > Freshwater > Lake > Lake biofilm | place: USA... | reverse complement strand
TTAATATTTCCCTTTTGAGTGCCGTATCTGATATCAATAAATTCAAATGGGCATAAGGTGCAATTTCTTTGAACATTTGAAAAAGTACCTCTTCTATGGGAGCATCCAGCTTATGGGTATTCCTTGGCCATTGCATCCATACGGCTTTAGTCGGCTCATATTCTGCGGGTTGCCTGTAACCATGATCTGCATTAATCATTTGGTCGGAATTACAACCTAACGAGAAAAATAAAATCGTTATAATGCTTATCCATCTCATTTTTAATGTATTTAAAGTATTAATTTTCCACCTATATAAACTTTTTCTATTTTTATTTGATCCCAATCCTCCCAGGAAGATTGGAAAGGATTCTTATTTAAAACGATAAAATCAGCTAAAAAATGCGGGGCCATTTTCCCTTTTATGTCCCCTGCCCCATCTGCTAAGGCACCACCATAGGTATAAGCTATGAAGGCCTGCTCCATAATTATTTTCTCCTGTGGATTATGTGTATATCCTTGTTCATCAACTCGTTGAACCGCATCTCTTATTCCTGACAAGGGTTTGAAATCTCTAACCACTGGAGCGTCAGAGGAAAAAGCAAGCGTAACGCCTTCCTTTAGCAGGGTGTGATATGGATAAATGATTTGTTGATATTCAGTATCGAGATATTGCCTGAAATTGGGACCTAATTCTCTCACAAAAGCGGGCTGACTGGCGCATATAATGCCAAGTCGGTTCATTAGACTGATATGCCTGGCATGAGGTAAACCGAGATGTTCAATTCGATGAACCAACGAATGATTTACCTCTGTTTTTAATTTTTCATAAACCGATAAAACCTGATCTATGGCTGCATCTCCAATGGCATGCGTGGCTATTTTCCAACCATTTATCTGTCCTTTTGCAGCCAGATTGTAAAAATAATCGGTTGACATCCTTAATACTCCAAAATTATCAGATGCTTTATATGGTCTGAATACAGCGGCAGTCTGACCACTTAAACCACCATCGGCGAAAAATTTCAAGGTATCCATTTGCAACCTTCCAGTGCAACTATCTTTTGACAAATACGGATTGGAAGGTTTAATATCAGGCAGGTGAACCAAAAAAAGATTGACTCTTAACTTAAGTAAACCCTCTTTTTCCAATGCCTCATAAGCTACTCGTTGTGGGGTATAAATTTCAGGATCTGTGATAGAGGTAATGCCCATTTCCAGGCATTTTTCCTGCGCCTCAAGGATCATTTTCTTATACTCGGCCGTAGTAATTTCAGGAATAAAAGGGGTCATTTGTTTTATAGCCGCTTCATAAAGAATACCATTTGGTTTCCCATTTTCAAAACGACCGATGTGACCTCCCGCTGGATCTACTGTATTTTCATCAATGCCAGCTAAACGTAAAGCAAAAGAATTAACCACAACAATATGAGCGCAGGTACGCATAACCTGACAAGGTCTGTCTGGAAAAAGAAGATCCAGGTCCTTACAAGTGGGCAATGTCCCATTTTCCCATAACGCCTCATTAAATCCACGTGCAAGAAGCCAATCTTTTGAGGTAGCATTTACGGCAAAATCATGTAATAAAACCAGCATTTCTTCTTTTGAATGCACTCCCCTTAAGTCGAGGGTATGCCCCAAAAGACTACCCACTTTCCAAAGGTGAATATGAGCATCATTGAAGCCAGGAAAAACAAAACGCCCGTCAAGATCCACTTTTATGGCTTCCTGAAAGGATAAAAGCAGCTCCTGATAGGTACCAAACGCCTTAAAGCGGTCATTTTCCACCACCATGGCCTCACAATGATTATTTTTCCCGTCGAGGAGAAAGATTTTAGCATTATGAAATAGGTATGGATTCATGACAGAAAATTAAACAGCGGCAAATGATTTATTGGCTATCGCATTTTCAAGAACGGACAGACCTTCTTCCAATTGATCATCGGTCATGACAATAGGAGGAAGCAAACGGATACAATTACTGTAGAGTCCCGCCCTAATCAAAATGATACCATTTGAAACGGCCTCCTTTATTATTTCCAGCGCGATGCCAGGATCTGGCTCTTTCGTTTTCTTATCTTTCACAAATTCCACCAGACGCATTGCCCCCATGCCTCTAACATCGCCAACACAAGGATATTTCGACACCCAGGGAGCCATTAGAGCTTCTATTTTTTCTCCAAAACGGGTTGACTGTGACAAAAACGAAGGGGACGATAATTGTTTAACTGCTTCGATGGCTGCCACTGCGGCCACCGGACTCCCACCGTAAGTGCCCCCGACGCCACCAAGATGAACTGCGTCCATTATTTCAGCCCTACCAATGGTTGCACTGATAGGCATACCGGCACCCATTGATTTTGCCAGAACGACCATATCGGGGATAACGCCACTGTGCTCAATAGCACAAAAACGACCCGTTCTGCCTGAACCGCATTGAACTTCATCGGCAATCATAATGGCTCCGGTACGGGTACAAATTTCCCTGATTTTTTGAAGGAATAAGGGAGGAACAGGAATAAATCCAGCTTCTCCGAGGACAGGTTCAATTAAAATAGCGGCTAAAGCCTCGGGATCTACCTGGGCAATCAGCGCATTTTCAAGTTGTTGAATAGAAAAATGAAGATACTCATCTTCTGTCATCCCCGCGGGAATTCTATATAGATTTGGAACGGGTAAGCGATAGATATCGGAAGACATACTGCCGAATCCTTTTTTAAATAAGCCATATTTACTGGTCAGGGATAAGGTCAGATGAGTTCGACCATGATAACCGCCTTCGAAGCAAATAACAGCAGGTCTTTTTGTGTAATAGCGGGCTATTTGAACGGCATTTTCAACTGCTTCAGAACCTGAACCTGCCAATAAGGTCTTTTTAGGAAAATCACCAGGGGTTACTTTATTCAATAACTCTGCTAATTCAACGTAAGGTTCAAAGGTGGTGACCAATGCACAGCTATGCAAATATTGATCAGCCTGTTTATGAATGGCCTGTACCACTGCTTCCGGTCTATGACCCAGATTGAGCATGCCAATACCACCGGCAAAGTCAAGTAATTGATTCCCGTCCACATCCCAAACGAGCGCTCCCTGGGCTTTTTCGACCACTATTTCCGTAGATTTTGCCAAACCAGCTGGGGTAGCTGCCGTTCTCCGGGCAATAATTTCCTTTGCTTTAGGACCAGGAATCGACGTAACTAAATTAATATTTTTCATTTTCCATCATTTAAACTTCAACACTTGATGGTAATACAAGTAAAACGCCGGCATTTCCGCAGGTTGGGTCTGATAAATAATCGGTCATCAAAGAAACCATATTGAATCCAATTTTCTGTTGAACAGAAACTGTAGGATCCTTCAGGTCACCATTTTTCAACGCCAGATAATATTCCTCCAGGGAGTACTCTTTGGCATGGGCGGCAAAACCATTGAGCATGCCAACAGTGACCTGACCTTCCAGTCCCAGGGTGTTTACCACCTTTTGTCTGGCTCTGTACAATCGTCTGGCGATACCGATCCCTCTGAATTCAGGAAACACCGCCATATCCATGCCATAAAGCCAATTTCCCTCTGGCTGATGGGTTCGCATGAATCCACCGTCAAATAAATCAGCAAACCGATGCATTTCAGGGGATGAGGGATTAAAATGATACCGGATACTGGAAGTACTTCCAACTATTTTACCGTCTATTTCAGCCACCCATTGCCCTTCAGGAAAAAGATCCGTATGAGAGGAAAAATGGATGGCCTTCATCCTCTCCTCAGGAATCAAATCGGGAAAAACCACTTCTTGAAGATGCGCTAATTGATCGGCATCTCTCTTTTCCATTTTCCTGATTAATATGTTCATAAAATTTCATTTTTAAAAAAAAGTCCAAAAGCTGACGACAAAACTCGCAGCAGCCAGCAGAAATGCAATGATAGCATAAGGTAATTGGCTGAAAGAATGTGTCGTTGGTGAACATTCCGTACTGGATGCCGTCAATATTGTACAATCGGAAAAAAAACTGGCATTACTACCAAATACTCCGGCGGAAAGGACAGAACCCACCATTAAAAATGGATTGATATTCAGAGCCAAACTTAAAGGAATGACAATGGGTAAAGCCACCGTATATAAGCCCCAGGAGGAACAGGTGGTATAGGAAATGAAGGACAATAAGACAAATAAGCTGGCAGGCAACAAAAATGGTGGAAAATTTCCCTTTACCTCCGCTATCACGTAAGGCGTCAATCCCATTTCATCACCGATTGTCTTTAAAAAAAAGGAAAGACTTAAAATGGCTAATGGCAAAATCATTTCCTTGAAACCCAGCAAAGCCTGATCACTGATATGGTCGTAAGTCATCACTTTTCTGAAAAAGTACCAGGCGATAGTTAAAACAAAGGCCAGAGCAGCTCCTTGCAGGGCATCGCCTTTCAATAGAAGAGTACCTCCGATAAGGACAAACATTGGAAAAATAAAATCGATAGGCTTAACCTTTGCTGGCTGTTTATGATTCAAATCTGTTGCGATATCTACAGTAGATACAGCCATTTCCGCCGCATTCATTTTACCGAACAGCGGAATGAATCCTAAAGCAACAAGGAAGGAGACTAAAAGGGCGAAAAGGGCATAAAAATTAAATGGAATGGTGGCGGCAAAGCCCCATAAACCTTGTCCAACTGGAACTAACTTATTGTCTTCCAATAATTTGGAGGTAAATACGCCCCAGGTTGATAAAGGAATAATGGCACAGACTGGGGCAGCCGTCGTATTAACCAAATAAGCAAGTAAAGGCCTTGAAATGCCAAATTTATCCGTGATATTCCTCATACTTACCCCTGTACTTAATGCACTCAGATAGTCGTCAGGAAAAACAAATAAGCCTGTAAACCAGGTGGTCAACAATGCCGATTTCCGGGTTTTAATAAAACGCAACAGATAATTCCCAAAAGCGACGGCACTACCGCTGGCGACAATAAGTTGAATGAGCATTCCGTAAATGCCACAAACTAAAATCACCCAGATAAGGGAAGGATTTGCCATGGTTTCTGAAAGTAAGGAAAGGAAATTCCCCGGGAATTGTTTCCAATCTATCATGATGGAACCAACGATACAACCAATAAACAAAGATTCTAAAGACCTTCTGCTAAAGATGCCAAAAAGAACGACAATAAGAGGAGGCACGAGGCTTAATATTCCAAATTCCATTATAAATTTCCTATGCTAATGAGTTTTTTATCCATATATTCCAACAGGCCTTCTGCACCCGATTCATACCCGATGCCACTTTCCTTCCAACCCCCAAAAGGAGCCTCTGTCGCTTGCGGCAACCATTCATTTACCCCAATGATACCAGCGTCGAGCTTTTCAGAGAAATAAATGGCTTTATTCAAATTTTCTGTCATCACATAAGCAGCCAATCCAAAAGGAACGTCATTGGCCAGTTCAATGGCTTCCTCATCGGTTTCAAAAGGAGTAACTATCATCACCGGCCCAAAAACCTCGGCCTTTTGAAAATGATGATTTTTATTCGCTTCCATCAGACATGGGGACATAAAGAAGCCTATCCCTGGTAATTTTTCCCCGCCACAATGAATTTTAGCCCCTTCCTCTTTTGCTTTTTCAATAAATTTTATCACACCTTCCCTGTGATTTCCATGGATAAGCGGCCCCATCTGAGTTATTTCATCCAACCCATTTCCCACTTGAATCCTATTTATTTCCAGGGTTGCGGTGGCCACAAAATCATCAAAAATAGACTGATGAATAAAAAAACGCTGAGGAGCAATACAAACCTGGCCGGCATTTCTAAATTTACCTTTGACACTTTCCTTAGCAGCATAGATCGGATCCATATCCTGACAAATGATAGCGGGAGCATTTCCTCCCATTTCCAACGCCAGACGGGTATTGGTTATATTTGAACCTTGAATTAGTAATTTTCCAACTTCCGTGCTTCCCGTAAAACTGATTTTCCTGACCTTGGGATGGTCAAGAAAAAGGGTACCAGCTATTTTTGCCTCTCCATGCACAAAATTGGCAACCCCTTGTGGGATTCCAGCTTCATGCAAAGCCGACATAATATGCATGGCAGTCAAAGGGGTATGCTCTGAAGAACGGGCCACGAGCGTACAACCAGCTGCTAAAATGGCTGCCCAGCAACGGGCAGGATTATAGGCAGGAAAATTCCAGGCAGTAATGGCTCCCACCACACCTAATGGCTGATAAATGACGGACATCCGCTTATTTGTCCGGAAAGAAGGAATAGTTCGTCCATAACATCGCTTCCCCTCCTCAGCAAACCATTCAAAAAGGTTGGCAGCCACGCCAATTTCCGCTTTTGCCTCCGCTAAAGGTTTTCCTGATTCCAGTACCATATCATGAGCAATCACCTCGATTTTTTCTCTAATGATCCGTGCCGTAGTTTTGAGTATTTCAGCCCTAAAGTAAGGCGATTTTGACTGCCAACTTTCCCAGGAACGGATAGCCGCTGAAATGGCCAGGCGATAATCATCGGCATTACCAAAAGGCAAATCTGCTATTTTCTCCTCCGACGCTGGATTTATTAACGGTTTGGTTTGATTAGACAAAGCATCTACCCAATCGCCATTGATATAATTTTTTCTCATACTAATGAATCAAAAGCCCTTTCAATAATTCCAAATCCCCTATATAATTGCTCATCGGTAATTACCAATGGACTCAAAATACGAATATAATTTCCATTCACACCTGCACTAATGAGAATCAGGCCATTTTCATTTGCGAAATGTAATATCTTTTTTGTAAGATCTGCTGCCGGTTTTCTATCTGCATCGATCAGTTCGATGGCCAGCATAGCGCCAAGACCGTGTATGGCGCTTATCGTTTGAGGAAATTTCTCTTTAAGCCTTTCAAAAAATGATTTCACCTTAGTTCCGACTTGAAGGCCCAGGTTATTTATATCTATTTCCTCCATATAGGCAATGGTTGCCAATGCAGCTGCGGCACAGACCGGATTTCCCGGATAGGTTCCACCGATAGTGGAAGGAGCAGCGGCGTCCATCACATGGGCTTTACCCATTACACAACCAATGGGCATACCACCGCCCATAGATTTTGCCCAGGTAGAAAGATCTGGAATCACGTTATAATGTTCATAAGCAGCCCATTTTCCCGTTCGTCCGAAACCAGACTGGACCTCATCGAGAATAAGCATAATGCCATATTTATCGCATATTTCCCTTAATCCCTTCAGATAAGTAGGCGAAACAACATGAAAACCACCCTCCCCTTGCACAGGTTCCAGGATAATAGCCGCCACCTGACTGGCGGCAACGCCCTGATTAAAATAACTTTCCAGATAATCCAGATGCTTTTTTCCAAATGCCGATTCAGAGATTGTTTCAATTTGTTCCTGATAGTATGGAAAGGGAATTCGATAAACTTCGGGAGCATAAGGGCCACAATGTAATTTATAGCCCACTTTGGAGGTCAGCGTCATGGCCATCATAGACCGACCATGAAAAGCACCCTCAAAAGCAATAATTGCAGATCTGCCAGTGGCTTGTCTGGCTATTTTAATGGCATTTTCAACAGCTTCAGCCCCAGTATTGGTCAACATCACCTTCGTTTCCTGACCATGAGGCAAAATGGAAACCAATTTTTCAGCCAGGGAAAGATAAGGCTCATAAATGGCCACGTTGAAACAAGTATGAATCAAGGTAGCGGCTTGATCCTGAATAGCTTTAACCACTTTTTCAGGACAATGTCCCGCATTCATCACGCCAATACCTCCGGCAAAATCAATCAATTCCCTTCCGTCAGCATCCCAAACCGATGCACCTTTAGCCTCTTTTGCGGAAGCGGGACTGAAAATACCTAATCCCTTTGGCACGACAGCTGCCCTTCTTTGATATAAAAGATCTGTGTTCGAATAATTTGTCATGATTGATTTCTTACCAGGTTTAAAGCAGGTTGACCTATTTTGAATACTTTAAAATACATGTTCGTTTTTGTTTCAAAGACTCCTTCAATTTTTTGTATAGACAGGAGTACTTCACTCAAATGTGGGGTATCACGGCACAACAAATTGGCTTCCAGGTCATAGATTCCTGTTGTCATTGCCAAGAAACTAATCTCTTCCAATCGGGCAATTTTTTGTGCTACCTCCTCCACCAGATTCACTGGTTTTACGGAAATAAGTAACTGAGCATAAGCGTGAAAGCCCACTTTTTCAGGATCCACCCTTCCTGTAATTTGCAGCGTTTTATCCTCAATCAAACGGGTAACCCTATTTCTTACGGTGCCCACGGAAACGCCCAGTTCCTCCGCTAATTCTGTAAATGATTTCCGTCCATCCTTTTGAAGATGAAGTAACAACTGAAAATTCAGTTCATCTAAAGCCAACGATGAAGTCTGGCTATTTGCTACCATCCCGTCTTTTTTATAAAAATAAAATAATTTCTAAATTATTTAAAATAATTGCATATTTTTTATTTTTATTGTAGGATAACTAAATAAAAAGCAGAAAAAGACAAAAAAAAATTAAAAGGCCATTCCTCTTGCGAAGAATGGCAATTCCACTTAACAACAACATTAGATTTTAGTTAACTAACGGAAATAGTTTTAGGTAACCATCTTGAATCTCCTTTCTTTTTAGGAATATGAATATTCAAAATACCATCTTTATAGGTTGCATCTATACTTTCGTGTTTCACAACATCGGGAAGAACAAAGGACCTATAGAAAGATTGGTACCCAAACTCTCTCACTAAAAATTTATCATTCTCGTCTTTTTCCTCTCTTTCCATCCTCTCTTCGTTAGAAATAGTAAGTAGGTTATTCTCCAGCTGGATTTTAAAATCCTCTTTCCTTTTACCGGGGACAGCCACTTCGATATCATACCCTATGTCACTTTCTTTTAAATTAACAGACGGTAGAATTAAATCTCTCGTATTAAAATCGTCAAAAAAGGCATTCATCACAGGGAAATGGTTTGGACTTTTCATTAATGTTCTCATGGCAAATTTGATTTGTTACAAGACAAAATTGCATCAAATCTAACATGGAAGGTGATGATAAAAATCAATTCAACAGATGATTTTCTAAGATTATGCCCAATGATAATAGAATTTTTTTAATAGATGTTATGAGGAAATTTGTACCGCCAGGGGCATAATCGCAATAAACATGTGACCCCGAGGGGGTCAGGTATGAAAAGTGTAAAATTGTATGTGGGGAAAATGGAAAGAGCGTACCAATTACAAATAGCTGATGATTTCTTTGGCAAAATGCGGAAATGCTATGTCGGGTTCCTGAATTTCAGGATGCCATTTTTTTTCCCATTCAAAACTGTAATACCCTTTATAATTGGCATTTTTTAGGGAATCCATGGCCTCCCTGAGAGGGGCAACCCCTTGACCAATAAGGCAATATGCAGGCTTTCCATTCACCAGGCTGGCGTCTTTCAAATGCACATGTTTTATGTATAGATGTAAGGTATCGAAGACCTCTTTTGGTGTCTCTTTAGTAACTACCCACATGTTAAAGAAATCCCAGATGAGACCTATTTTTGGGTGATTTGCATCAGCCATTATCTTTAAAAGCATGTCTTTATAGACCACTTTACCATGAGACTCCAACAAGATAGATACGTTACTTCCCTTTGCATAATCAGCCAATGTAACTAAACCCGAAATAATTAAATCGAGGGTCTTTTCTACCGATTGATCTGGTGGAAGGTCATCGGGAAAAACTCTGATAAAGGGGCAATCAAGTTCCTGTGCCAAATCGATATACCTTTTTGCCTCATCCAGATTTGACTTCCTTTTATCTTCCTGAGCAAAATGCAAATTGGCTGAAGAGCCCAGATTGATAACTTTAAGGTCATTGTCCTTCAATAATCTTAAGGTTGACGGTAAATTAGATGCATTAAAATCAGGACAATTGGGTAAAAACATTTCTCCTTTTAATCCTCTTATTTCAAATCCTTTATATCCATTTTCAACGGCACTTCTCACCACCTGACTTAAGGTCCAGTCCGGACATCCTAAAGTGGAAAAAGCCAGTTTGGGTGATTTCTTATTTTTTGTAATGAATGAATTTAATGCAGTCAGCGCAACTAGACTGGCACTGGTTTCTAAAAAGCTTCTGCGTGTCCATGTTTTCATTCATTCAAAATTAAAGACCTAAAGAAGTGGCATTAAAAATACAATGAGGATCAGGGGCATCGCCATGTAATACGGCCAATACATTTTTAACCGTACTCAGGCACATATTTTTATAAGTAGTTGCTGTTAAACTACTTACATGGGCGGTTATAAAGGATTTAGGATGAGAAATCAGAGCATCGTCGGCGGTTGGAGGAGGCGAAAAGGGGACATCGGCACCATAACCTGCTAATTTACCCGTATCCAAAGCGCTTAAAAGAGCGTCCCTGTTAACCAATGCACCTCGAGCCGTATTGATTAAAATGGCTCCCTGATTCATTTTATTAAAAACCTCCTCATCAACGATATCTTTCGTTTCCTCATTTAAAGGAAGATGTAAAGAAATAATATTAGCAGAACGAAATAGCGTTTCCTTATCGACAAAAAGATATGGCACTTCTTTGTTAGAAGGCGACCAATAAATGACCTTCATACCAAAAGCAGCAGCGATATTAGCCACTTTTAATCCAATATTTCCCAAGCCAAGTATTCCCAGCGTTTTACCGTTAAGTTCATCACTTTTAAAAGAACTTCTGGAGGCCCATTGTCCATTTTTAACCGCGGACAAAGCTTCAAACAGATTCCGCTGTATGGTTAACATAAGAGAAATAGTATGTTCAGCAACCGTTGAAGCATTTGAACCCGGCGCATTAATCACCTTAATTCCCCTTTTTGACGCTTCAGCCACATCCACGTTATCCAGGCCAACGCCACAACGAGCAGCTACTTTCATATTTGGGCAGGCGTCATATAAAGCCCTATTCACCTGACCAATACCCCGTGTAATAACCGCATCTATTTTTTCAAGTATATCGGCGACGGGCATACCTTCCCAAGCCAGGTGCAATTGAATATCCTTCTCATTTTTCAGTAATTCAAAAGATTCATCTTCAATGGTTTCCAAAAGCAAGACATGCATCATAAGCTGACTTTTTTCAATGATTCTTTATTCGTTATGATACAATGTTGCATCTTGTGATTTATACCCACGGAAATCGTTTCTACCGGAAACATAAATTCCCGCTTGATACAATTCATCGTCAAAAATGGCAGGATCAATTTCAGTACCTGGTTTACAGGACAATTCAATGAGATTTCCTGAAGGGTCTCTAACAAACATCTGGATGGGACCGAAAGGTAGTTGCCTTACTTTACCCCATGGATTGATATCAATGACCCCTAAGGCCTTCATTCTCCAAAAAACCGCATTAATATCGTCCACTTGCATACAAACGTGACCTCTGAAAGAATAAACATCATCCCATTCGGTCAAATGAAGTTGCTGGGTCTCATTAATCTTAAAAAAAGCAGTGGGGTAATCGAATAGGAAGGCAGGAATAACTTCCAGACCCAATTCTTTTTCATAAAATTCGCAGGCTTCCTCCAAATTTTTCACAACGAGTGCCACATGATTTATACCGATTGCTTTTGACATAGCGAATGTAATTTAATGATTAATTTTCTGTTTGAATTCGTGGACAAAGTCCCAATTGGGCGTTAAGCCAAGACCTGGAGCCGTTGGTGCAGAAATCATACCATTTTCAACGGTAATTTTCTCATTCACAAGGTCGTACATCATAGGATTACCCCCTAAAGAAAACTCAATGACTACTGCTGCAGGCGCTGCGAAAGCCACATTAACACCGGCCATAAAGGAAAAAGCAGAACCCCAGCAATGCGGCGCCAGTTCCAGTTGATAGGTATGAGCCAAATGCGCTACCCTCATCGATTCGGTGATTCCCCCAATAATGGCGGAATCAGGCTGCACGACATCCATGGCTCTTACTTCTATTAAATCGCGGATATCGAAAGCGGTAAATTCACTTTCACCCAAAGCGATAGGTATTGAGGTAGCCTGGCGAACTTCAGCGGTACCGTGACGATTATCGGGACTGATGGGTTCTTCAAACCAATATAAATTACAATCTTCAACCCCTCTACAGAACTGTTTTGCTTCGGGCACGCTGAAAGTACCATGGGCGTCTGTCATCAATTTTATATCAGGACCAATAGCTTCTCTGGCCGCTTTTACGCGTTTCACACTTTCGGCTACGGTTTGATCCATGATGCCAACCCTCATTTTTACCCCAGAGAAACCCTTCTCAATATAACCATTCAACTGGTTTCCAATATTATCAGCGCTGGCCCATCCTCCACTGGCATAAGCTTCCATTTTATCGCGGCAGGCACCACCCAACAGCTCCACTACGGGCACACCAAGAGCCTTTCCCTTTAAATCCCAAAGAGCCGTATCGACGCCGCTCATGGCAGAAATAGTCAATCCTCTTCGTCCGAGGATAGGAAATTTCCTACCTCTGCTTAGGGAATAATGATCACGGGTACCATTATATATATGTTCCCAGATTTTTGAAATCTGTCGGGCATCTTTACCTAAAAGCAGGGGTTTTATTTCATTTTCTACACAGGTAACAATGGAGGCACAAACGCCTGAGGAACCCACTGCTGCTTTAGCCTCACCAAAACCTTGCAAACCTGAATCGGTGGTAATCACCACCAGCGTCATATCAAAATCGGTCAACAGACCATAATCGGAGAAATGTTGTTTTTCCCTAGGTATGGGACATCTGAGCCAGAAAGCCTCTACATTCGTAATAATCATATCAGGGGTCTTAGTGTTTCAACGGATTTTCTGGTAAGCATAGAATAAAAATCTTCCGTAACGGCAGAACTTCCGTGGTCTTCGAGGAATTTTTTCGCTTCAGGACTTAGCCCCTCTGGATTTTCCTCTATAGAATTCGGATAAGGATTTGCGGGAGTACGATCCAGCGGAGAGCAAAATTCGACAGAAAGTACCTCATTATAACCAATTTCCCTGAGTGTTGCTACTATTTTCTTCCAGTCTAAACGTCCCATACCAGGTGCCATTCTATTATTGTCAGCGACATGAAAGCCTACGAGACGACCCTTTGCCCGTCGAATGGCTTCAAACATATCGTCTTCCTCAATATTCATGTGAAAAGAGTCCAGACAAACGCCACAATTCGGACCAACGGCTTCAGCCAATGCGAGCGCCTGATCTCCCCTGTTAATAAAATAGGTTTCGAATCTGTTGATAGGTTCGATGCCGAGCAGAATACCTACACTTTCGGAATAGGCATAAATTTCCTTCATACCTTCCACGGCCCATTCCCATTCCTCCTCGGGTCTTCCGTCGGGAATAATTTTTCCAACGGTAGCGGGAACCACGGAAACCATTTTGCCGTCTAATTCCTTAACCATGGTCACCACATCTTTAACATATTGGACCGATTTTGCCCGTTGCGCCTTATTTTTTGCCAACAAATTTCTATCTTCCAACATGAGGGTTACCGATCCCCAGCAAGTCATATTATGATCTTTCAAGAGTTTACCCACGTGTTTCGTATCATACGCTTCGGGCGTACCTTGAATTTCAATTTTTTCATACCCCAGCGCAGAAATTCGTCCA